>JACCDJ011735084.1_pt1 | contig 62857 bp, 59 predicted proteins | sample 7444481 | NCBI WGS metagenome assembly JACCDJ01 (sample SAMN15323435, study PRJNA562643) | freshwater metagenome | isolation source: river surface water | place: USA:Blue River Watershed | collected 2017-08-15
CATTTACAAAATGATTGTTGATCCTGACGGCAGAGAAAATACCAATAAAATTTTGGTAAAGTTTGCTGATGTAAACAGAGATGGTGTACCAGACAATCCTGACTTGTTTGAGGAGCTGGTAAATCCTGATATCAATGAAGGCAACAACAAATACGTTTACTTCAAGAAGACCTACAACAACAACAATTATGTTCAGTACACTCCAATTGACAGTAGTTTGGTCAGTGTAGAATATGCTTCGCAGGGCGACATCGTACAGGCCTATAATTTGTATGAAGATGGGCAGATCTTTTATGCCACAGACGAAAATATATTTTATGATCTTACGGTTACTGCCACTAGAGGAGTAGAAACACGTTCGTTGACCGCCAGCGCCAACGGTGAAACATACTTGTGGTTGTTTGGACGCAGCGGCTTGTATTTCCAATATAGGCATGCAGCACCGGCAAACAGACGTATTGATCCCAGCCCCAACAACATTGTGGATTTGTATATTTTGACTAAAGGCTATGCCGCAGATTATCAGGCCTGGATCAGAGACACTTCTGGCAAAGTGGTAGAGCCTCAGCAGACTGACGTGGAACAACTGCGTTTGGCCTATGGCGAACTAGAAAATTTCAAAACCATCAGCGATACCATTATCTACAATCCTGCTAGGTTCAAACCAATATTTGGTGCCAAAGCCAATGAAAGCCTACGTGCTACAATCAAAGTGGTAAAAAACATGGAGGTTGTTATCAGCGACAATGATGTAAAAGTTGCTGTAATTGCAGCAGTAAATAAGTTTTTTGATGTGAACAATTGGGACTTTGGTGAAAGTTTTTATTTCAGCGAGCTCAGTGCGTATCTTCACACAGAACTAGCAACCAAAATAAGCAGCGTGATCATTGTTCCTAAAAATACCCAGCAGGCATTTGGTAATCTTTATCAAATCAATGCTGAACCTGATGAGATACTCATCAGTAGTGCCACCCCAGATGATGTGGAAATTATAACCGCTATTACCGCGATCCAACTTTAATAAACTGCAATGGCTATAAAAAGTATAAATCTTTTACCGCAAATATTCCGTAGCGATACCAACCGGAAATTCCTCAGTGCCACACTGGATCAAATGATCAGTGAAGGAACTTCCACACAGTCACTGAACAGCTACATTGGTAGACGCAATGCACCCACTTTCAAGACCGGTGATACCTATGTGGTAGAGCCCAGTGCTCAACGACAAAATTATCAACTAGAAAGTTCAATGGTGGTGGATGCCGGGCAAGGTAGCGTGAGTTTTTACGCCAGCTATCTAGATCTTCTGCAACAAATAGAATACTACGGCGGTATTACCGACGACCATTCTAGGCTGTTTAGCAACCAGAGCTACAGTTTTGACGGCTGCTTTGACATTGATAAGTTTGTTAATTTTACACAATACCTGTGGCTTCCAAACGGTCCTCCTGAGGTAACTGTTTCTGCTAGCAATGTGGATATTTCTCTCGAGTACAACGTGCTGAGAAGCTCGGCTATTCAAGGATATCAATTCACCGAATATGACAATGATAAGAATCCTATCATTACACTGGTCAAAGGACAAACTTACAAGTTTAGAATAAATCAGCCCGGCACACCTTTTTGGATACAAACCCAGCCAGGCCAAACCGGCAGCAGATCATCTGCGGCAGAAGCACTAAATCGCACAATTCTAGGATTGACCAATAACGGCATTGATTCGGGTACATTGGAATTCAATGTGCCTGTAAGCAGCGCACAAGATAAAATTGTAACAGCGCCATTGGCAGCGGTGGTGGATTTTGCCACAGACAAAAGCTATTATCAAATCCAAAGTCAAATGACTAACCAGCTGGGGCAAGCTGGAGGAATTGATGGCGTCAGTCAAGGGCTAGCAAACAAAACTTTGATTTTTGTCAATCAGGACACCGATGAGGACAGTTGGGAAGATCCAGGTAATTTTGACCTTGGTATAACCAACAATCAAAGTGGTAGTTTTGATTTTGATGGCGAAGGATTTGAAGCCGGTGCCAGAGTGCCTGGTAACCAGCGCCGAGGTATTTTCCGTATACGCTTGGTAGATGCCGGCAACGGTAGACAGATCATTAAACTAGATCCCATACAGGAAGTCACACCTGGACAAAAAATCTACATCAGAGCCGGCGACAATAATGCCAATGTAGAATTTTTGTTGAACCCTAGCAATTTGTACGAGCTCGCTCCGCCTATCACAGCACCTCTAGAGTTGTTGTATTATCAAGATGATTCCAATCCTTTATTCTTTGGAACAATTAGATTGGTAGATCCAGGCACAGAAATTATAGATGTCGATCAAGATATTATAGGCAGCGTGAACTACACCAGTCCAAACGGTGTGCAGTTTACCAATGGCTTGCATGTGCGATTTGATTCAACTGCTGTTCCTTCACGCTATGCCAACAACAACTACGTGGTAGAAGGTGTTGGTGCAGCTATCAAACTTGTAAACATTGGTAATTTTATCGCACCCGAGCAGTATGCAGTTGATACCGAACTGTCCAATCCGGATTACATCACAATCAGCAGAGCCAGTAGAGATCTCAATGCCTGGAGCAGAAGCAATAGATGGTTTCATATCGAAACAGTGGAAGCAGCAGCCAGATACAGAGAAGAGCCCGGCTTGCTTGATCTTACCGGCATACAAAGAGGCAAGCGTCCTATCATTGAATTTGATCCAGACATCTATCTATTCAATCATGGCCGAAGAGCCAAGAGCCCAGTAGACATTCTTGACTTTACAGTTACAAATGCGTTCAAAGAAGTTGAAGGCAAAAGCAGCTATGTGGTGCGCATGCCAAACGGTATCACACGACCATTAACACCGGGTACCAGAATTATTTTTGCTGCGGACATTGATCCCGAAGTAAGAAACAGAATTTACAGAGTGGAAGAAATTACCACCAGCAGTGGAACAAGATTGCATCTGGTTAGTCAAGCCACAGAGGATCTTCCAACATACACAGTTTCTGGAGCTAGGATAACTGCCAATTTAGCTTATGATTTTGTGCCCGCAGTCTCATTTGGCAATCCGTTGCCAGGTCTAGGCACCAGGCAGGCCACAGGTGAAGTTACACTCAAAGACACTGGCGTTGAAAGTGTTACAATTAATTTTAGCGGAACAAATTATGTTGCTGATCCATATGTAGAGATCAACAGTAATTTTGACACACAGGCAAATGTTGACATAGTTTATGCACCATTCAAACGTGTGGACTACATCCGCATTGACTCTCGCGGCACAGCATACACTAACACCAGTCCGAATGTCACTATTCAAAATCCCAATGAGTACTATGGCAAAGTCAGCAATGCAGCCATAAGCACAAATGGCAAGACATTTGAGTTCACTGGTATTACGGCATCGCAATGGCTGGGTATCCAACCGGGTGTGCAAGTTATTGCCAATGGCATAATAGGCGGCACAATCGTTACCGCAGTAGACGACGCGGCCAATCTAATCACCATAAACACTCCGGCTATTATTGCAAATATCCAAGCAGATCCACCGGTCACCGGAATCAGCACAGTCAATGACAACGATGTTTGGATTTTCAAGAGCAATGTTGATGCCAATACGTTTGCCACTGTGGCAACCACAGTGAGGAACGATTCCACAGTTGTTGTGGACAGCACCGGCATGCTGGATGTGGGCATGATAGTCAGCGGCGGAGCTTTGCCAGTTGCTATAACCAATATAAGAATTGATGTTGTGCCCACGCGAGTATTTTTGGCAGCAGCACATGATTTAGTGGACAGCGACGTTGTTTTGATTAGAGATGTGTTGGGTACCACAGAATTAAATTTTGCAAGGTATTTTGTCAAGGTAATCAGTGATACAATTATTGATCTTTACACCACTGAAACCTTGGTAACAACTGCTGCACAAGATAGTAGAAACTTCACGAACTACATCAGTGGCGGTAGCATAACAGCCTACACAATTGACTATGGCACTACCAAAGTCAAAAAAGTACTAAGCGCCAATACATTCACAACTACATCACCTGTAACAGTGAGAAGTGGCGCAAAACTAGTGTTTGGCGGAATCACAGCCACAGCATTGGCTCGCAGCGATGGCAACAGTTTGTATAGCATTGCAGTTATTGATCCTGGCAGCGGATATGAAACTACCCCCAATGTAGCCATAGATGCCAGTGGTGGTAATCCTGCTGTGGCATCTGCTGTGATGAACAACGACGTAATCAATTACATCACCGTGACCAACAGCGGAACAGGCTATAGAATTGCCAGCAATGTGACTGCAACTATAATCAGTGGGTTGGAATTGACCACAAATGCTGCCAGTACCTACGGCACCAATACTTTGTATTTTAGTGAAAACGTGGATCTCACACCAGTGCAAGAAGATTGGCTGGTATTTTTAGTAACTGAAGTAAATGGATCAGAGATTTACACCGACTTTGCACAGGTGCCCTACGCAGAAACTGAATTCAGCGGCCCCAGCTCCACTGACTACAGATTTTACATGGATGTTACCAAAACCAGGGCCACAATAAGAAAAGTCATAGAAATTGACACCGATAGGTTGATACTAGACGGCCCTATAAACAGTTTGGACAGCGACGGCGAAATCATTGATCTTCCTGCCAACAGCAAAATTTTTGTTACCGCTCAAAATAGATTCTTCACTGAAGATGGCGAAGGATCATCGGCTCGCGTGGCAGGAACTACAAAAGCCGGATATTTCAGCACAGCTGAAGTTGTAGAAAATGATATTTTACCACTAGACAATGTCAATGGAATACAGCCAGGAATGTATTTAGAAGACCTAGCCGGCGCATTGCCTGGCGGTATCACAGTGGTAGCAGTGGATGCATACATACGCAGAATCAAGTTGAGCCAGCTGATTACTTTACCATCCAACACGCCTATTCAGGTCAAAAGCAACGGTGAAATCGCAGCAGTACTGGCACCTTCGCCAATAGAAAGCATCAGTATCACTGACGAAGGTTTTGGTTATACCAGCGCACCTGCTATGACTATAGAGCCATTGGTGCCTGCTATAACACTGTTGGCCGCCTGTGCAGGCACTTCAACTCTAGGAACATATTTGAATCCTGTCACTAGAGAACCAGTGTTTTATGCTAGAAATCTCGTGCTCAGCGTGAGCAGTTACAATGACATTGTGCTTGGCAGCAAAGTTACCAGCCAATACAATAACCAAGGCGTAGGTATTACCACTGGCAGCGATGTGCCAGTTGTAGTTGATCTAGTGCTAGAACAAACAGCCAGTGCTGTGTTTGAACCAAGAATTGTGCTGGACAAAGCACAGGTTGAATTCAGTGATCTGGAAGTAACATTTACACTTGCAGCAGAAGGATTGGCATTGGTGCAATTGACCAATGCAGCCATTGACTATGAAGATGAAACTCCAGAGACCTATGACGTAGACGACAGTGTGTTGGTAAACATACCTGCCAATGAATCTCAAACAGCTACCAATGTAATTGCCTACAATCAATACTATTTTGATGGTATTAATTGGTTACCTGCACAACAAAAAGACAGCATCAATCAAGAACCTTTATACAATGCCTATGACATAAATGGAGCCAGCGCAGCCGACAGCACAGCCTATCCAGGTAGCAAATTTGTAGGAACTAAAATATTTGGTTATCGAGTAGGTGTTGGCAGACAAGACAGTATTTTAGGTTTCTCTTTGACCTACAGAAACTTTGAAAACGTTGGCGATATTGAATTCACTAACTTTTTCCAGTCAGACACATTTGCATATCTCGACGGGTTCGCTGAAGCCACAGTGCCTATCAGCAGTTTTGTGCTCAAACAACTCAATGGCAACGACGAAATTATTCGTAATATCTGGACTCCAGTAGAAGAAAAGAGCAAACAATATCAAATTATTACAGCTGAGTTTACAGGCGAAACAAACTATTTTGAAATTGACATTGATGCCCAAGACAGCGCAACAATTCCTTATTTCAAGGTTTATGTTGGTACAAAACTGTTATCTGATTCTACATACCAAATACAACAAGTAGGTGCAAGAAAAGCTGTAGTAATAGATGCCGACCAATTGGATGTAGACAAGACCGTTACAATAAAGATTTACAGCAAGCAGGTCAGCAATCTAGGATATTACGAGACTCCTATCAATCTCGATCACAATCCTTTGAACAATAATTTTGACTACCTCACCCTAGGACAGTTACGAAATCACCTGGTTAGCAAAAACGACAATCATTTTGGAATAGTGGGTGCCATACTAGGTAAAAACAATTTGAGAGATTTGCCTAACAAAAACTGGCAGGGAAGTATATTGCAACATGCTAGCCCGGTTTCGTTGGCCGGATTGTTTTTGGTAGACAAAGAGCTCAATGTTATACAAAGTATAGAACTTGCTCAAAAGGAATATGTCAAGTTCAAGAACAGGTTCTTGGACATGGCATCAAGAATGCAAATTGATGTGCGCAACATTCCTGCCAGTGTGGATGACATAATGGCAGCCATCATGGTTGGCAAGAGCAGCATGAGTGCTTGGTACGACAGCGACATGGTACCATATGGAAGCAAATTCCGCACAACCACAAATATTCCTGTACTCAACATCAGACAACGCACTTATCTGATTCCAAACACGTTTGACCCTACGGTGCTAAGCCGCAGAGCAGTGTTGGTATATCTTAAAGACACTGCTACTCGCACACAGACACAATTGTTAAAAGACATAGATTTTACTTTTGATACAGCCACTTCAAATATTGTAATCAAAGATCATGTACAGTTGACCTACACCACAGTGATTGTGCTGGTAGATTACAGCAACACCGCGGAAAACTATGTGCCTGAAACTCCAACAAAACTTGGCCTGTACCCCAAGTTCACACCAATGTTGATGTTGGATGATACCTATAGAACACCTATTAACGTTATCCAGGGACACGACGGAAGCCTCACGCCAGCATTCAACGACTACAGAGATGACTTGTTGCTTGAACTAGAAAAAAGAATCTACAACAACATCAAGATTAACTTTGATACTACCCTTTTAGAAGTATATGACACTGTACCAGGCAAGTTTAGAAACAATGATTATAGTCGGGCTGAATTTAATCGACTGATCACTCGTTCCTTCTTGGGATGGGTAGGCAGTAATCGTGTTGACTATGCTGAAAATAAGTTTTTTGACAGCAATGATAGTTGGACTTGGAACTACAGTAATTTTGCAGATCTAACAGGCGAGCAATTGCCTGGACACTGGCGCGGCATTTTCAAATACTTTTTTGACACCGACAGGCCACACTTGTGTCCTTGGGAAATGCTGGGCTTTAGCGAAAAGCCAACCTGGTGGGAAGACGAATACGGGCCTGCACCATACACCGGCGGCAACTTGGTAATGTGGGAGCATCTGGAGGCAGGATACATTGCACAAGGTATCAGACAAGGATTTGACGAACGATTTGCTCGTCCAGGCTTGGTGAGTATTCTGCCAGTTGACAACAACGGACAAATAATTTCTCCTATCCAATTGTTGGTAAGAAATTACAATGCCGTGCAAGTGGCAAGTCCGTTCGCTATTGGTGACCATGGGCCTGTAGAAACAGCCTGGCGCCGCAGCAGCGATTATCCGTTTGCGCTCCAGCGAGCAATGATTTTGGCACGCCCTGCCTTTTATCTAGGCACACTGTTTGACAACAGCAGATATCAATTCGACGAAGCACTGGGTCAAATTGTTGACAGCAGTAGTCGTCAAAGAATCAGACTGGATCAAATCAATGTTCCAGATTCTGGTTTACGAGGCAATGAAGTTGTGCTAACAGCTGGCTACGGCAACTTTGTTAGAGACTACCTGGCACAACAAGGCATAGACGGCAGTAGCCGCATGCGAGAAGCTTTTAGACAGTTAGACGTGCGACTCAGCTATAAAATGGCTGCATTCACGGACAAGCAAATGCTGGAAGTGATTGCAGAACAAAGCTCGCCGGGCGGTAGTGGTAAGAGCATCGTCATTCCAAATGAAAACTATTTGGTATATTTGAACAAGAGCACTCCTAGACGCAGGCTTGTGTACAGTGCAGTGATAGTAGAAAGGTCAAACAACGGTTGGAAGATCAGCGGGTATGATCTACAAAATCCGTTTTTTGTTTTCACCCCTAATGCTCCCACCGGGTCATCATACACCATAACAGAACAAGGACTCACTGTTACAGTTTTCAAAGATTCAGAGTTGTTTAATTCTGCTATACCTTATGGCACAGAATTAAACAGTATCCAAGAAATGGCAGAGTTCTTGGTTGGGTATCAGCGTTACTTGCAAAACCAAGGATTTGTGTTTGAAGACTACAATGATATCCTAGGAGTCAATAAAGATTTTGATCTAAGCATTCGTGAATTCCTAACCTGGAGCAAGCAAGGTTGGAAAACCGGCAGCGTTCTAATTTTGAGTCCTATAGGCGGCAACCTGGTAGTAGAAACCGAATTTGGAGTGATTGATCAACTCACAAATAAATCCAGTGGCAATAGATTATTGGATCAAAATTTTAATATCATCAAGCCCGGAGAATTTTCTGTCCTGAGAGACAGCGGAAGATTTGCTGTTAACACGCTGGCGGCAAAAATGATAGCCTTAGCGGATCTCAGTCTAGTAGATTATGAGCATGTGTTGATATTTGACAATTTCACTGTGTTCAACGACACAATCTATGCACCAGAAATTGGAAACAGACAGCAAAGACTCAAATTGATAGGTTACAAAACCGGCGAATGGAACGGCCAATTGTATGCTCCTGGGTATATCTACAACAATGAAAATGTTGTAGAATGGCAGGCAGGTACCAGTTACCTCAGCGGTAGCTTGGTAAGTTACAAAAATCAGTTTTATGTGGCCATTGGCAAAGTGCCTGAATCTAGTAGTTTTGATTTTACCAATTGGAAACCAATTGACAAAAACAGTATTAAAACCGGACTGCTCAGCAACTTTGCAAACAATGCAGATAGATTTAGATATTTTTATGATGTAGACCAGTTGAACAGGCATGAGTACTTTGACCAGTATGCCAATGGATTAATTGGATTTAGAGACAGACAATATCTACAGGACCTGGGCATTGATCGCACCACACAGGTCAAGTTCTTTCAAGGTTACGTAAAACAAAAAGGAACCAAGAACGCCATTACCAGTTTAACTAGTGGGCAGTTTGATCGTGTGACCAGCGAAATTACTCTGTTTGAAGAGTGGGCATTGCGAGTGGGTGAGTATGGTGCTACTGGTAGTGATCAATATCTTGAGGTAGTGCTCGACGACGCATCGTTCACAGAAGATCCCAGCACTATCTATTTGTTGAACAGAGATCAACAACCACTAAGTGGTGTAAACAATTTCAACAACTTCAGCATATATAGGACCAGTGAAGAAACTTACACAGCCAATGTGATCAAGCCTAGATCCGATTTATTGCCTAGAATCAGTGACAATGTAACTGCTGGATATCCACGCTTTGATGACATTGATGGCACTATATTTGATATCAATGATTACCAAAGTTATTTTGACTTGATCAGTCAATTGGGTGCAGGATACAAAGTGTGGGTAGCAGTGGACAACAACAAAAGCTGGAATGTGTATCGAGCCACTGAAACAGATGTACTATTGTTAAGCATTGCAAGAACTAACAATAATCGCTTGTTGTTTACGTTTGACAAACCACACGGAACAGCAGCAAATGAGCTTATTGCTATCAAAAACTTCAACGACAATGAGTTTGATGGATTCTATCGTGTTATATCGGTGCAGGATAACTTGAGTGTGCTGGTAGACGGCTATCGTGCTCTCAGTACCTTTAGTCAGTTGCAATCAGTCGAAAGCACTGGTGTTTACTTCCGCATGGTTAGTGTGCGCTATCAAACCGTACGTGACATCATTAACTTTACTCCGCCTCATGGCTGGAGAGACAAAGATAAAGTTTGGATAGACAATGACACTGACACCAATGTCTGGGGAGTGTTTACCAAAACAGATGGTTGGGATTTCAACCAATTGCTGCCGTTGCGCCAGGGCGAAGATAGATTTGAAGAAGGCTACGGTAAAGAAGTAAAACTCAGTGTGGACAATCAAATCCAGCTGGCCGGTACCCCAAATTTTACCAACGGATCATTGAGCGGACTCAAGGTCATTGATCCGGGCGCTAACTATGTAAGTCCTGTGGTTATCGTGGGACCACCTGAGGGGTTGAATGGCGTACAAGCTCAATTTAATGCTCTAAAAGACAACGGAAGGCTGACCAAGGCCAACGTTATCACAGCTGGTTCAGGTTATACCATATCACCAAATATCACCATCACTGATGAATGGAACACAGTTACCACTGCTCAAACGCTGAACGAAGAATTTCTTTATCTCAGTGCAGGCGATGCATCACATGTTTACATAGGCGATGCTGTAACAGGCCCAGGTATTCCTGATGGCTGGCAGGTAATCGAAGCATTTGATGTTGTAACAAACAAAGTAAAAATTGATGGTCCTAGCTATGCTGGATTGACATCTGCCACAAACATTCCAATGGGCACAGGAGAAATTACATTCGTTACACAGCTCAGTGCCGAATTCACTCCTATAGTTGCCAATGCAGGGATCCGTGCATATCCTTTTGGCAGTGTTACAGATTATCTGGAAGGATATGTGGTTAGTTTTACAGGCACCAATCTAGTTGCCAATATTGAAATAGTTCAGGGATCTGGAACATATACGTCTTGGACCATAACCACTCAACTAAGTGTACGAGATAATGTACCTATTAAATTCAGTAGAGGACAGGCAGGTGGACTGCTGGCGTTATTGGCTCCTACCAGTATTGATTATATTGAAGTAGTAGACGGCGGCAGCAACTTCATTATCAACCCTGTGGTTGAAATTATTGGCGGGGGTGGCACCGGTGCTAGAGCCACAGCAGTTATCAGCGGCGGCGTGATTTCTAGGATTGACCTAGACAATGCAGGCAGTGGTTATACTGAAGCACCAGATGTGTTTTTAATTACCAACAACAATGTGCCTGTTGTGTTACGAGCTAGGCTCAAAGGCAGCACCGTGGGTAATATTATTGTCACTGATAGAGGACAAGATTATAGAGAACCAGTTATTACCCTGGCAGCGCACACTGGAGATCGCGGCATAAATGCCAATGCTTCATTGAATTTCTATGGCAATGGTGGAATCAGCAGTGTTACAGTGACCAACCGAGGCCGTAGTTATTATTCAGGTACCACTATAACTTTAGCTAACAGTGTTACTGGGCAAGCCGGTGATGTAACAGGTGTTGGATTTGTTGGCACTGTCAATACCTACGCCAATGGAGTCATTGGCAATATCACTATAACCAGCCCTGGATCTGGATACACACCAGCTGAGACTGTGGCCAACATATTTTATGCAGGAGGTAGCGGGGCAACAGGCAACGTGGGTAGAACTGTTGACGGTATTGCTGAATTTACAGGTGCAACCACACTGAGTCTGGGACAGGGTTATCTCACTCCGCCCACAGTTACTATTATAGATCAAGCAGGCCCAGGCTCTGGAGCAATCGTTGAACCAATTATTCCTATTGGACAGGTTAAATCATTCTTGCGTCCAGATCAAGCAAGTTTCAACATAGAAGAAACACAGTTAATCAAGACCTTTAACAGTGATGCCAGAGCATTTGGTTTTAGCCTGGATATCGGAACCACTCTAGCAGCAATTGGAGCACCGGACACCTACGAAGAACAGGGCGGGGTTTATATCGCTCAAACGCTAGGCAGCCAGTGGATCAGTTATCAAATGCTGTTCCCCCCAACTCTTACCCCCGGCGACAGATTTGGTCATAGTGTGGCCATGAGCAGCGATCAGCAATGGATATATGTAGGAGCCCCAGGAGCAAATAAAGTATTTTGCTACGGTCAGAAAACTCAATCCTTTGCCAGAGTCACTATTGTGCCTAGTCCAGGACAGGTCAGTTATCCAACCAACTTGCTAGGATTAAAGTCTGCAAACGAACTCAAGGTATTGGGCAGCAACGGTAAATTGTACGAACCTGGATTTGACTATGGTGTTTCTTCAGACGGTAGCGTGTTTTTCGCGGATTTTGAACGTATAGAAACTCAACCGGCTATCTATATCACACGTCAAAGACTACAAACAACAATCACGCCCACGGTGATCAGAAACGTTGTTACCAAGATTTATGATCTAGAAAGTCGTCCGGAAACCATCGATCAATTGTTGGTATATGGTGCTACTGGACGAGTGTTTGTGCCCAATAAAGAATATCTAATAGTGGGCAGCCAAATTGTTTTTCTCAATGAGGAGTTCTTATCTGAGCCCAGTATCGTGATTGTGCAGCGAGATGTTTTCTACAGTTTAGTAGACACATTGACCCCGTCTGACAGTATTAATGCAGATGCCAACTTTGGCTGGAGTGTGAAATGTGACAATCTTGGTTACAGAATATTGGTTGGCGCTCCTGAAACCGACGAGATCGATGACAATGGCGATACTGTGCCCAGCGCAGGGCGTGCATACGTATTTTCTAGAAGTTATGAAGTTATTCTCAGTCTAGGTGGTACTTCCATCATTACACTAGAAGCATTACGGTTAGTGGTGAATGTAACCATTGACAATGTACGCCTGACTAACTTGATTGATTATTCAGTTGAAGGCAACAGTGTGGTTCTTACTCAAGTTCCTCGCAACGGTGCAAGAATCAGTGTAGACACCAATTTCTTCAACATAATTCAGGTGTTGGAATGTCCTAGTAAGATAAACCTTGGCAGATTTGGTCTCAGTGTTGATATCAGTCCTGACAACCGCAGTTTGGTTATTGGCAGTCCGGGCTATCGCGATGATGTCTACTATAACGGTGAAGTATATAGATATGTCAACAAGGGTTTGTTTTATGGCACTGTGACCACAGAAAAAGATTTCACTCAGGTCAGTGTATTGCAAGGACAAACCATCAAGATCAATGACAAAACAGTTACCTTTAGCAACATCGCTCCAGGTGTTGTAACAGAACAAACTGCGGCATTCAGCACTTTGACCAGCACCATCAGTTTGTTGAGCAATGTTGGCATTGCTGTTGGAGATACTGTGATTGGCCCTGATATTGGCATAGGCGACGCTGTTCAGGTGCAAGGTTTTGCAGATCAAGCTCCGGGCTTGTACAGCAATGTGGTGTTGTCTACTGATGTTGTGGTCACCGCTGGTGATGCATTAAGTTTTATTAGGTACGGTGACAATATTACTCAAATCAAACGAAATTTTGATTCAGCCGGTGCCATTGCAGTGTTAACAGAAGTAACACCTCAAGGTAATCTTATAATTAGTGTGCAAACCGAAAGAGACCTGAGCAGCCTTGACGTATTACCAGGAGCAACAGGAACAGCATTGGATGGCATAGGACTCAAAGTTTATCAGTTGACTCAGACTTTACAACATCCACGTTACGGCGTTCCAGAAAAGTTTGGTACCAAGGTGGCAATCGATGATACCGGCAGCACTGTGGCAATTGCCAGTGAAGGCGGTAACACCCTAAAAACCAGTACCTTTGACAAAGAATTAACAGTTTTTGACAAAGACACTACCAGGTTCATTGATAATCTCAATGCAAGTGGTGCTGTTTATGTTTATGATTATTTGAGCCCTCCGGGTGAAACCTTGGATAACGGAGGCAGATTGCTTTACAATCAAGTTTTGCAAAACGCTTTTATTCTCACAGGCGACAACTTTGGCAGTTCCATTGATATCAATAGAGGATGGGCACTTGTAGGAGCCGAATTCAGTTCATATCATGCTACCAGAGCCGGCGCAGTGCATTTGTTTATCAATGATGGTGATGTAAAAGGATGGAGCAGATTGCGTAGTCGAGGGCAAGAAGTTGACATAGATTATATCAACAAAGCACTGATATACAGCAAGAAAAAACAAGTCAGTGTGCTCGATATTGATTATTTTGATCCAGCCAAAGGCAAGATACTAGGCATTGCTGATCAAGAACTAGATTTCAAGAGCAGCTATGATCCAGCGGTGTACAACAAGGGATCCAAGACCACAGTGACCATATCGGGCGACAGTTATTGGACAGCCAGGCATGTTGCACAAACATGGTGGGATTTGAGTCTGTGCCGTTACATCAACTACGAACAAGGTACAATTAACTACCGCTCAACCTATTGGGGACAATTGTTCCCAGACAGCCAAATTCAAGTTTGCGAATGGGTGGAAAGCGATTATTTGCCAAGTGAATATGCAGATGTCGATGGCGACGGCGAAGCCAAATATCCCGACAACAGCGCCTATGTAGAACAACAATACTTTGATCAAGCTTCTGGACTGATCAAAACCAAATACTATTATTGGGTCATCAACAAACAAATGTTTGATAGAACCAAGACCAAACGTGTTAACAGCGTTGTAAGTCTGCAAAATATCATCAGAGATCCACAGGCGCAGGGCATAACCTACCTGGCAGCAGTATCTACCAACGCATTTAACATCTATAATTTTAGACAGTATTTGGATTCAGATGACACTGTGTTTCGTTTAGAGTATAGCAAAGTTCGCAGCGACATCATTAGTCACAATGAATTTGAACTTGTACAGGAAGGCAGTGCCAACAGTCCTATTCCTATCAAGCTAATCAACAAGTTAATTGACAGCTTGAGCGGCGAAAACAACACAGGAGGTGTTGTACCAGATCTTAGGTTGAACGCAGCAGATGCCTATGGTATCAGCAATCTGCCTAGACAAAGCATGATTATTGATAACCTAACTGCGGCAAAAGTTTTTGTAACTTTTGTCAACGAGGTACTAGGCAAGCAACAGGTTACCAATACACGCAATTTGTCCAAGCTACTGCTTGCAGAGCCTATACCTGTTAGCGGGGTTGGATTTTACGACAACATTGTTGACACTGTGGACCAGTTGCAATTTATTGCCGACACTGAATTATTCAATGGGTACAAAGTATTGGTACGCCAGGACGCGGACTTTTTTAATTATTGGACCATCTACGAGTATAATGAAAATACTCAATTTAGAATGATCAGGATTCAAAGCTATGACACCACTCGCTGGTGGTCATATCAAGACTGGTATGCTACAGGATTTGATCAATTTACTGACATAGATTATGTGGTTCAAAGATATGCAGATATATTGACTCTAAATCTAAGAGTAGGGGATACAGTCAAGGTTCTCAATTCCGGGCGAGGTTCATATGTGGTTTATCAGAGACAAACTACAGGTCTGGTTGAAATCATTGTACAAAATGGCACTATTCAATTGAGTCAAGGTTTATACGATCCTGCGTTGAGTAGAATTGGTTTTGACAACAGCGCATTTGACCAAGTTGGCTTTAGCACCACTCTGAGTGTTGAACTGCGTAATATTTTTGAAAGTTTGGTTGAAGATATCTTCATTGACGAAAATGCAGTTGAGATCAATAAACTGTTCTTTACCCTACTGAATTATATTTTGAGTGAGCAAACTTCGGTAGATTGGGCAGTTAAAACCAGTTTGGTAACAATCCTTCACAAGATTCGTAAACTGGAACAGTTTCCTAACTATATCAAAGATAACCAAGACTACTACGAACAGTATATCAACGAAGTTAAACCTTATAGGACTCAGATAAGAGAATATCTGTTGGCCTATCAAGGCACTGACGTGCTTGACGCTGCTATCAGTGATTTTGATTATCCTAGCATATATGATACTGCAACAGCCAGTTTTAGAGTTCTAGATCCAAGCAATACTCGTGACCTGTTGCTGATAAACAATAGCAGTAGAAAAGATTGGTTGGAGAACTACAAATATCAAATACAAAATCTCGTTCTCAACAGCGGTGGCACAGGTTATGTGTCTGCACCTAGAGTTCAAATCACCGGCGGCGGAGGTAGCGGAGCCACAGCTAGAGCGGTGCTGGGAACACCGGGTGAGGACGGCACAGCCAGTGTTGTGGACGTTATTTTAACATCTCCAGGTAGCGGATATACCAGCACACCAACTGTGGAATTCATTGGTGGCAACGGACAAGGGGCCAGTGCATCTGTGCAACTGGTACAATTACTGGGCACACCAATTACCAACAGCACATTGAATAAAAAAGTGCGCAGTGTGTTTACCAAGATCAAGTTTGATCGTGTAAGCTATACCAGTTCGTTGCGTAATTGGAAACCTTACGAGATTTACCAACCTGGCCAACTGATTGTGTTGGACGAAACAAGACTACAGGATTTTGCCAATTACTCTGAACGCCAATTGCCAAGATTCAGTTTTGTTTACAGAGTTCTTAAAACTCTCACCGGCCGGGCTACAGTTGACTTGAATATTTTTGAAGACGAAACCGTGGTTGAAAAACTCAGCGGTAGTAGCCTAGATAATGCCAACGATAGATTAGCAGCATACCTCAAGCCGGGTAGTCCAGACATTGCAAGAATTTTTAGCAGTCCGGATTTGATTCGTTTGGATAATTCGGAAATCAACGATCAGGTTATTGCTGTGGCCAAGCAATGGAATGCAGTAAGGCACAGCGGATTCTACCCAGTGCAGCATGGTTATCAATATGCAGCAGTGGGTGATGCCAGCTTGTTGGGATTAAGCAGCGACGGCAAAGAGTGGATCACAAATCGTATCACTGACACCACAGTCAACGTTAGAGATGCATTCTTGTATAACAATTTTACCTGGATTGCAGTTGCCAATCAGGGTACATTGTACACCAATGATGATGGTGGCGATTGGGTTGAAGAAAAAATCAATGAATATAGATATGATTCTACTTCAGACAATATCGGAGGCAGCCTACAGGAAAACATTGCGCAGACGCTGGACATGACAGGCGGGGCAGGTGTTCAAACAACCTACAGTTCATTGATTGTGGTTGTTGGTAACAACAATTTGATCTTGGCCAATCCACGCGGTAACAGTTCGCTTACACAGTCTGAGTTTGATCAGTGGTACAATCTCAAAGTTACAAATCGAGTGACTGAACAGAACTATCTACGATTGCTTCAGGTAGATCAGGGCCAACTTGAGGATCTTAGCGGTATTGCCTACACAGTGGAAATCCAACCAGTTTCTGGTTACTTCATTGAAAGCGCAAGCACCAATGCCAAAATCATGAAGAAGGGATTTTTGGCTACCATGGGCATCAACGGCGCTATCAACGTTATTACTTTTAATGCGCTGGACGATTTGTTGCAAGGTTTTATATCTGGCTACAATTACAATGCTGGCAAGAACGGCAACACCAATTATCCTTGGGTTCCATTACAAGTGCCGTCGGCTGTGCGTGGTCAAAATGATGGCTTCAGTGGAGAGCAGATTACCAGTATGGCAGCAAGTGGGCCAGACACAAACTGGTTGGTGGCGGTAGGCAGCTCGGGCACACTACTTTGGAATCAGTTTAGCCTGGCTTTAGAAGTGCAGGATGGACGAGCCGAAGTTGCGCCAGACACAATTGGAAAGACTGTAATTGATTACAAGTTTAGAAGTTTTGACAACTTTAGATATTTTGACGAAGATAATTTTGTTGCTCCGCTCACTAGAGACCAGCTCGGCGCCTATGACTTCAAAGATATTACCTGGGACGGAGAAAAATTTGTAGCAGTTGGTAGCCGTAGTATCACACTATGGGGATATCCAAATGCCAGTTTGGATGGCTATGTTGACATAGGTACTTTGAGTCCTGTTGCAGCGGTGGCAAGTAGACGCCAAACAGCCAGCTGGAATGCAGGTACTTTGGTATCAAGTTTGGACATAACAATTCCATTGGCCGACATTGACTCGCTGGCATTGCAGGATGGAATGATAACCTATGCGTCGGGTATTCCTGAAGATGCCACAATTACGTCTGTGGCAATAGGTGCATCAAATGTCACTGTGCAAGTGGGATTTGCCACAGCTAATATTAGCGCAGGGTCTGCAAAGAGTATATCTTTCGCATATGGTATCACCGCCAATATTGCAGCCAATAGCACAATCACTTTCACTGATGGTACTACTACTATAACAGGAAATGTCAGCGCATTGGCACAAAAAGGCGACACAAGAATTTACTTGAACAACTATGACGAACGAGTACAAGCCAATTGGAATGTTTCAGGTACAGGTATTCCTACCGGTGCCAAGGTTAGAAACATTGGCAAATTTGCTGAATTCCAGTGGCAGTTGGCACCAGGTGTACAAGAAAATGTAAACTTAGACTATCGCACGGTAAGTGTTAACACCAAGACAGTTACCATCAGCAAGCCATTGTTGGCAGCCAATGCACAGGCAGGCATACAGGGCATCAAAGCAGGAAATGTAATTACATTCTTCGATCCAACTGGTACCATTATTCAACTGCAAGCCACTCAAGATTTGCCAGCCAATAGCACTGTGTTGACATTTGATACTGTTACAGATTTGCGCGAAGGCTATAGAGTACAGGCCAGCACACTTTATGGTATACAAGAAGACACTATCACGGTAAGTCAACAGTTATACAATATTGCAGGTGTGGTAAGCAGATTGGCCAAGGACATTCCAGATCTGGTACCGGGCACTAGTTATACCGGCAGCCGAGTACAAGGTACAGAGTTTACCAACACAGTTGAAGACAATCTGGGTCTTGATACCAATATCAGCAGTGAATTTACCGACAACTTGCTTGGCACACGCCCAGAAGACATTACCATCGACGGCGGCAAGTTTATTGACGTATACAACAGCCATGCTCCAGAAGAATTGGTGCCTGGACAAGTTATCGACAGTTTACAAATGAATGTGTTCACGGCCAATGTGGTAGGTGGCAATATTGACTACGGTAATGTGATAGCCTACAAAATATTCACCGACTATAAACTAAGCACTGCATACTATAGATTGAGTTCGGCCAATACCACTGTGTTAAGTGGTAATTTGGCTTACACTGACACAGAAATCAATGTGGTCAATGTAGCTGCGTTACCCGACAGTGGTAGTGTGTGGATCAACGCAGAAAAAATAATTTATCAAGATATAGACAGAGCCAATGGTAAATTACTTGATATACGCAGAGGTAGCTTGCGTACCAGCGTACCAGAGCTGCATGTGGCCGGAAGTCTGGTGACTGATGCCACTGCGTCGCAGCTGGTAAACGAAGACTTCTTGACTGCTATCCAAGAAGACGTAACTGTGGAAAATGGCATCCCAGGAGCAGCAAACAGCTCAACGTATTTGAGCAGTGCTGTAAGTAGTATTCCTCAAGGGCGTATATGGTTGGATTTGGACTCATAACATGGCTATTTTGAACAACATTACCGTTACTGGAACTGGGTTGTACACAGCTCAAACTTTGCAAGCAGAATTCCTTAGAGGGTCTCCTGCATATCGTCCAGACGTGGATCCACGATTGCCCAAACATGACACTATTACAAGCAATTTGACCATACTGGCCAATGCAACTATCACAGTGAGCAATATTGCACTGTTTCCCACACCAGATTTGGGCAACAATGTGTACGGTGCAGTCCGAGTTAGAGAAGAAGTTATTCTGTACGGTGCCCGTTATGCTGGCAACAGCACTCTGGGCAATCTCACCCGCAACATAGCAAATACTCCCAATTCCACTATATCTGGCAACGTTACAGCTGGAAATGTAATTAGTGTGCTGGGTCTGCGCACTGTTACATCGTAGGTTGTAGACCATGCTAAATAAGGATATGGACAACAAAACTGAGCTTAAACAAAGGTTAGAACAGGCAGAAAAACCCATGTTATCAAACGAAACTAAACCCGACATCGTAGCAGGAATCTTTGTGCGCGGACACATCAAAATAAGCGATGTCACCGACAAAGAAAAACCAGTAGTGCTTGTGGACAAGCCCAATGCTATCCATTACGAAAACATGAGCGAGGCAATTGCTTTTGCTTTGAGCCACAGGGACCAGCTATACATGTACGAAATGCATTTTGGTAACGGTGGCACTGCTGTGGACAGCACTGGTGTCATTACTTATTTGGTACCAAATACCACAAGCCAGGGTGCTGACCTATACAATCCCACATACTACAAGATAGTAGACGATACTGACACCAGCAACAATCCTGACACAAACAACAACAAAATGGAAGTGCGCCATATTTCAGGCAATCCCTACTCTGATATTATTATTACATGCTTGCTAGACTACGGCGAGCCAGGTACTCAATCTGTGTTTGATAACAGTACCACACTTAACGACACATACACATTTGATGAATTAGGCATCAAGGCTCGTGCCATTGACGGCACAGCAGGCACAGGAAAATTACTTACTCATGTTATTTTCCATCCTGTGCAGAAATCGTTGAACCGACTGATACAAATCGATTACACCGTGAGGATCCAGACACTGACTAATCTAAGCGCGATAGGATGATGTAAATGGCTTATACAATAACTAAAACCAACGGTGATACACTAGTTACAGTTCCAGAGACAGAACTTAATACCGACTATGGTATCACACTGGTGGGACGAAACTATGCAGGTTACGGCATATATCTCAATGACAACTTTGTGTCGCTCATGGAGAATTTTGCCAATCCTACTGCACCTGCACAGCCACTGGAAGGGCAGCTTTGGTGGAACAGCACAGAAAACACACTTCAAATTTGGCAAGGTAGTGTTTGGAAGAAAATTGGCCATGTAACCGCATCCAGCATTGTGCCATCCAGTCTCGGCCGAACTGTGGGCGATCAGTGGTGGGATACTACCAATCAGCAACTCAAAGTATGGGCCGGAGAAACAGTAAGTAATTCAGCAGCACTGTATGGGACTACACAGTATGTAGTTTCCGTAACAAGCACAGATAATGTACGTATAGGCGACGTGCTTACAACAGGTAACATCAGCAATGTCAGTGGTATTTTGGTTACACAGGTGCTCAGTGGTAGCAACGTAAGAATCAGCAGCCCGGCAACAATCTATGCAGGCGAAACAGTTACTTTCACTCGTGGCAGTGGTTGGAATCTGGTAGGTCCGAGTTACACCACACATCAGCAGCTGACCGGTATTTTCCCAAGATCTGTAACCGACCTACAAGGCACAAGTAGGGTGGTGGGTTTGATATATCAAAAAGGGCAAGTTATTGGTGCAATCAGCCGAGACAATGAGTATACCCCTAACGAGGCAAACGCGATAGATAGACTGCCTGTTATTAAACCGGGTATTACTTTGATAGAAGATAGCGCACCACAAGAAGTACGTAGTGTAGTATCTAATGTAGCAGGTGCAGGCGGTAGCACAGTAATTCCTCTTAGCAATACCACAGGACTACAGGTAGGTGATAGAATTATTGCTGCAAACATTGCCTATGCCGCGGACAAAAGCATTCAAGAAATTTATGCAAACAGTGCGGTTAGAATCAATGCCACGGACTTTTTCTCAACAAATGAAGTCGTTGTATTCCAGCGCGGTGCCGACCAAAGCAATCTTTTCAACGGCACAGCCACTAACTCACAGAGATTAAACGGATTCACATCTGACAGATTCGCTATTTTATCTACAGATCAATTTTTCACTGCCAATGTTGGTGTTGCAGGTAATATATTTGTGGGCAGCGACAGTGCTGTGCAAAGAACCATCATTAGTCAACCAGCATCCACTCTAAGTATTGTAAACACACAAGCCAACGGAAACATTGTAATACAAACTCTTGTTGCTGGCGTGGGTTCACCATCCACGGTGTTGTCTATTGACGGTACAAGTGGGCTAGCCACTGTGCGAGGTGTTCCTACTTCCGCCAATGGCATTGCAACCAAATCATACGTGGACAGTAGAGAAGCTTTTGTCACCGCCAGTTTGACGTCAAATGTTGCTGCACTTATTAATTCAGCACCTGTAGACAAGAGAGATTTTGGTAATGTCGCCACAATCCTAAATTCTTATGCCAACGCCTTTGTCACAGTTGACAATCAATTGGCATCTAAAGCCAACATTGATACTCCTGTATTCACAGGAGTTCCACAGGCACCTACAGCATCGTCCGGTACAGCAAATACGCAAATAGCCACCACAGCATTTGTAAGCACTGCGGTGCTGAATTTTGCCACTGCTGTCAATGCAAATGTTTCTGCAGCCAACACTGCCATTGCTACCAAAGCACCAAATGTCAATGCCGATCTTGCAGGCACCCCACAAGCAGCTGAGGTAGCCACCGCAGACCGCAGCAGACGTATTGCTACAACCAAGTTTGTAGGAAATGTTGTTGACGCTGCGCTTAACAGTATCTCAGGCACATTGAACGGTGCAGCCCCTGCATTAAATGCGGAACTTACAGGTACTCCTACTGCACCTTCTGGTGCCAATGTATCTTACACACTGGATTCTTTCTGGAGTGTATCAAAAAATCTTCCAGTAACAGTAGCAGGCAATCCGTCAAGGTTGGCAACTGTTGGTTTTGTGGCCAATGCTATTGCTAGCATGCCATATCCAAATCTCACAACCTATGCTACTTTGGCTAGCCCTAACTTAACTGGAGTGCCTATCGCTCCTACAGCAGCCTTGGGCACAGCTACAGATCAAATCGCCACTACAAAATTTGTTACAGAACGTAGTCCAGTGTTGAGTGTTGCTGGCTATACTGGCAACGTAACACTGGCGGTAAGTGATATCACCGGCGCGGCTCCGATTGTTGCAGCAAACTTGCAGTCTCCTGTATTGTCAGTTATTCCACCTTCAACAGCCAATGACAACAGTATTCCAAGCACATCGTGGGTAAAAGCAATAACAAGCAACCTAGCTCCATTGAGCAGCCCTACATTCGTAGGTACGGTATCAATTCCTACGCCATCTGATGGTAGCAATACCACTGTGGCAGCAAGCACTGCTTGGGTCAGAGCCAGGATTGCCGCAGCAGATGTGCCCAAGTGGGGTGGAAGCACCAAGTATGTGAACACGCGGGCACCGTTGGCCGGCGAAGGTAGCGATGGTGATATTTGGTTCAAGTACATTCTTTAACGGCGAAAAAACAAGATAAATATAGATTATTGGAGTCCAGGTAAATGGCTTATAACTTAGTAAAATCAGATGGCACACCACTAGCAACTATTGCAGATGGTCAGACCAACACCACCGCCACCAGTCTAACACTGGTTGGTAAAAACTTTGCTGGCTACGGAACGTTTCTAAACGAAAATTTCGTAAAACTGTTGGAGCATTTTGCTAGTGCCAACGAGCCTTCAAATCCCAAAGCAGGACAACTTTGGTACCAAACCAGCACCAAAGTTCTGCAGGTTTACAACGGCAATGCCTGGAAAAGCATAAGCGGTGCGCAGAGCGTGGCAGATGAACCCACATACAAAGTGGCTGGTGATCTTTGGTTTGACTCAGTTAACCAACAGTTGAAAGTTTGGTCTGGTGCAGGTTGGGTGGTGATCGGACCATCATTTACATCTACAACTGGTACATCGGGCGCCGTGGCAGATACAGTTATTGACTCCAGCCAGTTCAGCCATGTGGTAGTTAAGTTTTTTGTGCAAAACCAATTGGTAGCTGTGCTCAGCAAAGATTCAACTTTCCAACCAGCTACTACCATTCCAGGATTCCCAAGTATCAAGCCCGGCCTAAATCTTGCTCGTGGCACTTCGCCAGAATTGGTATTTTATGAAAATGCAAACAACGCATCCTATCTGGGTAGCTTGGCGGCAAGCCAGTACCTGACCAAAGACAACGCATTGCTGACCAGTAAACTGGTAATTCGCAACAACGATGGTATTGAACTTGAAGAACCATCTGGTACTGTTACCAATGCACAGCTCAATATCAACAACAACAATATTCAATTGGTTAGTTTGGTGCGCGGCAACGGTTTCTTGATTAGAACCAAACCAGACAATGCCGGCGGTGCTTTCCAAACAGTCTTGAGCGTAGATAAAATTACAGGTTTGATCAGTGTGTTGAATGACCCAACTGATCCAAGCGGTATTTCGACCAAAAATTACACAGACAACATGGTTTTTGCAACTCGCACCATGTTGCAAAACAACGTAGCTGCCATTAACTCCAATGTGGCTGTGCTCGCTGCTAATACCACCGTGGTATATGGTAATGTACGCACTATTCAAACGCATCTGGGATTCCGCAAGGGCGGAGCAGGCACACAAACAGACAATCAGTACACTGAAATGTTTGTTACCAACAACGACAGTGTTGTGGCAAACCTGTTTGCATTATGGGGCAATGTACAAGCAACCGCTGCCAACGTACTAACAGGTACCACAGGTGATGGCGGTCCTGGTGGCACCAACGCCAGCTCTATGTATGCCAACGTGAAATTGCTACAGGGCAAAACCTCAAGTTTGGAAAACGATGCTCTACGTCGTGACGGAACACTGACCATCACCGGCGATCTACGTCCAGACGTAACATCCACTCGTGCGCTAGGAACCAGTAGCTTTAGATTTACCACCGGCTTTATCAACCAAATGAGCCTGGGCAGCACACTCAATGATGCCGCAAATTTGCCAGCTGGTACCATTGTAAATTTACGTTCGATCAATGCCACCGGCAGTAGAGGAAAGACTGATCCGGTTCAGATTGTTGGCAATCCTGTAACTATCACAGGTAACATTAAATTTAATGACAATGTTGACGGAACCCCAACTGCCAACGTTTCGTTGGGTGTAGATGGACCGTTACGTGTGCAAGGTACACTGAGTCATCAGGGTGATATTAATTCAACACAAAACAATGCCTTTGACATTGGAACATCCGGCACCAAGTACAGAAACATTTATGTTGCAACAGTCAATGCAGACACGCTAACTCTGGGCTCAGGCGGATTGAGCTCAACTGCTGCTGCGGCATTTGGCCAAGTCACAGCCACAGGGCATATTTTACCAGGTGCCGACGGCAATTACGACATCGGTGCGATTTCTCCATCCAATCTAAGATGGAGAAATGTGTATGCAGGAACATTTAACAGTTCATTGTATACCAGCTTGACCACAACTGGTATTACCTGGGGTGGTACTTCTCAAACCGCGGATATCGGAACCAGTGCAGTTAGATTCCGTGACATCTACGGGCAAGAGTTTTATGGCAGTGCGGTGGAAATTAAAACTACTGGTATCTTTACTACCGGCACAGCAGTTGACATAGGCACAAATGCTAACAAGTTCAAGGATGTCTACGCAACAAACTTTTATGGTACTGCATCAGCTGCAAAATACGCTGACTTGGCAGAAAGGTTTGAAAGCGATGCTGCTTATGCACCCGGCACACTGGTGCGCATTGGCGGCGAAAAAGAAATCACCGCAGAATATGCCATTTGTTCTACAGATGTTCTTGGCGTTATCACTACTAATCCTGCTTACCTCATGAACTCTGAAGCAGGCGACAATGATACACATCCTGGAGTGGCCATGACAGGACGAGTGCCTGTGCGTGTGATTGGTCAAGTAAACAAAGGCGATAGACTTGTGTCAGCCGGCAATGGCTGTGCTAGAAAAGCATTTGACAGCGAAGTAGCCTGGAACTGCGTTATTGGCAGAGCACTAGCTAATAAAGACACTGCGGAAGAAGGTCTTGTTCTGGCTGTTGTGAAAGTGAGTTTGTAATATGGCATACGCATCAGGCGATGATATCGAAGCGCAACACTACAATACATTTGTATGGGGCTCGACCAGCGGCGGAACGCTTGAAACCTCTCCCAATAATATAAATCTATTGTGGGGGCCAGGGTACGGCGAAAAAGGTCTAAATCAAGACATGGACTCTATTATTGGATTGCCCAACAATCTAGGTATAGTAACAGGGCAATACAACGATACTATTGGTACACTTACTCCTGTGGGTGGGGTTAGTGCAGGCGATGCTGCGGTGAATGCAAGCACTGTAAAATCACAGCAATGGATAGGTTTGATCAGTGCTATGAACAGGGCACTTTACCATCAGAACCAGGCAAACGTGACATTGTCGCAGGCGCCCGGATTTGGAAGAGACATAAGATTCATTTCAGCAATGAACTCTTATCTCACAACAATTTCAAATAACATGGGCACAGCTAGATTTACTGCGGCACGACCCCTAGCAAACAACAACATTCCAACTCCCTGGGCGGCAGCAGCATCAAGCACAAATTACACATTGACGATTACAAGAACTGTGGAATGGCCTGATGCAGATGATGCCAGATGGTTTTTCAATGCTGGCGGCAAAATTAGAGTAGGAATCTCAGGCACAGGTGCAGGTAACGACCGCAGTACAGCAGTGGCCGTTGTGCTGAATGCCATGGGTGTGTCAGATATAGGATTTAACAGTCGCAGCAATTTTGTAGGCAATGATTTGGCCGGTGCTGCCAATAAAGGATACTGGAACGTGAGTACCAGTTCTTATGAAATAATTGGACGTAACAATGCAGAATCTGGTAGCACATATGCTACAACTACAGTGAGCTGCGGTTTACAGCTCACAGGCGCAGCCGGAACCAATGGCGGACGCGGCAAGAAGCTTGAAATACAATGGACTATAACCAGTGGCTTCGGCGGATCGGGCGGCGAACCAGTTTGGGCAGCAGGAGATGCACTGAGTTTGACAGTAAACACTTCTGTAGATGTTATTGATCCATCCTACGTGGGTGGCATGTTACAACGCACCTGGGCAGATCCTACACTTGGTTAACAGATAAGCAACAAAAACCCTGCACTAAGCAGGGTTTTTTATGGTTGACTATAATTGCCCGTTTTGTTATACTACTGCTTCATAAATTAAAAAAGGAGCAAGTATGCATTTTAACACAAAAGCAAGTAATTGTCTTTTTGTTAACGTTAGTATAAAAACAACACCTTATTCAAATACACCAGTAGCATTCCGTGTCAGTGCTCACAATTTTGCAAATTGTCCAGCAAACAAAGCATTATATTATGCAGAGCTTCCTTTTCATCCAACCACTACTCTAAATGCTATACAAACCAAAATCGAGCAGTTTCGTGCTCTAAATAACAGTCATTCTGTCGCTGTCAAAATGCAACCCAAAGTATTAAAGTTTTTGCAAAATAGTAGTGTATTCTAAAAACTATAGTCAGTTGACCAAAACCCGTCCTCATGTTAAACTACAATTGTAGTAAAAGAATAGGAGAACGCGATGTTTTGGTATCTTGCGATTTTAGCAATAATTGTTTGGATCATAACACTGCCCAAAGGAGACTGACATGGCTGAAGTCAAAATGAAAGGTCCACTGTTCAAAGTTACCATGACCGAATATGAGCGTGGTTGGGGACAAAGGCCCATGGGCGAGAAATATTTTGACACCGAGGAAGAAGCCCGTCAGTTCTGTCAGAATTACAACGACCCACCCGGCGACCCAGATTGCTTTTACAGAGCTCGCTACGAAAAAATAGCGTAAAAACAACACCAGCAGAAAGTGTTTGACGCAAAATGCTTTCTGCTGTACACTTATCCTGCAACCTTACTTTTTTAGGAGTTTATGATGGCGGCAAAACAAAGCGATGAACGTACACTTACAGCACTAGAAGCTCGCAAGAGTATTCTGCGCTGTTTCAAAAAACAACGTCCGGTTTTCTTGTGGGGTCCTCCAGGCATCGGCAAATCCGAGCTTGTGGCAGGTATCACCGAAGAACTCGGCGGCCACATGATTGACCTTCGTTTGGGTCAGATGGAACCCACAGACATTCGTGGTATCCCTTTTTACAACAAAGATCTAGGCAAAATGGATTGGGCGGCTCCTGTAGACTTGCCCGACGAAGAACTGGCCAGCCAGTATCCATTGGTTGTGCTGTTTCTAGATGAACTCAATTCAGCTCCGCCGGCTGTGCAATCAGCCGCGTATCAGTTGATCCTGAATCGGCGTGTGGGCAAATATGTTCTGCCCGACAACGTGGTTATGGTTGCCGCCGGTAACCGCGAAAGTGACAAGGGTGTTACATTCCGCATGCCGACCCCTCTTGCTAATCGATTTGTTCACCAGGAACTGCGGGTGGATCATGCCAGCTGGGAACAATGGGCAGTGAACAACAAGATCCACAAGGACGTGGTTGGTTATGTTGGTTTTGCCAAGCAAGACTTGTTTGATTTTGATCCTCGCAGTTCCAGCCGTAGTTTTGCAACACCACGCTCTTGGACATTTGTGAGCCAGTTTTGTGAAGACGAAGACATCACGGCGCAAGAGCTAACTAACCTGATTGCAGGTACTGTAGGCGAAGGCATTGCGATCAAGTTCATGGCTCACCGCAAAGTGGCAGGCAAGATGCCCAAGCCCGATGACGTGCTCAGCGGCAAAGTCACTACACTTGATACCAAAGAAGTCAGTGCTCAGTACTCACTTGCGGTTAGCCTGTGCTACACTCTGCAAGAAAAGTACATTGCCTGCAAAGGCGACAAGGCCGAGCTAGACAAATGGCATCCGTTGGCAGACAACTTCTTGAAATACATGATGGACAATTTCAATACAGAATTGGTTGTCATGGGATCTCGAGTTGCTTTGACCACCTACAATCTGCCGTTGATTCCAACCAAACTCAAGCATTTTGATGAGTTCCACAAACGGTTTGGTAAGTATGTGCTAGCGGCAAGTGCTCGCGAAAAGAACTAAATGAGCTAGGGTGGGTTTGACCATAAACCCACCCTATAGTACAATGCATGTATTACACAAGGACTCAACATGGCAAGTGCAAACACTACTCTTAACGAAAAGATCAAAAAGAAAGATCTTCCCAAGATTGAATTTGATCAACGGCGCGACAATGCTGTTCGCGAAAAACTAATCACCGCACGTATCGCACTGTTGCTCAAGGCGCCGTTCTTTGGCAACCTAGCCACTCGCATGAAATTGATCAATGGCGACGATTGGTGCCCTACTGCTGCCACCGACGGACGCAATTTTTATTACAACACTTTGTTCATTGAAAAACTGCCTGCCAAGCAATTGGAGTTTTTGGTAGGACACGAAGTGTTGCATGCTGTCTACGATCACATGGGTCGTAGAGGCGATCGCGATCCTATGATTTTTAACATTGCCAATGACTTTGCAGTAAACTCTGACCTAGTGGATCAAAAAGTAGGCGAGCGCATCAATGTTGTGCCCATGCTTTATGATCCAAAATATAGAGGTGTAAGCTCAGAAGAGATCTATGACGATTTAATGAAGAATGTCAAAAAGATATCTTTAGATCAGCTGGCCGAAATGCTGTTAGACGAACACTTGGATGGCAACGGTGAAGGTGACGGCGATGGTGATGATGAAAAAGACGGCAAAGGTCGTCCCCGTCTCAGCGACGAAGAAAAAGCAGCTATTCGCGATGAAATACGCGAGGCTGTGCTCAATGCAGCTCAGCAGACAGATGCAGGCAACTTACCCGCTGGCGTCAAACGACTTATCAAGGATTTGACTGAACCTGTAATTGATTGGCGCACACTGTTGGAACAACAGATTCAAAGCACAATCAAGAGTGATTTCACTTGGATGAAACCCAGCCGTCGTGGCTGGCATCTAGATGCTGTTATGCCTGGTATGATTCCAGGCAACCAAGTTGACGTGTTTATTGGCATAGACACTTCAGGTAGTATTAGCGAACGTGACATCAAGGATTTCTTGAGCGAAATCAAAGGTATCATGGAAGCCTATGACGAATACAAGATACATGTCGTTACCTGGGATACAGAAGTGTACAATCATCAGATTTTCACAAGTGACAATTTGGAAGACATCACCTCTTATGAGCCTCAGGGCGGTGGTGGCACAGACCCAATGTGCGTATGGGAGTTCCTTAAAGACAATGACATTGAGCCTAAAAAGTTGATCATGTTTACTGACTATTGCTTCTATGGTTGGAATCCAGTCGAAGTCGAACCCTACTGCGACACAGTCTGGATCATTAAAGGAAATCCTAGTGCAGAGCCTGAGTTCGGTGTTTGGGCCCACTATGAAGATGCCGCAAGAGGAAAGTGATGGATACAGAAATGAAATGGGTAGCAATAGCCTTCATGTTTATAATTGGCATTCCCATGGTAGGCATGGCCTTTGGTGAATATCAAAAAGGTCAATGCCGTGTGGAAGCTATCAAAGCAAACATGGAGCCTGACAAAATTGACAAGGTATGTAAATGAAAATTTGGTATTTTTTGTGTTGGCAATGGGGTAGATTTGAAACATGGCAACGATGTTACATGTTTGCCATGTTTCTACTCGGTTGTGCCTTTGCAGCACCTGCACATATGAAAAGCTGGTTTGCAATTCCCGGAACAGCAATAATCCTTGGATTTGTTCTTAAATGGGCAGTGTACGATGGCATCAAGGATGCTTGGAATAGGTACAACAAAGAACAAGAAAAGATAGTTGAAATTTTGAAAGACGGGCAGTAGGCACATGACTTATCAGTATACCATACTGCCCATGGTGCTCAAAAGCAATGAGATAACAACTAACCCCACCGAGTATCTGGACATGATGAATGCTTTGGGAGCAGCTGGATTCCGGCTGGTTTGCATACACAATGAATGCATGATTTTTGTAAAAGAATGCCCGGACTCTTAGAAATCAATCCATTGAACGTGCATGGCCTTAGAAGGTTAGAGCACTGCCCACCTCATTTTCTGCAAGTGTGCTTTGATTTGCATACTGATGAAAAAAATATAACCGACTGGGTTTATACCAATCTTACCGGACGGTTTTATTTTGGCGATTACATTCTGTCTGACTCAGCTGGTAAAAAATCCATGTGCAAACTACTGGCGTTTGAAATCCACAGCGAAGCCAGTTATCTTGGTCTTTTTCTTGATACCATTAACAAAAGCAATACTAATCTTTGGTAAAGAAAAAATCTTGGGCACACCGTTGCCGTTAAATAAAAATAGCAGATATTTAACGGAGACAAAATGACCGAGCAAGACACACCACAACAGCAAGCCCAACCAGCCACACTAGGTGTTTCCGATCTAGTAAGCATAGCCCAAATTATCCAGCTGGCCACATCGCGTGGTGCATGGAAAGCAGAAGAACTTAGTGCTGTGGGCACAGTGTACGACAAACTGCTGTCTTTCCTTGAAGCTGCTGGTGCAGTGATCAACAAAGACGCAGAGGCCATTGAGCCAAATGCTGTTGAAGCAGATTCCCAGGAGAGTTAAAATGTTAAAACACGTGGTTAAACACAACAATAGAAAAGCAGCCTTGCTGTACAGACGGGTACCTGGTGAAGACCATATGTGCCTTTTGGTTTACAGTGACCTGCTGCCTAGAATGATTCATGATGAAATCATGAAAACTCTAGAAAGCGCAGTAGGGCAACAAGCAAATGATCTTGCTGATGCTTTGTTCCGTAACATCATGCCAGATGGTCGTAATACACTACAGGTCCTACATGCAGAAGGTATGATTCAAAAAGTTCCTACAAATCAAGTGATTGTTCAGGCCAATGCCAAAAGCACTGCAAGATTAGACGAACTCAATGACATTCTTGATGAAATGGCCAAAGGCGAAGAAGCAGTCAAAAGACTTGCAGAACTTGATGCCAAGGTCACTGGATGGCAACCAGGTCAGGCAGAAAAAAATGCAGCCAAGACTACAAAAACAAAAGTAGTAGAAGGACGTGAAGTAGGTGCTCCGCCCAATGCCGCTAAACCGGTAGATCTTCCTCCAGATGGCGTGTTAAGTGATTCAGACATTGCCTCCCAACTTCTAGCACAAGCAGATAGAATGAAAAGAGATGCTGCTGCCCTGTTGGCCGAAGTAGATAGATTAACGAGAGAAGCAACTGCACTTGTTCCTGCTGTGAAAGTGAAAAAAACAAATGCCACGAAAACCAAAGTCAAAGCGAATTAATGTTGACGCAAGGGATCGTTGGAAACAGATACTCAAGACAGTAAGCAAAGACGAAGTACCAGTATCACTGCTTGAAAAAATTTACGTAAATTTAATAGACGGCACAAAAGTTGAAATTGACATTCTGCAACTATTGGACGAAGGCATGCATCCGGATGATATCAAAGACGAATTAAACGGGCGTCTTAAAGAGATGGATGAGATTATCAAAGACGTAGATTTTTTTATTAGCATTGAAACTGTTGCAAAAACTGTGCAGCCAGTCACCGACGATATCCTAAAGTCGTTATCATGATTCGAAGTATTTTTAGTATAGACCAGCGGGGTGGCCTTGGCAACAAAGGTACCCTGCCCTGGCCCAATGACCCCGAAGATATGCAATGGTTCGCCAATGCAACCAAAGGACAAATTGTTGTAATGGGTCGCCGCACCTGGGAAGATCCTAAGATGCCCAAGCCTTTGCCTAACAGGCAATGTGTAGTTTTGACAAACAAAACTTATGTGCCCTATGCAACTGCCATGCGCGGCGATGCTGTTAAAATTCTGCAACAACTACAAAAGATCCATCCAAGAAATGATATTTGGGTGATAGGTGGTGCAGATCTTTTAATGGAAACCAAAGACGCTTGCGATGAAATGTGGATTGCACATCGCAAAGGCGCCTATTATACCGACACTAGAATTGATGTAGGCAAGTACATGTTGGGAACAAGAATCATGAGCAGTGCCCCCAACGCTGCCAGAACTATCAATTGGTGTACCTACAAAAACATAAACATCTTTAGACCTTTATGAAACAATATCATGACGCTTTGAAAACTGTGTTGGAACAAGGCACAGTGCGCCAGGATCGCACTGGCGTAGGCACGATAAGTGTGTTTGGTATGCAACAACGCTACAACCTAGCTGAATCCTTTCCTGCTGTCACAACCAAACGATTGGCCTGGCGTAGTGTAGTTTCAGAGTTACTGTGGTTTATAGAAGGATCCGGCGACGAACGTCGTTTGCGTGAAATACTCTATGGCACCAGAGACACTGACCAGAAAACCATATGGACTGCTAATGCCACAGCCGATTATTGGAAAGCCAAAGCCAAATACGAAGGTGATTTAGGCCGCGTGTATGGTGTACAATGGCGGCATTGGCGCACAGTCAAACAAAGAGAAACTGACGGTACATTCAAAGATTCATTTGGCAGTATATATCGTAGAGTAGGAAACAATATAGAGGTAAAAGAAGTTGATCAACTAAAGTCGCTGATCGAGGGTATAAAAGCAGACCCATACGGAAGACGACATATCATGACAGCGTGGAACCCAGGCGAAATTGAAGCCATGGCTCTGCCCCCGTGTCACTGCTTTGCACAGTTTTATGTTGCGGATGGACGACTCAGTTGCCAGATGTATCAGAGAAGTTGTGACATGTTTTTAGGTGTCCCCTTTAACATCGCAAGCTACAGCCTGCTAACGGCCATGATAGCTCAAGTGTGCGGCCTTGAGGTCGGGGAGTTCGTTCATGTACTCGGCGATGCACACATCTACCTAAATCATGTAGACCAGGTTAAAGAACAATTATCACGTGAACCATTGCCTGCTCCAACTCTTTGGCTCAACCCTGACATCACTGATATCACCCGGTTCACCATGGATGACATTGTGTTACGCGGTTATGTGTGTCACGATGCAATCAAGGCTGAAATGGCAGTGTAAACATGATACTGCATCAATTTACAATGGGTGACGTAGAGGATCCGTACCTCTATGCAGGATTTCCTATTGCTGAATGGCAAAAGACCGACAAAGGACAGTGGGTAATGGAGCGAGCTCAGGGTGAGCTAGTTTTTCACTGCTCGCCATGTATAGAGTCCATGGGATACCGAGTAACCATCACAGGCAAGCTCGAAGAGAAAGACGAGTTAATATTTAGATTAAAATGGGGTTTTGAATGAAGATACTGGTAACAGGCGGATCAGGATTCATTGGGCATAATGTTGTGTCGAGACTTGAGCAACTGGGGCATGACGTCAGTGTGCTTGACAATCAAACCGACTATGGAGTAGTGCCTCAAACTGAAATGCAAAGTTTGCATGCAGAACGACGTGAATACTACAAAGCCAATGTACATCGCATAGATCTCAAAGATTCACAGGACAACATTGAATGGATGGTAGGGCACTACAACCCAGAGATAATAATTCACATGGCCAGCTTTCCGCGACAGAAAGTGGTCAGTGCTAATCCTCGTTGGGGCAGTGATGTAATGATGGGCGGGACTATCAGTTTGCTTGAAGCAGCAAAAAAACATCAAGTACGTAGGTTTGTGTATATCAGCAGCAGCATGGTGTACGGCGACTTCTCTGCAGACATTGCAGAAGATGCAGTATGCAATCCAATTGGGCAGTATGGTATTATGAAATTGGCCGGCGAATGGTTGACCAAAGACTACGCAGCCAGAACTGGTATGGAATACACCATCATACGTCCTAGTGCAGTATACGGACCAAGAGACATTGAAGATAGAGTGGTTAGTAAATTCTTAATGGCAGCCATTCGCGACCAGGTGCTGAAAGTAAAAGGTGCAGATGAAATGCTGGACTTTACTTATGTGGATGACGCGGTGGCAGGCATCGTGGCAGCTGCCTTGGACAAAAATGGTGCTAATCAATGCTTTAACATCACCAAGAGTGCCAGCCATACTTTGTTAGAAGCTGCACAATTGGCCATTGATCTTGTGGGACAAGGGACTATAGAACTACAACACAAGGATGCAGAGTACCCCAGTAGAGCAAGTCTCAAAATTGACAAAGCCAGAGAGTTGCTAGGGTATATTCCCTCAGTGGATATTTACGAAGGTTTCAGAAGATACTACGAATGGTTGCGCAGATGAAGATCCCGTTTACCAATCTGTATCAACAGTATCTTGAGTGCAAGCCAGAAATTGACAAAGCCATCCAAGACACTATCGACAGCAGTAGTTTTATAACCGGTCCGGATGTAACACGTTTTGAACAGGCATTCGCTACTTATGTGCAAGCAGAAGATTGTGCTGCCACAGGCAGTGGCACCATGGCCTTGATTTGCGCACTTCGAGCAGCTGGAATCGGCCCTGGGGACCAAGTATTGACCACTCCGCACACATTTGTAGCCACTACCGAAGCAATTGTCACTGTAGGTGCTGATCCGGTTTTTGTAGACATTGATCCAGATACTCATCTTATTGATTTACAAGATTTAGAAAACAAAATCACCGGACAGTGTCGAGCGGTGCTGTTTGTAGATATCTATGGCCAGTGTCCGGATATTGCGCATCTAAATGATATTTGTACTCGTTATGATTTGGTTATGATAGAAGACGCGGCACACAGCCTAGGCAATCGTTATAATGGTCGTATGGTAGGCAGTTTTGCAGACATTACTTGTTTCAGTTTTAATCCTGTAAAAAATCTAGGCGCCATGGGCGATGCCGGGTGTTGTACTGGCAGCAAAAGATACATGGATCGTGTGCGCATGTATCGAGATCACGGTCGCACAGGAAGATATGACATTGTAGAACTTGGTTACAACGCCAGAGTGGATAACATGCAAAGCAACATTGTGCTGGCCAAACTGCCTAAGCTAGAGTCTTGGCTAGAACGCAAACGCACAGTGTGCGCCTACTACGATTACAGATTGCAGGATGTTGTCAAGTTGGTGCAACGACAAATTTACAACAGTCACAGCTACTATGTATATGTTATTCAAACTTCTCAACGTGACGAACTAAAATCGTTCTTGGAAAGTCGCGGTATTGGTACAAATATTCATTATGCCACTGCCACACACCAGCAACCAGCATACAAGAAATGGTATGAGCCATGCCCAATTGCTGAACGTACTGTAAATGAAATATTGAGTTTGCCCTGCTGGATAGGCATGACTGATGAACAGATAGACTATGTGGCCGACTGTGTTGTGGAGTTTTTCACATGATATGGTTAGTAGGCGCAGGCTACTGGGGTAGCAAGATCAAAACAAGTTTAGAAAAGTTTGACATTCAAGCCACTGTTATAGATATCAAAAATGGACAATCCATAGCAGACATCAATACACATGATCCTGTAATCCTGGCTACGCCACTGTGGGATCATTATGATCAATGCATGCAACTGTTGATTCAAGGACACGATGTGTATGTAGAAAAGCCTGCTGCTGAAACTGCACCACAAGTGGCCAAAATCAAAGAAGTGTTAAAACCCGATCAGTTGTTTATGGTAGGGCATATTTTTATACATCATCCGCAGATACATAAGATAAAACAGTTGATAGATAGCAATGCTATTGGCACGTTGCAGCACATTTCAAGCAAAAGACTAAACTGGGGAATTTATCAAACAAGAACCACTCCTGTCTTGAGTTTGGCTGCACACGACATTAGTATCTTGCACTTTTTTCTGTCACATGACACTGTGGTAACATCAGCAAGAGGCTGGCATTTAAGTACCGGACATCAATTTGACAGAGTTTGGTTTCATGGGCACAGTGCAGGTGTTACATACGATGTTGATGTGAGTTGGTGTTGGCCACACAGAACAAGACAAACTATTTTTATAGGTAGCCGAGGTCAAATAATTTGGGATCAAGACACCAACACAATCACTCTATGCAATAACAGAATTGGAAACAATCGGGCAGAAATAGGTAATACTGTTGAATTTGAATACACACACGAACTGTCGCCATTGGAGAATGAACTTAAACACTGGGTGGATTGTGTACACACTCGCAGCCAGCCCAGTACAGGTATTATAGAAGCTTATCATGTTGCTGTAACAATTGATCGTGTGCATAAAGTTCTTGGAAGTAGTGGCTGAGCCAATCCCATCTAAACATTTTTTTCAAAGCACCGTGATCTGAAATATGCTGGTGATAGTATTTGACACCATCTTGCGCTCCGCGTAGCACCCATTCGGCGTATGGACCGTGTGCATGGGTTTGCCAAATCTTTAGTCTGTAAAAAGTTTCCACACATTTATAGTCAAGGTACCACTGTACCAATTTTGCAGTTTCTCTAAATGCTGTGCGCCAGGCACGATAAGGGTCTGTAGCAAACTCTCCATACACACTGGTTATGGGAATACTCTCTGTGGCAAAACTCATAGTGTAGTCCATGCCGTTTATATCATCCCACTCAGGAGCATACAACACGGTGTCTTTGTGATATAAAATAATACCCATGTGCCCGTAACAAAGTCCGTTGCTGGTGTTAAGGGCATTGAAAATATAATGTTTAGGGGCTTGCCATCTGTCAGGTACAAAGTCAAAGTTCCATTTTTCATGCAATCTTGTTTTGGCAAATGTGGCATAAAACCAAGGTGTGTGGCTGACTTGAGCCGCTGCCTTCAGCGCCTTTTCCATGCCTTCGACACCATGCACACGTTTGGCATGTGGAAATCTGGATACCAAATGCGCATAATTTGTATCCGCCTGTGGTTCGTCATAACTTATAAAAACGATGTCCTGAGCCTGCCCAGGATGTTGCGGAACACGTACTAGATTGTGATAATCGTATACCTGTGTCTTGAGGCACAATTTAGCAGCTCTTGGCACTAGATTTATTGCATTATCCTGGCTTAAACTTGCCAGCTGGTGGTGATCTTTGCCCCACAACGCAGGTTCGTAGCACATGTGTGCTAGTGTGTTGGAATAAAACAAAGTGTATTCGCTTGCAAGATCACTTGATAGAATTGTTTGGGTTAAATCAGCATTCTCGTATTTCACACAGGGCCAACTGTGTCTGGAAATCACGTGATCGTGATAGTTCACATCCTTGAACCATTCTAGCAGTTTAGGATTTTGATTCAAAAGTTCGGCCGCGGGGATAAGCATGACATCGCCAAACTTGCTGTTGGGCCCGGCCCAGCAATGTATCTGATGTCTTTCCCATGGCACCGGCTGATACTCAAAATCAAAAGTGCTTACGTCAGCGCAACTCATGACCAACCAGAAATGACTGGTATTGCTGCGTTCAGCACAGCGTAGAGCAGTGGCCAGCACACTGTCGTAGTACCTGGTGACTTGGGCAAACGGATACAGCTCTTTTACTTTTTTAATTGCAATAGCATGTGACCCAAGATCAACTATCATGATATCATACATCTTGATCTCTCCAAGTGTATGGATAGGTCATTGATTTGGTGTCTGTTTCAATTTTGTATATGTTGAGATGCTGTTCTAGCATGCGCCAGATTGATTCAGGATGTTCTGTACCAAAACTTGACTTGAGATTGACCTGAGCAATAGGCAAGTACCCCAAACTAAGAGAAGGATCGTTGGCATCAAAGCCACAGCGATCTAGCCACGCATAGAATTCGGCCATTTGTTGATCATGCCAAACATAAGTGCCTCGAGCAACATCTCTACCCCATTCAATATCAAACTCGCCGCTGTAGTATTTCAAATGCGAAATAGCTTCGCATGTGGTTGCGTTAATGTTCGGGGCATGTTCGTCGCGAAATACTTCGAACAATGTTTTTCCAATTTGTGCCCAATGCATGTACACGGTACCAAATCTTCTATCATATCTATTCTGTGCAAACAGTGTTCTATGTTCGTCTTTGAGCAAATGCCTAGGAGCATTATGAAATGCTGTGATTTGACTGGGTCTGGTCCATTCTGGCTGCAGGTAATGCTTACGTTGACTGATAACAAGGCTTTCTATTTCGTGACAAACTGTATTGAGCACGCCAATACATTTTCGTATGTGTTGAGGAGCAACTAGAAAGTATTTGCTAGGATGCTCAACTGTGCCTTGCAGTCGCTCAAAATGATTGTGCAATCTGTTGAGACTGTCATGTTTAATTGAAAGGTACAGCATGTTATAGTCCATGAGTCCTGGAATACAATATTCATCACCAAATCTAAATGAGTCAGGTGTAAAGTGATCTTCAATCACATAATCAAGACCATGCTGCCCCCAGTTGTATTGGTTGATAGCAAGTATTGCAGAGTTTAACCGTGTACACAGGTACTTGAGGTCACGCGGTGTGTTAGGAAAACCTAAAAAACAAAAACTTTTTTCAAGCACTAATTTTTTATCTAATATGTCGTCTAGAGCCTCAGTCCAGTCTCGGGCCAATTGATTATCCATTGGTGTAATAGTGTAGTCAATTTCGTGCCCAGTGTCAGGATTGGTCAGAACAACTTGAATCATATGTTGTTCCACCAATCAAGCACAGCTGGTCTAGCTTGTAGTATTTTGTTCATATTGGTATTACACATTCTTATAGATTCCAATTGTAGCATACGTTGTTTGCCTTTTGCAATGGCCTGCTTGTAATCGTTGGGCCATTGCTCTTGGAATGTGGGTCTAGTTTTCAGCTGGACCAAAATATCTCGTAACGGTTTATTCTCTACCACAGAAAGTATTTCATCTACCCAAGGATCTAATAGGGATCTAGGTAGAGACAGAGGTGACATAACTATGTCCGGACTAAAACTAAACACAACCTTGGCCAAGATGTCAACACCCAATTTGTTGCCTAACTGCTGTATATTGAAAACTTCAAACATGCCCGGCAGGGTAAGAGTAAAATCTATACGCATCTGTCGTCGATGTTTTGCTATGGCTATGCCCGATTGAAAATTATCTAACCAAGTAGAATATACTAAACCTGTTCTTATATATTCCCCGATAGCACCTGTGCCATCTAAACTTGCGCATACTTGCCAATCACGCAAGTGTGCTAAAATGTCTTGGTATAGATCAATACCTTGATATTTGATTCTACTTAGATTTGTATTATATCTTGCGTACACATTACCGCCGTCGCCGAGTTCGATTATCCTACGCATGTATTTCCAATGCTGTTCATACATGAGTGGCTCGCCACCTACCCAATAGACTTCTTGGACTCTATGTTGCTCTACCGCAGCGGCAAATTCTTTTTCAACAATGCTGTCTTGGAATTGTGTTATTTCTTGGCGAATGTTTGTTTGCATCCAATTGTTTTTTGGATCGGTCCAGTCAATTGTGCCATGTGTTCGTTGTTCGCTTTCCCATGCACTGCTCAGCATGTCGCCGCACATGCGGCATTTGAAATTGCATAAATTACTAAATCTATAATCCCAACTAACAGGCAACATGGTTGTGCTGCCATCTGCGCTGGTGGCAGCCAAGGCTTGCTCGTGTAAATGCCCAAACATCATGTTAAAATAACTGCGGTAGACATCAGTATTCAGCAGCTTGTCATTGCATACTGTACATTCTTCCAACTGTTGACCTGCCATCATTCTCCTGCGTACACTTCGCATGTGATCACTGTTCCAGTGTTGTTCAAGGGTCAATGGAATATATTTGCCAGTGCCACTTTTGGTATCAATGTACTGCTGGAAATTTTGTGCAGGCTCACGGCTGGCACAACACATACGCCTCTCAGTTTGTGGACTAAGATAAGTGTGTACCCATGGTGCCATGCAGAAGTTATTTTTTAAGCCATTGGTCAAATTGATTTCCTATCAAACGTTTTACTTTTGGTTTGTTTAGTTGTTCTACAAATAGTGCATAGTCGGTATGCGAAGGCAAATGCACAGCATTTTCTGAATAATTGAATGTGTGCCAATCTTGCAACACAGTGAAATTTGGCGCCATACTATACTTACTGCACAATTCCACAAATGCCTCAATTTCATGCAGATTAACTTTTTGTATAACAAAGTGTGCTTTGACCATGAATGGTTTTTGTGTTTTCCTAACTTCAAGGCAGTAGTCTAAATTGTTTACCAGATGGTCCCATTTGCCGGGCTGTCGTACATGCTCGTAGATATCTTTACTGGCAGCATCTATACTGATTTCCAGTTGACTCAATCTTGGCAGTATGTTCAACTCGCTCAAATATCTACCTAGAAGCAAACCATTTGTTTTCAGCTGAAACCTAACCGGATTTTGTATTTGTCCCAACTCTGATATCAGCAAACGATACAACTTACTGGCAAAAGGATCGCCGTGAGATCCAATCAGAACATCAATTGGTCTGGAATCTTGACAAGAGTCAATCAATTGGACTATCTGGTTTACCCATGGTAATTTCGTATCGTAATCCTTGTCAAAAATTGGCGATAACCTGCAACTAGGACAGGTCAGCTGACAACTGTCATCTATTCCTATATAAAATTGAACTGAATGTAGTCGCCTGGATTGATGCACCACATTGCAGTGCGATGTGTCACAATAACTGTATTGACCTCTAAACTGACTAGCTTCTATTTCTTGTTTGACAGGATGCCGCCAAATTTCGTCAACATGGTTGAATTCCAAAACATGTCCTAGGCTCCAAGGCAGCCATGCTTCGCAAAGGCACGAGAATACTCTACCTTTGCTGTCAATGTTTACCACATGCGAAGGATAGTTACAAAGATCTGGCTTTATGTTTTTTACAGATGGCAATTTTCTATTGCGCCTGATAAAAATCAAATCATGATCCATAACCCATTGCCCTGGCTATGTTTGAGTGAGTGGTTGTAAAATATTCTCCGCGAATTTTATCAACCTTCTCAGTTACTTTGCAAAACTCTTGCCCATCAGTTGATGTTCCTGCTTGCATGTATGCAGCAATTTGACGAAAGTCATTACCAAACTTTTTATGATTGAACAAGGTTGTAATTTTTTCCAACGCCTGTAATTTAGCAGTATCGGTCATTCTGCCTATGTTGAAATGCCATGGATCATGCAGTAGATTGAAATATACACTATCAAAAGGCTGAGTGTCTAACCATTGGCATATTTCAGGCAAGTCTAACACATTATGAGCACTCACTGTAACGCAAGCCTGTAATAAAATGCGTTTGATAGACTGGAACTGTTTGGCACAGTCTATAGTGTGTAACAATTGTTCCCACTTGGCACCGCTGCGCTCCAACTCAAATTTTTCTCCTAAATTGTCTATACTGAATGCTATTTCGACAATGTTAAAATGTTGCCATACCTCGGCTTGATCCGGCCATACAGTGCCATTGGTATTATAATGCAAACTCAATCGGTGAGCAACACCTAGCTCTACTGCTCGAGACAGAACATCAAAATGTTCTTTGATGAGAAAAGGCTCGCCTCCGGTAAATTCAAATTCAGTAGCATGCGGTAGAATAGTTTCTAAATCCTGCCAAAAACTTGGAGTATCTCTAGGCCATTCTTTTTGTTTTTGCTCTATATAGGCAACTGTATGTTTTTTGTGCTTGCCGTCATGCTCTTGCTCGATAAACTCTTGTGCCCAGCGACTGCTGCTCCAAGGGCCGCAAATGCGGCATTTGAGATTGCATATATTACCTAGTTTGAAATCTAAAAACCAAAGTTGATTATCCGCATCCACACTCCAGTTTATTTTATCCAGTTGTTTTTTACTTTGGTATTTCTGCAAGTGTCTCATGCGCTTGCTGGTTTTACCCACTGCTTCTTCATCCCAGCATCGCGAACATGTCTTGGGTTTTTTACCATCCAAGAACTGTTGCCTAAGGTTTTGTAAACTGTCACTACGATAAGCCACTGAAATAGTATCTGCTGCATGCAACACACGCCCTTGATGCGTGAGATTTTCATTGGCCAAGCAGCAGGGCCTAAAATTACCTCCCGAGGTAACTTCAATACTGGTCCACGGCAATGCGCATACAGTGTTATTTGGTAACATAGTTTTCAAGTTCTATTAGTTCAGGGAATATTTCAAAAAAATTCTCTTGGCGCAAATTATCAAGGTTCTTGGTTTGTTCAAAAAATTGAGGCAGTAAATCCGTACGGTCTTTAGCGGTCATGAATGTTATCATGCCTCTAAAGCCTTGAGTGGCTCTTGTGATTTTATCCAAAGGTTCTAGCCATTTTATGTGTTGTTCTGCTTTGACTTTGATTTTGTTTTTGATTTCTTGTGGCAATACATCAATCCGATACCAGTCTGGACTTTGTAAAATATTGAGATTGAAGTCCTGGGGCCTGATCAAGCCCAAGTCTGACCACTCGCGATGAAAATCCATGATATGCCAAGCATTGAACAAACTTACTGTTGAGCTGATATAAAAATCAACATTGGGACAAACGCTCAACATACGTTTACGGTTATTCACAATCTCTGACCACTCTGTTCCTTTGCGTATGTATTCTGCTCTGGTGTGGCTGGCATCAAGACTGGCCCCTACACTGACACTCTCAAATTGTTTCCATATTTCTAAAACATTTTGGTCTTTGTAAGCCAATTTGCTAAAATTTGTGTTGTATACCAATGAAACATCAAAACGTTTTAATCTAACCAGTTCATTGAGTAATCTATAATGCTCTTCCATGATTAATGGTTCGCCGCCGGCAAAATAAATCCGCTCAAGGTACGGAATATGCTCTTGCATCTGTTCCCACATGTCCTCCTCATGCCTCCCAGCATACATTATCCGTGGTTGTTTTTTTGGACCATACAGTTTAAGTTCATCGTTGTACCAGTTGCTGCTGAACACTGCGCCGCAACTGCGACAACGGAAATTGCATACATTGCTAAAACGTATGTCATAGTAGCGTATTTTGAAATCATCTACTGTGCCGTCTGGGTGAGTAGCATCTACAAGATCTATGTGATGTCCAAAGTTTTGACTGCTACTGTGTCGCATGCTGACAAAACCAGACTTTTCCTGTTCGTAACACCTGTTGCATTCGGTGCTAGGCTGGCCGTTGAGCATGTTCACACGAATCTTTTTAAGGGCATCACTGTTCCAAGTTTCTCGCATGGTCTGTGTTTTTAGATCGCCGATGGGCATGTTGTATTCGCTCATACAGCAAGGATATGCTCTGCCATCCGGGAATGCATGTAGATGTATCCAAGGTAAAATGCAAAAGTGATCGTCTGTGGTCAACAGGTCTTGATGCCGCTGAGACAAATCCTGCACATTGGCACGTAACGGAAGCCTACTATTGTATATGTAATCTTTAGGATATTGGATTTTGGTCATAAAGTTCTTTTAGCATCGGAAACGTACTGTGAAAGTTTTTGTTTCTTCTTGCATCATACTGAGCGTAAAAATTACAAAAATCTTTTTGTAACACCTCTTGATTGTGTGGATCAGGAGTATCTTCAAGATAGTTAACAAGTCTCTCCACATGAGCGATTTCGTGAGCATGCAGGTAATCATTTTCTTTGTGTTTGAGCAGAAAATTCTGTAACGACTGGGACAGAGTTACTCTAGTATGCAACGGCAAAGTCAAAACACTTTGAAAACTTGGGAAACGCAATATGTTCAAGGTAAAGCTAGGGAAATCTCTACCATGTTGGATTTTTAACTGCACCAGCAGTTCTAAAAAGTCAGGCAGGCTTTCCAGGCACAATGCATTGATAGTACACATGATGTGCAACGCTCTGACTTTGTGTTTGTACTTGGTACAAACAAGTTCAATATTTTGCAGCCAATGCGTCCAATTCAATCCGTCGCGTATGTATTCGGCAGCCGAGCCTACAGCTTCGTTACTGGTATAGATGTCGATGGGTTGATCAACACTATCAAACAGTCGTTGTAGATCTATCTCTGATCCGAGGTTTGAGTTAATGGCAAGTCTAGTTGTACTTGCTCCTTTATTTGCCCTGAACCAGTCAAGTAGCTTCCAGGTGTACCCTGACATGAGAGGTTCTCCTCCAGTGATTCGGAGCTCTCGTAGAGTTCTGTGGAGGTCTCTTTCCCACCACTGGAAAAAAGCCTCCACATACGGATTAGTCTCACCGAATTTATAAAGTTGACTATGATCATGAGTGTGAGTAAAATGACCGCGCCCATCTGATACCAAGTCAGTGTAGGCTCCATTTTTACGTATGTCATTAACCCATGTACTACTAAAAGCAGGGTTGCAATAAGAACAAGCAAACTGGCAAGTTCTGTCAAAAGCAATTTCCAACGTGCGAAGGTTGATATCTGTGTCAGGTGGTGTATTGAATGCATTGTTCAGCTCCTCGTCTGTATATATAACAGTTTTGTAGACACGATCACTAATTGCATCTTGATTCATGTCTTCGATTTTCCAACAGTAATCACATCCTTGAGGTCTTTCCCCCAGTTGCATCAACTGCCTGTCCAACTTTTTTTCAGGGGTGTTGTGTATCAGCATGGGGTTTGACTCAAGTGCAGGCCCCAAAGGTATCTTGTGCGCTGGTGGATGATGACAGCTTGTGGTCATACCTGAGCCAAGCCATATGGTGGCATTGTACCATTTTGCTCCGCAAAAGCTCTCACTCTTTATATCAATAACCCGGCGTTTGTAGGCCAGATCAGATTCATTATTGTGTTTCGGCATAGTATTTGCACATGCTCCAAAATTCTCTCATTTCTGGAAAAGTCACTAAAAAATTTGTTTTTCGTCTACGATCGTGTTCGGAAAAGAATCTGTAAAATTCTGCTCGTTGTTTGATCACATATTCTTGATCCATTGATTGTCGCATCCAGGCTAGATTTCTTTCCATTCTTTGAATTTCGTAATCTTTGAATCCAACAAATTCGTCCTCGGGCATGACATTTTCTTTCATCCAGTCTATAATATTTTCCAATGCAAATGCATAGGAAGGCGGAAGGATTTGACAACTTTGCCAAGTAGGTGAACGCAGCAACGGCGTGTCAAACCACACACGCTGATAAGTTTTGCTATGCCTTGCTCGTAGTTCTAGGATATAATCTAGTAATTCCTGCAAGCCCACGATACTAAGATTGTTCATGGTTATGATAAAAGTTAGACTGTTTTTTGCTGGGATGTCAGTTAAAAACTTGTCTACGTTTCTTTCTAGCCTGTGGTATTCCAGCCCGTGACGGATGTATTCTGCTTGACGAGGGTTCCCGCTGTCAACGCTTACGTATTGCATGAAATGCTCAATTTGAGTTCCACATAATCTACGAACGTAATCTAGATATTTGTCTAGTGTACTATATTCTACACTGAAGTTGCTGGTTACATCTAAATGCAAATCTGGTTTAGGCAAAGCCAGCACATATTCAAAAACTCTATAGGTGTTGTGATCCAGCAATGGCTCTCCACCTGTGAGTCTCAGATGCTTCAGGCGCGGATACAATTCTGGCCACCACAACCAGAAGGCTTCGATGTAGGGGTTGTGTTCTCGTGCCGGAATGGGTTTCCTACGACCAACAAAATACTCAGGATCATTATGACGATTGCTTGTAGGATAAGGGCCATGTCTATTGGCTTCTTGCGCCCATACACTCGAAAATTGCGGAGAGCAGTAAGAACATGCCAGGTTGCAAACATTACTAAAGTTAACTTCAACATAACTAGGTATGACATCTTCCTCTCCAGTGCTGCCAATTATTGTGTCAAGATGGTCTGCAGCCCAGGGCTCGCCGGATCTGTAGTGTCTGTCACTCAATTGGCCGTTGTCTTCAGCTGACCAGCAGTAGCTACATTCGGTGGGTCTTTCCTGGCGCAGCATGATTTTACGTTGCTGTTTTTTGTGTGGCGTGTTGTGTAATGCTCCGGGATTGCTAGCAACAAGATCCAATGGAATAGGATGCAATGGTGGATGATAGCAACTGTTGTTCATGCCGGTGCCCAGGTGCAGGCTGACCTGTTGCCACTTAGCAAGGCACAGAGCCGTGCCTAGCTTTTGTTGCATGATTTCAGCTGCTGCTTTGAAGTCACTGGTCACGGATCATTATTCCTTGATTTTTGTAATTGCTACGATAATGGTGCTTGAAAAATGCGCTGTTCTTTATCTGCATGCATCCCCCAGGTAAATCCAATTGGTATTGCAGGTCCTGACCTAGATGATCAATGATTTCCAAAGGATCTCGTGAACTTACCTGCGTATGCCACATTTGTTCAAGTTCTGCGAAATCCTGAACCAAAGTGTAGTCCCAATCTGCCAGCATGGTTTTCCATGTGCCCATTTTAGCACCTGCGATGGCCCATGCTCCGTTGTCAACATCGATGCCCACGTATTGCCATATACTGAGATGATCTAAATTTCTGCTATGAACACGTTGCTTGAATTCTGAAATGCTAGGACGAGCTCCACGATCCAAACACATCTTTACTCCTTCTCTAAATCCAGCTCGCCAGGCCTGGAATGGGGATTGATTGGGATAGGTAGTAGAGTAACAATCGTGCATGGCCCAGTAGTTGGGCTCAAAACAAAATTCTACCAAGCTCTCGGCTCTACCATCGGTAGCTTCATGTGTGCGCATGTTGTTTACAAAGTCCTTGGTCCAGCAGCTGATTCCGCCATTGCCGTAGATCAGACCATTGATATGATTTCTAGCTTTCCATCTAAACACACAATCTTTATTGCTGTCATCTAATACAAGTTGCAGATTGAAAAATTCTGCATGAGGAATATTGTCGCCATCAACAATGACAAAACGTTCGGTATCACTGGCCGCGCCTGCTGCTTTGTGTGCCGCGTCAGACCCTTTGATGCCATCAACACGTTTGGCCCATGGCACTAAGTTTTTGATCTGGTGCCAAAATTCTTCTTTTTTTGGCTCATCATAGGTTAGGAAAATGACGTCTAGGTCAGCTATGTCTATCAGTGTTTTGTGTAAAGTTTCTGACATCTTGGTAAGTTTCTCCTGGATCCAGTACAATGGCCATGTGTCCGGCCACAGTAACATGTTCGCCAGACTTACATCTAACTAATTTTAGCACAGATCCTGCTGCTTGGTCAACATATAAAACTTGGCCGTTTATAACTTTATCACGCAGTGTAATTCGATCTGCTTGTTCTTTGGTCAGATCCACAAACAATTTATCATCTTTGGGCCACGGTGGACCAAACATGATGTCTGTTATGTTTCCTTGCTCGTCGTAGTAACAACGCATGTTTCCTGGTGGCATGCTCTGCAATTCTTGTTGTTCTTGCATGAACTGTTTTATAGCTGTGTTTAGTTCAGACATGATTCAAACATTTCTATCGTTTCCAGACCGGGCCAAGTTTTATCTACATAATGTACAGGGTGCCATTGTGCCAGTCCATTGATGCGTATTTCGGGTGGATGTATTTCAACATTGAATTTATCGTGCCATTGATGTCCTTCAGGTAAACCCACATGCGCAGATTTAAGATGTGCTATTCTAAAAAAATCTGCCGCAGGTAAGGTGCAGAATTCATCGCCTAACATCTTGGCAGCCAAGGCAAAAATTACATCGTTGCTACCGGGGTCATCGCATGCCAACAAATTTTTTTGTACCTGTGCCCAGTTCTGATGTAGTGCAGCTACTTTACCAAATAATTCGTGTGCGATTTTGCTGCGGCGCCAATACATCAAGCCACTGTAGATGTCAGGCAAGTGATTGAGATCAAAGATATTCCTGTAGTTACGTTTGCTACTGGTTTGTCCTTTATGATTCACACAGCCTAAGCTCAGTACTACGTCTCTGTGTTGCAGTGTTGTCCACCAGTGCTGAATGTTTCGAGTAAACAGTATGTCTGCTTCAACCTTAATAGTTTCTTTGAACGGACTGTGATAAAATAATTGTGCATCGTTTCGCTGTTTCCATTCTTGATCCGCTGCTTGATCTTGGGCCAACACAATCACGTGATCAAAAACACCACGCTGTTTAGGCGTTAAATTTTTGGCACTGAGTTGATCTGTTATCAGCGCATAGGGCAGTTGAGGATTGGTCAAGCGCAAGCTCAATCGTTGCAGGTAGGCCAACCTTACATAATCTGTGGTAGAGTTGTTTTGGGCTAAACACACAATTCCTTGGCTCATTGCAGTGCTGCCTTCACAAACATTTCAAACTTTGAGCTGGACAGCCAGCCCTTGCTCATGACATGTAAATCTTGTCTTGGTAGTATGTGTGCTGACTTTGATTGTCGCACTACCATCCAATCTTTATTGCACTCTATATTGTCCACAGCTGAGTCGGCAGTGACAATACCAAAAGGCATAGTTGTTGGCTGACTAACAGTGTAGCCGTTGAGAATTTGATCAGCCATAGCAAAAGCAAAGTCATTGCGGAAAGACAAATTGGCAACTCCATAAAGCACACGATAATAATTCCAGTTGCGCTGGATTCTAGACACCAAATCAAAAAACATTTGTGTGCGAGTATTTTTCTTGAAATAAAACACTGTGGCCCATACAGGATCAATACCAGGATGCATGGTGTCTTGGGCATCTAAGTATCTATTTTGCCGGCATAATAACAACGGTGACAATGAATTCCACAATGTGTTCAATCTTGCTGTCAATACCAAGTAGTCAGCATCGATCACAATTGTTTCGTCCCAGGGACTTGATTCAAAAGCTGAATATCGGCTGTGATTGTTCCAATTTGTTATTTGGCCAGTGTCTACGTCTTTGCGAAAGTTGTACCACTGATCTTGAGCAGGTGGCGTAACAACTTTGATAGGTACGTTTAGATGGTACTGTGCAAGCCGTAGACTAAGGTCAGCAATACGCTCGTAGTCGATGGATGCGGTGTTTGAGGCAAATGCCAGTATGCCTCTAGACTTTGCGGATGCGTTTGAGCTGCTCATGTTGTTGATGCCATCTATTCATTACCTTATGGTACTGCTGTTGGCATTGCTTGAGCAGTTCTGGTCTAGAACATTGGATAGGATTTCCGTAGTGATCCTCAAGGTACACTGTGTCCTCTGGCCAGCTGTGAAGAAATGCCATAAGGTTCATGGTGACTTGGAAAAGACCATCGCCGTGAGATACCAACAAGTCTCCAGTAATTTGTTCTTTTAACTTGATGCGATTTTTGTGTACATCTGTGGCTTGTTTGATTTCACTTACCAAGTCTTGAATACTCATAGCAGTATTTATTTCATCAAAAGTTCAGCTGAATAGTTCCATCCTGCACAGCTAGAAGTGTTTGATACACCCATCTTTTATCTCTACGTATGGCAGGCAACTCGTAAAAAGGCAATGAGAAATGTTTTTTTGCTTTGGTAGTATAACTGGTTACAAACACAGTGTGATAAAAATTGTGTTCAAACTTGTATCTACCGTTTATAGTCTTGATAGAAAATCTGTTTTCAGTAGTACGGTCAGTGCCCACTGGTAAAATATCATATGATTCTACAATTTTTGCATTTTTGGTTTTTTCCTGTTTGACTTGCAGGCGATCAATATGACCGCCCAGGCTGATTAGGTCTTTGCCAGTCAAGCCCATGAGTTCGCACCATTGCAATAGGCCAATCAACTGTTCGTGTTTGGCTGGGTCAAATCTCTTTAATCTAGTCAGGTCCATTTTTTTACTCGGTTATAATATATCTTGTTACTTTTTTCTTCATTCTATCCTGCCACTTTGGGAATCCTTCAAATTCGAAAAAACTCGCTATGCGTTGTCCGTATTGCATGAATGCACTTAGTTTGATTGTGGCAGTTGCTCGTTTATCATTTTTCTTGTTGTGTAAAAGTCGTACCACAGTGTCGCCTGACAGGTGATAGGCATCTATAAAACGATTTTCAGTTTTGTCAAACATCACTAAAAAGGTATCTCTGTTTTTAGAGCCCAGGGTATCCTCGGACATGTTGGCATCAAATTTGCCTTGGAACTTGCTTGTGATGGCGCATTTGCTGTTGTTGTTATCAAGATTGGTTGTGTAATACAATCCGCCACGCACACCTTTGGCCAGCTCTTCTTGCCAAATTCCACAAAATTTGGTTTCCACTTGTCGCGGAGCAGAATCGCCAGCAAACCACATGATGCCATCAGCGCCTGTGGCATTCAGCAATGGCAGTGCGCCAATAGCAGTGCAGGCTATGACATCTGGCCACTTGCCAGCAACTGAGTCAAAAGGCAAGGTGCGAGCAGACGTGCCGCAGGCAAAAACTATATCACTAAAATCAATGGACCTTGATTCAAGGCACTTTTTAATGATTGCTTGATTATGCAGCCTGTGCTGCTGATATTGTGCAAGTTCCATAATCTACTCCAAAATGTTTATAGTGTTTGTCAAGTGTCCAGTCATGGAGATCTTTGATCTCTGTGCCATTATACACGGCAAACTTGCAATTGGTCAACACCAAATAGCGATCAAAAAAATGCCAATAACTAGGACTTGTGCTAACATGACCAGCTTGACGCAATGATTGATCATTGCTCTTGCTAATCAAACAAGTTGGAGCATTGAGCGCCTGTTTAACAGTCAACACACCAGCCAACATCATATCACGAATTTTGCTCGCAGGTATGATATGTTCAAAAATACAATCTTTGGGATCTACACCAATCTGCACATAGTGTGATCCTATGCTGCCACCAATGGTGTAGCTATGATATCGTCTAATCCAATGATCCATGCTGTCACGTAACAGACGCAGATGTTGCGGATTGCCGCCCTGCCTGTACATGGCAATAAGACGTTCAAGTTCGTTGCACGTGAGTTGTAAGGTGTCTTGGTATGCTACGGTGTCACGTGTGACCCGTGTGTAAGCCGACTCTTGAAATGATTCAACAAGACTTTGGAAATCCATGGCATTGATTGATAGAAGTTAAACAATTTTGATATTAGTTGATGCTCTATCGCTCCACAAACGATTACCGCGCTCGCGCACAAGATCGGCAGCGGTCTGCGGACTGTCGGTGAACATTTGCCACATCATCTGTTCTGTGACACTAGGGTCAACTTGGATTGTGTAAACTTCATAATGCCGTTGGCTATTGACTCTTGCTCTAAGAAGGATTGATTGTACAGTTCTGTTAAGGGCAGCACCTGTTTGATCACCCGGGTCTATGGCATCAGGATCACTGAGGATTTTGAGCATGCGATACTGCTCTTCCTGTTGCCTCAGACTTTCAAGTGTGGTAAGATCCAATAGGCTTTCTAGACCATGCTGATCCCAACTGAGTAAAAAAAGCCTTGGTTGTTTTTTATGCTTTGCCATTTCGCTGTTGATGCCGGTATTCTCGTCTAAGCCAGTATTTGTACCTGCTCCAGTACTCTTTGAGAGTGTACGGAAGTTCACTGAATTCCTCGTGTTCTTTGCAGTTTTCTAACCAGATGTTGCGCAACCAGTTGCGAAAACGATCATTGGGTTTTTTCATCATACCATGTGTCTGATTAACAGGTCTAATGCATCTTGTTGTTCTTTCAGCTGTTCAGCAGTGAGCTCAACACGTTTTTCACTGTGACGGTAAACTTGATCCTCACCATCCTCGGGCAACTGTTCGGTCAAACCAATCAACACTCGATAGCTTTCCCATGCTGCTTTTACTCCCTCGTTTTGTACCTCGGCCACTGTGGGGAATAGATCCATCCACACATACTCTCTGGGCACCTGCATGACCTGAATGCCATTGGCTCTGGGTTCTAAAATACGGCCAGTGCGGAAAAGTTCAAGTCCAACTTGTTCGCACTGAGCTTGGTCCAATCCCAGTAAATAGCTGGGATAGTCCATGTAGCCATGCACAACATCTTTAACATGTTGTTCATTTACCATGTGTGTCCGCGCAATGATACAAAGGACATCATCAATGGCAACGACTCCCTTGACGATGTCGCGCACACAGCGTCCAAAACTAAAGCCAATTTTCATATTCGACCCCTTTCAGTTATTGTATAATCAACGCTGTTTGTTGTCAACCTTGGGACAGATCATCAAGGTATTTGCCCAGATTGTTTGCATGCAAGCTCAACATGATGCTGTCTTGTTCGCCCAGCAAATCTATCATGCCTCGATATCTAACATAGTAAGGGCTGGACAGCAAATGATCAAGTTGCAACAATTGCAAGTTGCTCAATGTTTGTATTTTGAACGAATAAAATGTATGCTGAAGATTCTGCACCATCTTGAATCCAGTAGAAGTCAATCTAAGACTGTTTGGATTCAGTATGTTCCTCCAGATCACAGATGGGGACAAATTTTGATTTGGGAACAGTTGCGATTCCCATTCTCGTTGTCTGCCTGCCTTATGGATAGATTTGATCACCTTGCTTTAGTATGACCACGCTGAATTTGTCAGTCTTGAAAAGACTATTGAGTTTCTTGGCCAGATTTATAGCGTGACCTGGGTTACTAAAGCTGACCTTTTTGTATTTGGGTCCAGGATATGATATTAGGATATTTTGATTTTTTAGGTTGATTGGCTTGTTGTCATAGAATACCGCCCAGATGCCTTCACTGTTTAGCACCTGGTCGCTTTTGAATGTGGTTTTGTTCACATGTTCAAGTAACACTACTGGTTTAGGTCTACTCATTTTGATTTTTCCTAGGTACTATTATTTATCATAGAAATCTGGGCATATTACTTGAATCCACCACCATCCATGAGAATTTCAGTTACTTCATTTTGCGAGGTGCTTGTGTCCTCGGTTAATTTGGCCACTTGCACCAGGATAGCAGTAATATCTGCCATGAGATTGTTGGCTTCTGTGGCAGTTAGTCGCAGTTCATTTTGTCGCAGCTGATTCATGACTCTTACCTTGTCATTGAATGCAGACACATGCAAGGTGTATCTATTTTCCATGTTGACTCCTTAGAGCTTCTGTTTGCGCCTGTTCGCTATTAAAGGGGCCTAAAAATTCATACCGCTGTAAGGTGATCAGTTTGGGACAAAATGCTCTGGTCCAACTGTTGTTCAATCGCACTAGATAATATCCAGCACAAAAAAAACTTTTGCTTTTGTCTTCTTTGGTATAGATTGGTAGATGTTTACTTACATCATATAACGCATTAAAAACTTTGCCTTCAGCCGGGAATCCGTTGACATCTTGAGGATGAGCTGTTTTCTTTTTGACAATAGGTTTAACAAATTCAACATTGTGTTTGTGCGTGAGCATTTTGATCGTGGGATATTTTTCTCTATGCGACGAATCTACCCATACCACACCGTCATCGGTATTTTGAATAGTGGCCACCTTCTGTCCATTCTTTTCCACTATCCAAAATTTGTTTTTGACAATAGGCGTTGCTTTGAGTTCGGTCATTTCTTTTTTCCTTATTTTTTTGATAACCATTAGTTGGAATCAAATTCCATCGTAAAATGAAATGTAATTTTACCATCGTCATATCTCAATTCAAAGTTTTCTTGGTCTTTGAAATGATCAATCATTTGATACATTTGTTCGATTTGTTTTCTAGTTAATTTGATGGTTGTTGGTAAAGCACCAAATTTTTCTTTTTTGAATTCAGGCATTAGTCCTCCGGTTTTTCTTTGCAAATCCAGCCCAGTTTATACAAATCGTCGGCTATTTGTTCTGTAACAGTTCCTTCAGGCACATAGCCCTTGTTGCCAGTGATATCTCCGTTACCCAGGCCTTCGCCTATACCACTGCAATACCAGTCTATATAGTCACCTTCGCCACGCATGTCTGCCACAATGCCGCCGGCATAGCGCCAGGTGCATGACCAAGTTTCGTCTCGGAGAATAAGCATAACTTCGCGCTTTTGCCAGTCGGTATTGCACATGGCAGCGTAAAGATTCTGAGCGTAGGTGTCGCTGTTGCGAACTTTTTCGCACAGCCATGCTGCGGTACGCATGTCGTATTCCATGTCATTCTCATGCTGTTTTGGATCTTGTCCGTACTGTTCGCTGCTGGCTCGAAAACTTTCAAACATGTCCAAGTAGGCTTGGTTGGGCTCTTTGCCAGATTCCTTGCACCGCTCGAGATACGCATCTCGCTGGAAAGTAAAACGCTCAGGACTTTTTGATACTTTGGTCATGCTGATAGTATATCCATCATTAGTTCATAATCTTTAACATGGGCAACACATCTGATGTAACCCTGTGCAATAGCCCAGTCCAGAGTTTGCCGAACATTGGTAGGCGCACCCGGTGTAACATGTATCATGGCACGAGGGTACACCACAAATCCGTCAACAATTTTGAAGTCAGGCTCGCCTTCGTGTATGGTGCGAACAATGCTTTTATGAACTGTATATGTCATTGCAGTGTGGGCTTGATATCGTTTTTGGCATTGTGCAATGCACGGCTCAGTTGCTCTTGCTCGTCTTCGTCCAGTTCGTCCCAGTCAACGGGTTTGCTCATGGCCTTGATTTCTTCAGCACTCTTGCCTTCAAACATGCCCATGATTTCTTCCATCAGCCCGTCGAGCTCTTCTTGTGAGCCATCAAATTTCTCAAAGAACGCAGGATCAAAAACAATTTTCAACTGCTGTTTTTTACTCATATCAAACTCCAAAAGTTTTCTTAATGCTTTCAACGCTACGATGAATTGTGGTATCAATCAAGGTTTGGTCGTAGGTGGTTAAGGCATGGCGTGTGTCTGTTTCTTGCACAGCACGGATACACTCTTGAATGATCATGTTTGCAAATGCCTGTTGCATATCAGGATTGATCGACGGATAATGAGACCCGCCTGCCATCAATGAAAAATGAGTTAGTTTTTCGTTCATACTTTCTCCGGATAAGGAGCACTGAGAAATTCAGCATATTGCTGAGCCTGATCTCCAATTTTAACCAAATTGTGTTTGCCACAAAATTTCATAAATTTTACGCCTACTTGCGGAACATTTTTAGCAACACTGCCTGTACAGATAGTTTCTGCTATCCAAACCTTGACATGGTCGGGTTGTGCTGATAGATCAATCAAGGTGCGATTGCGTTCATAGTCATCAAGCACACGATGTTCTTTGTCATTGTGATCAACCCATCGTTGCAGCATGAGATTGTTCCAATTGAAACCTTTTTTGTCCATGTCAGCAAATGCTTCTGTTAGGCCTACTTTGTTCTTGCTGCCTTTCACACGCACTCCAGGATAGGCTGAAAACACATTGTCACTGACATCACCGCGCATACACTTCTCAAACAGGAGCCATTTGGGATCAGGAATGACCTTGGGCTCTTTGGTTTTTTTGTCAATCACACGTTTGCCTTTGTAATCGAAAATGCCCTCTAATGTATGCAATTCGTCTGACACCCCGTTGTACTGACGCACGTTGTTGGCCAGTAACTGATAGTAATCGGTGTCACTGCTGACAATAACATGATGATCTTGAGGATGACTTTGAATCCAACCTGCAATAAGATCATCTGCTTCAAGATTGGCGTGCCTGAGAACTGTACAGTTTGAACGCTCGTCAAACAATACCTTGAGCTCGTCAAACGCTGCCCAAAATGCTGCATCCTCTTCCAGCTCAGCATCAGTTAACGCGGCACGAGCCACAGCACGATTTTTTTTGTAAGGTTCGTAATAGTCCTTGCGCCAGCTGCGCCCTTCTAGGCAGATGACCACATGATCTGCACGTTGATCGCGCCAGGCCTTGTATATGCTAGACAGTGTTACATGAATAGCAAAACCCACTTTTTCTTCCAGTGTGGTTGCTCGATGTGCGGCGTGGCGAGCTCGAAAGAATGTATTAGCAGTGTCTACGATTAGATAGTTCATAGAGATATAATAGCATATTATTTACCTCTATGTCAACCTGGGCTAGCCCGTTTTATTGGTAAAATACCATTCTTCAGTGTACCCGTCACGTAGCCAAAATTTGCTACGATCAATACGAGTTAATCTTTCTGCAAATTCTTTTTTGATCACTCTATGTACAACATGTTGTGCGTTCATGTCAAGGGATGTAGACCTTGCTTCTTGGTTGATGCTGTAAAACGAATCCGAATTATTGGCAATGAATTCCAAATATCCATTTAGAGATTCTTTGTCCATTTCGGGCATGCTGTCCGAATTTACTACCAAATTGAATCGATCCACACGATGCTTGAGTTGTGATGGCAACAAGAATTTTACTGCGGTCTGGAGATTTTCGTGCGAAAAGCTCACATTTTCTGCACCTATGTTGGCAGCCAGTTGATAGGCTTGACATGCAGCTACCCCGGGCAAATCTACCATGAAAATATTTCTGTATCCCAGCTGATATAACCAGTAAGCCACTTGGCCTGCTCCGCCACCTATTTCCATGATGCGAGACTCTAAAGGGTATTTGCTTTTTATTTTCAGTGCTATGTAAAGTGCCATGAGATCGCGGTCACTGAACAATCCTCTCGACGTTTGAATACCATATAATCCACCTTGCCATTTTGGTGCTACGATAAACTTGGGAGAGTTTTCTAGCAAAGTGTCTGCAGAAACAGCTACAAATGACGCTCCTTGTTCGTGATTTTGCGGACCGATGATACCTAGGTATTCCATAACTCCCAGCAACACATCATAGTGTCGCAGCAGTCTTACAAAACTTACTTCTGGATAGTTTTTTAGGTAGTGTGTTTCAACATCACCTTGGCTGATACCAATCAACAACGGACTTTGATGCATGAGATTGAGATGCTCATGAGCTTTTTCTAGTTGTCCAGATCGTAACCATTCTAGAAAAAATTCGTGGGCATTGCTTATTTCATACCACATGGTTCCGTGGGAGTTGACAAAATTGTCAGGATAAGATTTTATAAATTTTGCCAACCGTTGCATGAACACAGGATCATATTCAAGCCATGGATCACCCCAGGCACCAGTAGGCACAAACGGAGTTTTTTGATCTGGCGTGTTTCTTTCAACCCAGGTAAGATCTCTGGTTAGAAAAACAAAGTAGTCGTCTTCTGTTTTTCTTGAAATATTGTAAATTTTTGCTCTATGTATGTGAGTCATCGATAGCCTAGCTGACTTCGGTATATCCACCGCCTATGTCTTTTTTGACGATAGTCCGTTCACCTGTTTGATTTGCTTCCCATTGCTCATAGTTTTCCATCAGGACATTTCTGCAAATAGTCTGGAACCAACGATCAACAATTTGGGCGTCGTCTTTGCCTTCGTATCCGGCCTTGACAAGTTTGGCCACAAAGTATTCGTTCCAGTCAAGCTCAAACGCACCGTTGCCAGGATTGTCTGGTTCTAGTTCTACTCCAATAACTGCCACATAAGGCTCTTTGTTCTTGGTCGCAATTTCTTTGGGGCTTTTGCTTTTGGCAGCAATCTTTAATTTGGGCGCAGGTGTTTTCTTTACCGGTGCTTTTTTAGCCGGCACTTTCTTGGCAGTTGCTTTTTTTGCAGTGGCCATTATTTGCCCCAACCATTTCCCCATATGTCTACATGCAGTCGAGGACTGTAATTGTATCCTCGCTTGAGAGCTTCCTCTGCAATGTTGAACTTGTTGGCATCGTATCCTTGAGTAGTGCCGCCCACTGGCATCACGTATACTGCACCCATGAACCCAGCTTGGCGATACGCTGCCACTGCATCTTGTACTTCGTTGAAGTCTTCGGCGTTTTCTACCACAAATTTAAGATATGTGACTCCGTAGTTTTGATATTGTGCTACCACGTCGGGCTTGATAGCGTCCTCCCACTTTTCACCGCTGGCACTGAGTTTTGGGCTCACGCTGAACTGCATTTCTCTCCAGCGGCCAATAAATTGTTGATGATCATTTTCGGTAGTACCACGCCATTCTGTGTGCCACTTTTCAATGTATTCTGCAAAAGGTTGATCTAGATACTGAGTACCGTTTGTTTCAAAGGTCACATAGTCAAGATCCAGCATACGATCATGTGAGAATAGGTCAGGGTATACACGTTGCCAACCCAGCAGTGGTTCTCCGCCAGTTATCACAAGATGTGCATGGTTACCAGAGTACTGAGACCAACGATTGTTAGGTAACAGTTCTAGCATACGATCCACCGCGGCGTCTACAGTGAGCATGGGACTAAGGTCCTTGAATTCAGGACGCCAACTGGCATAGCTGTCGCAACCTGTATGGACCAAAGGCAAGTTTTCGAACTTGTCAAAAGGAGTGTCGCTGTGTTGTTTGGCCACTACATCAGCCTCTTTGCTTTGTTCTCCGCGCGGCATTCCAAATCCTGAGCAGGTAAAATTGCAACCAAATGTGCGCAAAAACACACTAGGCACACCAATGTATCTACCTTCGCCTTGTAGGCTGTAAAAGATTTCACTAACTTTAAGTTTCATTTTTTTTCCTCAATGATCTTATTATACAAAGTTTCAAAGTTTTTGTCTAGCCACTGTTCCACAGTGTCTGGATTCCAATCTGGAATCACTGTTAATAGTTTATTTAGATTGGCACAGCTTTCCCATTGATATTTTTCTATCATATTTTCGGGCATGGGTGTTATGAAAATTTGTGCGTTTTCTAGCCCTACATGTTTTTGTACTAATTTGGCAATGTCTTCAAAGGTTAACTGTTTCCCGGTTCCTATATTGTAGACTCCACTAACTTTGGCATTCTTAAGTGCCAGCATGCCCTTGATACAGTCATCCACGCTGATGAAATCTCGCGATCCCAGTCGACCATTGTGGTGCCATACTGTGAGTTTTCTGTTGGTGATAGCACTTTCAATATATCTACGAACAGGACTGGGTTGAGCCTTGTGCCCTTCGTTGCGACCGTACACATTAAAAAAACGCATGCCCTGCACTGGCACATCAAACTTTTGTTCAGCACACCACATGTCGATGGTGATCTTGCTCACACCATACGGATGTTGTGGTTGGAATGGACCCCATTCGGGACTGTTTGACCAAGGGCCATACACACTGGCACTTGATGCATAGGTAATACCGCAACCGTGCTGTTGTGCAAAACGTATCCAGCCTTGAGTGTCTTTGATGTTTTTATTGACCAATGCATCCCAGTCAAACACATTGGTTTCGCTAATAGCACCCATGTGGAAAATCCATTCGATAGGTTCGCCACCTGTGGTCCAAGTTCGGCCACGATCGGCCCAATCTAAACTGTGAACTTGATAACCATTTGCTTCAAGATGTTTTTTAAGTTCGCTGCCGATAAAGCCGCGATCGCCTGTGACAATAACCATTAATCTAAGTCTCCTCCTTCGCTGTCGCCGTGGAGGATGTCGATTGGCGCTGGTGCCTTTCTATAGTTGCCCTTGCCCGGAATCGTATTCCGTACACCACCCACCGGATCCGGTACATCGCCTTTTCTACGGGGAATAAGATGGATATGAGGCCATGGCACAGTTTGTCCCGCAGCTTCGCCATAATTAAGTCCAATGTTGAAACCATCCCATTCTCCGTCAAATACTTTTTGTTGTCCATGATCAAATGCATCAACGAACGCATCCCTCAGCACATGCTTGCTGTTATACTGTGGTACAAACAGCATGTGACCAGGTGTGCATGGATACTTGTCTAGATATACTGCCACGTGAAAGTCTTGCCTGACTGTGTTGTCCCAAGGAGCAACGTCAGAACTTTTTTCATCTGGTAGGTCTGGAAAGATGCGTTCGTTTTTCATGCTTTATCCTTCATAAATGGCACTGTTACCTGAGTGTTCAAATACCTCAACACTGACCAACTTAACACGCTGATGTTCGTCGCCTAGTAGATTTTTGTACACATTTGTTGTGTCGTCTGCTAACCATTTGGCCACATGCTTGTACACATACTCAGCAAATGCCTCGCAGCCCACAGCAGGAACCACACGCAAGTCAATCACACCACGATTGTAAAAAGGACTAGCTTGGATTTCGTCGGCCTTGCCATCCATGTCAGGATTGGCACTCCAGCCAGCCATGGCCTTGAAACGATCCAGCAGTGGATCATCATCTGCAATCACAGTGGTGTGGTCAAACTGTGTGTCCAACCATGCTTTGATTTCTTTGAGTCCTCCGAAATCTTGTACCCAATTGCGTTCGTCTAGTTCATCTGCCTCAAACACAAAACGGAATCCTAGACTGTAGCCGTGCATGAGACTGCAATGACTGTGGGTGGCTTTCCACTGCCTAAAGCAGCATGAATAGCCGCGATCGTTGCCGTATGTTTTTGTAGAAAAATGTCTTGCCATGTTGTTTCTCCTATGTTAGATTATAGCATAGGCGGCAGAGTTTGTAAAGCGGGATGACGCCGAAAGACCGCTGGAATTGATTTATTTGATAAAGATGCAGTTTGCGGTAACGCGATAACGATCTGATGCCCACGATCGCGTTAGTGTATCTCGTACTTTTTGACATTCTTCAAGATTTTGAGTAATGAAAGTTATTGACCCTTTGGCCGGCGGCACATTGGGCGAAACAGCGTGTAGCATTATCACTAAAGTCCACATGTTTATATTTATTTCTCACTAGGGCCCCCGGTATCGTCTGAACCTACCGGCATGGTCTTGTCAAGTTTACGTTTCAAGTCTTCTGCGTTTGATACTCGTTGTCTCAGTTCACTGCTGGAAAAAGAATGATCTCTACCATTGAAGTACAACTCTATACCTCGCTTGTGGCAAATCTCGCGCCCTGTAAATTCGCGACCTTCATATTCTACTCCGAGAATTCTAATGTCAATGGGCAGTATCAGCAGTAAATCTTCAAGATCTTTTTCAGTGTTGTACACCCAAACTTCATCAACATACTTACAGCCTACCAGTTGTAGTTGGCGCTCCACAATGCTCTGCACTGGACGATTTTTTGTAGGTCTATCCAAGGTTGGATCATTTTGTAGGGCACAAATAAGATATTGGCAGCGTTCTTTAGCCTCGCGCAACATGGCCACATGGCCTGCATGCAACAGGTCAAATGTGCTTGCAGTAAAACCGACTTTTTTACCGTCTATCATTTCTTTCCTTTACTTTGAATACAAATTTACCAGTTGCAACTATTTTGCTTCCTGCATAAATTGTTTTTGACATTGTGTAATTATCTTTGTTATCGTCTATCAGTTGTGTTTTTACAATCACTTCGGGCGTTCTATATATAGAATGAAAATCGCATTGGCTGCGTAGAGTCATGCCTTGAAGACCATTGCTGGTAAGAAATCTTCCCATACTCATGTCCATACACAACCACGTAAACCATCCACACACTATACGAATGTTGTCCTCGCGCATTACAAATTCTTTGTCAATGGCCCACATCCGCATAACAGCACTATCGTTTGATTTGTCTAACCATTCGCAATCAATTATATGATTGCAAAATTCTCTGGTCATTTCGCCCACCAGTTTTCCCAGGGGAATTCAATCCAACTGGGATCGTCGTTTTTGTTTATAGATATTCCAAAAAAATCAACACCTTTGAAATTGCTGGCTGTGTTGTCAACAACACATGCGAATTTTACATTGTGATGCCACACACTGTTCCAGGCCTCACTGTGGGGCATGCATCCACTCTGCCAGTCGTCTTTGATCCATTGTAATGTACGGCCGCTATCGTTGATATCATCTACAATAAGAATGTTACTGCGTCTGTGTATATCACTTACTTCATCTTGGTTGGTCCGTTCTTCTTTGTTCACATATCCAAATGCATCTTCGGCCATCCAAAGATTGCTTTCAGGACCTAGCTCGGCATCACGAAAACTTATATTCAGCGTGTGCATGGGCACATCAAGATATTGGCTCAGCATAACAGCAGGAACAAGTCCTCCGCGAGTGATGCCCACCACGTAGTCCGGTCGCCAATTGGCTTGTAGCATGTGTCGTACAATTGCATGCACATGGCTTTGAAGCTGTTTGTTGTCAATAGTAATAATTTTATTCATTGTAGTCATAGTCTGGCACCTTACAGTCGTGGTTGATAATTGTTAACGGAAATTTAAGCATGAACAAGCTGGCTTCTGGTGCAAACTCTTCACGCAAATGAATTATGTGATTGCCACTACCGTCATTGAACAAGTGGCTCCAGTCACCCTGCCCCATGCGTATACGGTAATTTCTTGCAGTGACAGGCCCCTTGCGACTGTAAAATGTATCGCTGATTTCCTGTGCTTCTGCTCCCATCATTACCCAAAAATCTACCATCTCTTGCGTAAGACAGTTGACATGGATCTTAAAGGGCCTTAGAGCTACTACGCCGGGTGAGATAACTTTCATTGTGTTCCCAATTCGTTTGTGGATCTTTGCCAGTGAGAAATCCCCACTCGCGGCGATGTGGACCAGGCATGAACAATGTCCATGCTGTAACACCTGGTTTTAATTCAATACGATGAAAAGACTCAGGGCGACAAATGCGGAAATGTCCGGGCCCACGCCAGTGACAAAGCTCGCCAATCTTAATGCCATTTGAGTTAAACTCTGGAACCCATTCATAGTAGCCGCCTTTCAAAATCAGTGTAGCATAAGGCCATGGATGATCGTGTACATCGTCTGGATCGCCTTTTAAGAATTTATGCAAGAACACATTGAACGGAAACTTCTTGCGTTCTTTAA
>JACCDJ010577211.1_pt1 | contig 62553 bp, 72 predicted proteins | sample 7444481 | NCBI WGS metagenome assembly JACCDJ01 (sample SAMN15323435, study PRJNA562643) | freshwater metagenome | isolation source: river surface water | place: USA:Blue River Watershed | collected 2017-08-15
CAATTGACCACCGTCAAGGTGCGCAAACCATTGGCTTGGGCCACTTGGGTGGCCCGTTGTGCGGCACCCTGCCATGCTTGGACGTCTGCAAACGGATTGGCAGGCCGCCCCAGTAGCAAGCCAACCGCCAAAGCCACACACGCAAAGGCTTGCACCACCAAGCCCCAACGCCACCATGACCGTTGCCCAAGCCCTGCATGCTGCCAAGCCCAAGCGCTCACAGGCAACAGCAACACCCAAGACCATGCGGTCCAATGGGGCAATGCCGACCCCCGACCCGAGAGCGCCAAGGTCAGCAAAAACACCGGCAAGGCCATGCCCAATGCCACCTTTACCGGCCAGCGGTGCACCACATCGGGCACGCGCCGCCAACCCTCTACCAAGGCCCACCAAGACAAAGGACCCAACACCAGTGCCTGCACCGCCAAAAAACCCAAGACCCGTTTGGCTTGCCATTCGTCTCGCCCACCGGCATGGCCCAATTGATAGGCAAATGAAATCCAATCGTGCTGGTGGTTCCACCACAGGACCGGGCTGATCAGCACCAGCGCAATGCCAGCGGCCAACCAAGGGCCTGGGCCGCGCAGCCATCGCCAACCGGCCGACGCGTACAGCGCCAACACAAAACCCGGCACCAACAACACCGCGGTGTATTTGGTCAAACCAGCCAAACCCAAGCACACACCCACAGCGACCCAATCGCGCCATGGACAGGGGCTGTTGGGCCCAGCGGTGGACAAGCTTTTGGACAAACGCAAAGTGACATGCAGCAGCGCCAGCACAATGGGCATCAGCAAGGTGTCGGGCACCAAGGCCAGTGCCAACAAATGCACCATGGGCGCGCACAACCACAGCCACAAAACCCCGCGTGCTGCGGCTTGTTGATCCAGGCCTTGTGCTGAAACCAAAAACCATTGCCGCGTCAAAACCCAAAGCAGCCAGGCCGTGGCGCAGGCACTGGCCAAAGGCACCACGCGCAGCGCCAGGTCAGACCCGCCCAAAGCAACCGCAGGCCATTGCAACCAGCCCACCAATGGGGGGTGATCGAAATAACTCCAATCCAGGTGGTAGGCATACAAGGCGTAATGGGCCTCGTCCACTGACAAGCCCACATGCATGGCCAGCAACAAATGCGCCAAAGCGCTCAGCATCAGGGCCCAGCGCATGACCAATTATTTGTGCGGGTGGCTGAGGGCATTGCTGACCAGCCGTGAAGTGATGTCCACGATCTGGATCATGCGCTCGTAGGGCATGCGGGTGGGGCCAATCACCCCCAGCGTGCCCACCACTTGGCCATTGACCTCGTAGGGCGAACTGACCACCGAGAGTTCTTCGAAGGGCACGATTTGGCTCTCACCCCCGATGAAAATGCTCACCCCCTCGGCTTGCGAGGAAACGTCCAGCAAGCGGATGAGTTGGGCTTTTTGTTCAAACAACTCAAACGCACGGCGCAGATGTCCCATGTCGCTGGAGAAGTCGCTCACCGACAACAGGTTGCGCTCGCCACTGATGACCACTTCGGCGGTTTGCTCGCCCATCACCTCGGAGCCAGCGGCCACCGCGGTTTGCATCAGAATGGCAATTTCACTGCGCAGCTTGTCCACCTCGCCTTTGAGGCGCTCGCGCACCTGCTCGATCGCCATGCCCGCAAAATGGGTGTTGAGGAAATTGGCGGCCTCCACCAATTGGCTGGCTGTGTAGTCGGTTTCGGTGAAGATGACGCGGTTTTGCACATCGCCTTCGGGCGAGACGATGATGAGCAGCAAGCGGCGCTCAGACAACCGCAGAAATTCGATGTGCCGAAACACCGATGTGCGCCGGGGCGCAATGACCACCCCCACAAAGTGGGACAGGTTGGACAAGAGCTGCGCGGCGCTGGCAATGACTTTTTGGGGTTGCTCGGCCGCCAAAGCCGGGGCTTGGAGCTGCTCGCGCTGGGCGGTGAGCATGGTGTCCACAAACAATCGGTAACCCCGCGCAGTGGGCACCCGACCCGCCGAGGTGTGGGGGCTGGCAATCAGGCCCAGCTCTTCCAAATCGGACATCACATTGCGAATGGTGGCCGGCGAGAGCTCCAGGCCCGAAGCCCGCGACAAGGTGCGCGAGCCCACCGGCTGGCCATCGGCGATATAGCGTTCAACCAACGCTTTGAGCAACAACTTGGCGCGATCGTCTAGGATGGTCATGATTTCGAATGATTTTAGTGATGTAATTTCCCCATGCCCATTCGCTTTCAACAAATCGCCCTGATTGGTAAATACCCCAATCCCCAAAGCGCTGCCCAGTTATCCGGGATGAGCGATGTATTGCAAGACATCGCGGGTTTCCTGACCCGCTTGGGCTGCAACATCTGCCTGGAGCAAGAAACCGCCAGCCACACGGGCATGCAGGGCCTGACCACCTTGGATGTGGAAGGCATTGCCAAAAACTGTGACCTGGCCTTGGTGGTGGGCGGCGACGGCACCATGCTCAGCTTTGGCCGGCGCTTGGCCGCCGCCGGTGTGCCGCTGATTGGCATCAACCAAGGGCGTTTGGGTTTCATCACCGACATTGCCTTGGAGGCTTACCCAGCCATCTTGCCGCCCATGTTGGAGGGCTTGTACGAGGTCGATCAACGGCCCCTGATGCATGCCAAAGTGTGGCGAGATGGCCAGTGTGTGTTCGATGCCCTGGCCATGAACGATGTGGTGGTCAACCGGGGAGCGACCTCGGGCATGGTGGAGCTGCGGGTGGAGGTGGATGGCCACTTTGTGGCCAACCAACGGGCCGACGGCTTGATCATCGCCTCGCCCACGGGTTCAACCGCCTATGCCTTGTCGGCGGGTGGGCCGCTGCTGCACCCCTCTTTATCGGGCTGGGCCTTGGTGCCCATCGCACCGCACACCTTGTCCAACCGCCCCATCGTGCTGGCCGACCCTGGCGAAATCGCGGTTGAATTGGTGGCCGGGCGTGATGCCAGCGCCAACTTTGACATGCAGTCGCTGGCCCAACTTTTGCGCGGCGACCGCATCACCGTGCGCCGCTCGCAACACAAAGTGACTTTCTTGCACCCCAAAGGCTGGAGTTACTTCGACACCTTGCGCAAGAAACTGCATTGGAACGAGGGGGGAACATGAGCCTTCGCGCCATGGGTTTGCGCGATTTTGTGATCGTGCGCAGCCTTGACCTGGAGTTTCAAACTGGCTTGAGCGTGCTCACCGGCGAGACTGGCGCGGGCAAATCCATCTTGATCGACGCATTGCAGCTGGCTTTGGGCGAGCGTGCAGATGCCAGCGTGGTGCGCGAGGGCGCTGCCCGCTGCGAGGTCAGCGCCGAGTTCGATGCCAGCGCACCCGTGCAACAGTGGCTGCAAGCCGCGGGCTTTGAAGCCAGCGACAGCTTGCTGCTCAAACGGACGGTGGACGCACAAGGCAAAAGCCGGGCTTGGATCAATGGCAGCGCCGCCACCGCCACCCAATTGCGCGAGGTCAGCGAATGGTTGGTGGACATCCACGGCCAGCATGCTTGGCAAAGCCTGACCCGGCCCGACGCGGTGCGCGGCTTGCTCGATGCCTACAGCGGCATTGACACCAAGGCCTTGGCCCAACTTTGGCAGGAGTGGCGCAACAGCCAACACGCTTTGGAGCAAGCGGTCCAAGCGCAAAACAATTTGTCCCAAGAGCGCGAACGGCTGGAGTGGCAAATTGCAGAGTTGGACAAACTCAACCCGCTGCCCGATGAGTGGGAAAGCCTCAACGCCGATCACACCCGGCTCAGCCATGCCCAAAACCTGTTGGAGGCCGCCCAGCAAGCGTTGCGCGAACTCGACAGCGACGACCAAGGCGCCTTGGCTCAGTTGTCCAAAGCGCAAAACCTGTTGCTCGAACAAGCCCAGGTCGAGCCAGAGTTTGAAAACCTGGCCGATGTGCTGGCATCCAGCCTGGCCCAGGCATCAGATGCGGCCCATTCGCTGCAAAGCTGGCTGCGCCGCACCGACTTGGACCCACAAAGGTTGCAAAGCTTGGATGAGCGGGTGGGCCTGTGGATGTCTTTGGCGCGCCGTTTCAAGCGCCAGCCACATGAGTTGGCTGCTTTGCTGCAATCTTGGCGCAACGAGCTCAAACGCCTGGAGTTGGCCAGCGATTTGGCGGCCCTGGAAAAGGCCCAGGCAATTGCGGCGCAGGCCTACCAAACCGAGGCCAAACGGGTCTCTGTGGCGCGCGGGCGCGGCGCACCCAAATTGGCCAAGGCCATCACCCAAGCCATGCAAGGCTTGGGCATGCAAGGTGGTCGCTTTGAAGTGGCTTTGAACAAACTGAACCAACCCCAATCCAGCGGTCTGGAGGAAGTGGTGTTTTTGGTGGCAGGCCACGCGGGCAGCACGCCCAGGCCAGTGGGGAAAGTCGCCTCGGGCGGCGAACTCTCGCGCATTGCTTTGGCCATTGCGGTGACCACCAGCGCTTTGGGCCAAGCCCAAACCTTGATCTTTGACGAGGTGGACTCGGGTGTGGGCGGTGCGGTGGCCGAAACCGTGGGCCGCTTGATGCAGCAACTCGGTGCCGATCGACAAGTGCTGGCGGTGACCCACTTGTCACAGGTGGCCGCTTGCGCCCATCACCATTGGCTGGTGACCAAGGTGAGCGACAAGGCGGGCAGCTTCAGCCAATTGCAGCCCGTATCAGGCGACGAAAGAACGCAAGAAATCGCCCGCATGCTGGGCGGTGACAAGCGCTCGGCCACCTCCTTGGCCCATGCGCGCGAAATGCTGCAAAACCTCAGCCACCCAGGTGCTGCCCCATGAAAAAAGTGCGCCAAGAGTTGGTGCTCATCACCGGCATGTCGGGTTCGGGCAAGTCAGTGGCCTTGCATGCCTTGGAAGATGCCGGCTACTTGTGCGTGGACAACCTGCCGCCAGAGTTGTTGCGCTCGTTTGTGCAGTTGGAGCAAAAGCGCAAAGAAAAACGCATTGCCATTGCCATGGACGTGCGCAGCGCCGCCTCCTTGCCCTTGCTGCCCACTGAATTGGAATTGGTGCGGCAAAAAGACGTGGATGTGCGCATGCTTTTTTTGGATGCCAGCACCAACACCTTGGTTCAGCGCTTTTCTGAAACACGCCGCCGCCACCCCCTGTCTCGCACCGAAGCGCTGAGCACCCACACCGACTTGGAGCGCAATTTGATCGAGTCGATTGAGCTCGAACGCGAACTGCTGGTGGACTTGCGAGACAAAGCCCACATCATCGACACCAGCCACCTGCGCAGCGCCAAGTTGCAAAGCTACGTCAAGTCCTTGATCTCTGCCCCGACCGCGCAGTTGACCTTGATGTTCGAGTCTTTTGCCTTCAAACGTGGCATCCCCATGCATGCCGATTTTGTGTTTGACATGCGCATGCTGCCCAATCCCCATTACGAAAACGATTTGCGCGAGATGACCGGCAGCGATGCACCGGTCATGGCCTGGTTGCAGCAACACGAAAGTGTTCAGCGCATGGCCAACGACATCGAGCGTTTTTTGCGCGACTGGTTGCCCTCACTCACCCAAGACCACCGCAGCTATGTCACCGTGGCGATTGGCTGCACCGGCGGACAGCACCGCTCTGTCTACATGGTGGAGCAAATGGCCCAGCGGTTTCAGGGGCAGTGGGTCACCTTGTTTCGCCACCGCGAACAAACCGACCGGCACTGAGATTCAGCCCGCCAGCAAGCGGCGCAGGGGTGCGGGCAAACCGAGCTGGGGCCAATCTGAGGCAGCCCACCATTGACCCTCACCCCAAGTGGTAGAGGCTGGCACCTGCAAATGCAAGGGATGCAAATGCAAGTCACGGTGGGTCAGCACATGCACAAATGGGGTTTGCGCCTGTACCCGCGCATGCCAAGCCTGGGGTATGGCCTGCATGGCCTCGTCTTGGCTTTCAAAAATGGGCGGGCCATACAAGCCCGCCCAAATACCGCTGGCGGGACGCTTGCGCAACCACACCGCACCTTGCGCCGTGGTCGGCAACAACAGCCACCAAGACTGCGCGCGCCGCACCAGCTTGCGGGTTTTGACCGGGTAGTTGGTCGGCACACCCTGGGCATGGGCCTGGCACAAAGCCTTCACGGGGCATTGCCCGCACTGCGGTTGGCGGGTGTGGCACACGGTGGCCCCCAAATCCATCAGCCCCTGGGTGTATTGGTGCATGGACTTGACCCATTTGCCCGTGGGCAACAAGTCGTGGGCCAGGCGATGGAGGTTTTTCTGCGCTGAAGTGATGGACAAATCCTCACCAAAGGCGAGCAAACGGGTCAACACCCGCCGCACATTGCCATCCATGATGGACACCGCCTGCCCAAAGCACAGCGAGGCGATCGCCGCAGCCGTGGACGGGCCAATGCCAGGGAGTTTTTGCAGGGCTGCCAGGTCTTGCGGAAAAACGCCACCATGCTCTTGCACCACCACTTGGGCACAGCGGTGCAGCATGCGGGCACGGCTGTAATAGCCCAACCCGCTCCAAAGCCCCATCACCTCATCGACATCGGCTTGGGCCAAATCGTGCACCGCAGGAAACCGCTGGATAAACCGCTCAAAATAAGCTTTGACGGTGCTGACTTGGGTTTGTTGCAGCATGATTTCCGAGAGCCACATCGGGTACGGCGTGAGGCTTTTTTGCCAAGGCAAGTCGTGTCGCCCATGGCGGCGCTGCCACTCGATCAACAAGGGGGCAAAACGATGCTCGCTCATGACCGGATGCTCAATGGCGCTGACATTGGGGGCAGTAAAAAGTGGAGCGTTGGCCTTGCACCTTTCGGCGAATGGGGGTGCCGCAGTCTCGGCAAGGCAAGCCTTCTCGGTCGTACACCTTGGTTTCGAGCTGAAAGTAACCGCTTTGTCCTTCAGCGCTGGTGAAGTCTCGCAAACTGCTGCCACCGATCGCAATGGCGCGCGACAACACCTGCTGGATGGCGGCATGCAAAGCCGCAGCCCGCGTTTTGCTGATGCGCTGGGCCGACAGCGTGGGGCGAATGCCCGCCAAAAACAAGGCTTCACAAGCGTAAATATTGCCCACACCCACCACCACATCGCCGCTGAGCAGCAACTGCTTGATCGCGGTTTTTCGTTGGCGCAGGGCCTGGTGAAAGCCCTGCGGCTCAAAACCGCTTTGCAAAGGCTCCAGCCCCAAATGGCCCAATAATTTCTGCGCTTCGGGACTATGCTCACTCGGGGCATAGACCACCGCACCAAAGCGGCGGGGATCGTTCAAGCGCAAACAACCCTGGTTGGTGCACAAATCGAAGTGGTCATGCAAGCCCGGCTCGGGCCGGGTGGGCCACACACGCAAACTGCCCGACATGCCCAAGTGCCACAGCAGCAAGCCTTCGCTCAGGTCCATCAACAGGTACTTGCCGCGCCGACGCACATCCAAAATGGTGCGCCCCACCAAGCTTTGCGGCCAGCATTGCAAAGGCCAGCGCAAGGGCTTGCCCAGATAAACCGCCTCGATGCGGGCCCCTTTCATGGGCCCCACCAAGCCCATTCGGGTGACTTCAACTTCGGGTAATTCAGGCATGCTGGGGGATGAAAAAGCAAAGCAGCGATTATCATCTGCGGATGAAAAAATCTGCTTGCTGGACCTTGTGCCTGTTGTTGGGGGTTTCGAGTGCGGCTTGGGGGCAATCCACCTCGTTGCGCATCCAAAGCCAAACCCGCCAAGATGCAGCCCTCATGGCAGAGGCTTTCTACGAGGTTTTGCTGGCCGAACTCAATGCACGCGCCAACAACCCAGGGGCTGCATTCTCTTTGCTGCTCGATGCCGCTTCTAAAACCAATGACGTGCGTTTGTACCAGCGTGCGGTTGACTTGGCTTTGCAGTCGCGCTCCGGGGATGCGGCTTTGCAAGCTGCCAGGGCTTGGAAGGCGGCCAACCCCAATTCGCGCCAGGCCAATTTGTACATCTTGCAAATTTTGCTGGCTTTAAACCGGGTGAACGACAGCCTGCAAGCTTTGCGCGATGAGGTCGCATTGACGCCCGATGGAGAAAAAAACCTGACCTTGTCCAATTTGCACCGCCACCTCGGGCAGGTGTCAGACAAGAAAAAAGCGGTGGCTGTTTTGGAGCAAGCCATCGCGCCTTACCTCCAGTCACCCAGCACGGCCGCAGCAGCTTGGTCCAGCCTTGGCCGCATGCGCTTTGCGGCCAACGACACCCCGGGCGCTTTGGAAGCTGCCCGCAAGGGCTATGAGGCCGAACCCTCCGCCTTGGGCCCGGGTTTGCTGGCCTTGGACTTGCTCGAAAAAAATGTGCCCGGTGCCATGGCTTTGCTGGAATTGTCCTTGGACAAAGTGGAGTTGCCCGAGTTGCGTTTGGGGCTGGTCCAGTGGCAACTTGAAAACAAGCTGTATGCGCCCGCACGCGCTCAACTCGATCGCATGACGCAAAGTCAACCTCAAGTGCCCGAGGCTTGGCTGATGCTGGGTTTGCTCCATGCAGATGAAAACCGCCTTCCCGCCGCCCAAGAAGCCTTGCAGCGTTACCTGAGTTTGGTGCAAGACAAATCCCCCCCTCCGCAGCGGGGCATGACCCAGGCTTATTTGGGTTTGGCGCAAGTTGCCGACAAACTGCGGGACCCAACAGCCGCTTTGGCGTGGCTGGAAAAAATCGAGCACCCTGACTTTTTGCTCCAAGCCCAAAGCCGCCGGGCCCAGTTATTGGCCCGGCAAGGCAAGCTCGAAGAGGCCCGCAAACTGATTCAAAACCTGCCGGTCAACCATGCGGGTCAAGAGCGCGGCAAGCTGCTGGCCGAGGTCAAACTGCTGCGCGACCACAAGCAGTATTTGTCGGCCCATGCCTTGCTCAGTCAGGCTGTTTTGCGCGAACCCCAGGACAACGATTTGTTGTATGAATTGGCCATGCTCGACGAAAAGCTCGACCGCCTGGACGACATGGAACGCAAGCTGCGCGAATTGATCAAGCGCCAGCCCAACCTGCCCCATGCCTACAACGCCTTGGGCTACTCTTTGGCCGATCGCAATTTGCGCCTGGCCGAGGCCAAACAATTGATCACCCGCGCCCTGGAGTTGGCCCCTGAAGACCCCTCCATCACAGACAGCCTGGGCTGGGTGGAGTTTCGTTTGGGCAATTTGCCCGAAGCCTTGGTTCTGCTCAAAAAGGCCTATGCCAACCAAGCCGATGCCGAAATTGCGGCCCACATGGGCGAGGTCTTGTGGCAACTCAACCAACGCGATGAAGCCCGCCACATTTGGCGCGAGGGCATGCAAAAAGATGCCGACAACGAAACCCTGCGCGAGACCTTGCGGCGCTTGAAAGTGGATCTTTGAGCGGGATCCGTTGGACATGGCTGTGCTGGATCGCCGTTCTGTGCGCCTGTGCCCATGCGCCCACCCCTCCCCGGGAAGGCCTGTGGCAAGGCCGAATCAGTCTGACCGTGCACCAAGAACCCCTGCAAAGCCTGTCGGCCGAATTTGAGCTCGAAGGCGATGCCACCCAAGGCGAGTTAACCCTGTTCTCGCCGCTGGGACAGGTGGGCTTGTCACTGCGTTGGTCACCCGCTGGGGCCCAATGGCAACAAAATGGCCAAACCCGCTCCTTTGCCAACTTCGCCGACATGACCCAAACCGCCATGGGCACCGACATCCCCTTGGCGGCCTTGTTTGAGTGGCTGGCCGGGCGCGACCTGCCCGTCGCGGGTTGGCAAATGGAGCGCAGCGCCACAGCGGGCGCATGGAGTGCGCGCAGAACCCATCCACAGCCCGCCGTCACTTTGAAAATCGCCGCCCGACCATGAGTGCGCTCTACGACATCCCTGCCCCCGCCAAACTCAACGTGTTTTTACACATCGTGGGACGCTTGCCCAACGGCTATCACGCCCTGCAATCGGTCTTTATGCTGATCGATTGGTGCGACAAACTGCACATCGAAACCACCGCCCACCCCGCCATCACGCGCCAAGACCTGGGCCCACCCTTGCCCGCCAACGACCTGTGCGTGCAAGCCGCCAAGGCACTGCAAGAGGCCGCCGGCGTGCGAGCGGGCGCACACATTACCCTGGACAAGCAACTGCCCAGCCAGGCCGGATTGGGCGGCGGCTCTTCCGATGCGGCCAGCACTTTGATGGCCTTGAACCGCCTGTGGGACTTGAACTGGCCCAAGGAGCGCTTGCTGCCCATCGCCTTGTCTTTGGGTGCCGATGTGCCTTTTTTCTTGTGCGGCCAATCGGCCTGGGTGGAAGGCGTGGGCGAGCGCATCACCCCCATCGACCTGCCAGAGGCCCAATTTGTGGTGCTCAAGCCTTCTGCCGGGCTGGAAACCGCCCAGATTTTCAAAGATCCGGGGCTGAAACGCGACTCAGAGCCTGCTACAATCACCGGCTTTGCTGCACAAGGCTTTGGCTTTGGTCGAAACGATTTGCAGCCGGTGGCCCAAAAGTGGTGTCCCGAAGTCACGCAAGCCCTCGAATGGCTGGAGCGACTTGGGTTGCACCCTCGGATGACCGGTTCTGGCAGTGCGGTGTTTGCCCAGCTGCCCCATGCCTTGGAGTGGCCCGAAACACCCCAAGGCTGGCAAATCAAGCAGTGTCGCAATTTGAAAGCCCATCCCTTGGCCAATTGGGCTTTCAGCAACGGTTGATTGGCAAGAAACCTTTGGTTTTTTGCCGGTGTAGGGGAGTCGCCAAGTTGGTCAAGGCACCGGATTTTGATTCCGGCATGCGAGGGTTCGAGTCCTTCCTCCCCTGCCAAAGTTTCATGGCAGCACATGATGGCCACGGCCCATTCCGTGGGAGCATGTTGTTGTGGTGTTGGTTGTCATTGGTTCGTAATTACAAACAATTTCATCATGTCGACCCCTACCACCGACTTCATGGTCTTCACGGGCAATGCCAACCCCAGTCTGGCCGCTGAAATTGCCGAAAACCTCGGAACGGAACTCGGTGCTGCCACCGTGGGGCGCTTCTCTGACGGTGAAGTCACCGTGGAATTGCATCAAAACGTGCGCGCCCGTGATGTCTTTGTGGTCCAACCCACCTGTGCGCCGACCAACGAAAACCTGATGGAATTGCTCATCATGGTCGATGCCCTCAAACGGGCCTCTGCCGAGCGCATCAGTGCCGTCATCCCTTATTTCGGTTACGCCCGCCAAGACCGCCGCCCGCGCTCAACCCGGGTGCCCATTTCAGCCAAAGTGGTGGCCAATTTGCTGCAAACCGTGGGCGTGGCCCGTATCCTGACCATGGACTTGCATGCCGATCAAATCCAAGGTTTTTTTGACATCCCGGTCGACAATATTTACGCCTCCCCGGTGCTGCTCGGGGACCTGCGCCTGAAAGGCTACGAAGACCTGATCGTGGTCTCCCCCGACGTGGGTGGTGTGGTGCGCGCGCGCGCCCTGGCCAAACAACTGGGTTGCGATTTGGCCATCATTGACAAGCGCCGGCCCAAGGCCAATGTGAGCGAAGTCATGCATGTGATTGGCGAGATCGAAGGGCGCAATTGCGTGATCATGGACGACATGATCGACACCGCGGGCACCTTGGTCAAAGCCGCCGAAGTGCTCAAAGAACGGGGTGCCAAAAAGGTCTACGCCTATTGCACACACCCAATTTTTTCCGGCCCCGCGATTGAACGCATCAACCAAGGCAACGCTTTGGACGAGGTGGTGATCACCAACACCATCCCCTTGACCATGAGCGCTGCCCAGTCCCCCAAAATCCGCCAACTCTCGGTGGCCCCGCTGATCGCTGAAACGATACAGCGCATTGCCAAGGGCGAGTCGGTGATGAGTTTGTTCTCTGATCAGGAGCAATTGTTCTAAACGATTGCCCGTCAAAGAACTCACCAGCGGGCTGTTCGCAGCCCTTTTTTTAACCCTGAATCTCACTGGTCGCGGTGGATTCACACAGGAGTCATCATGAAATTTGTCGCATTTGAGCGAAGCAAGCAGGGAACGGGTGCGAGCCGCCGTCTGCGCAACACTGGCCGCACGCCAGGGATTGTGTACGGCGGAACGGGCGAGCCCCAACTGATCGAACTCGACCACAACGCTTTGTGGCACGCCCTCAAAAAAGAGGCCTTTCACTCCACCATTTTGGACATGGAGTTGAACCAAAAATCATCTCAGGTGCTGCTGCGCGATGTGCAGTTTCACCCCTTCAAGCCCTTGGTGCTGCACATCGACTTCCAACGTGTCGATGCCAACACCAAGCTGCACATGAAGGTGCCACTGCACTACAGCGGCCAAGAGAACTCACCCGCGGTCAAAGCCGATGCCTGCTTGGTCAACCACGTGCTGACCGAGATCGAAGTGTCTTGCCTGCCCGCCGATTTGCCCGAGTTCATTGCGGTGGACCTCAGCGGCTTGAAAAAAGGCCACTCCTTGCACCTCAAGGACATCAGCTTGCCCAATGGCGTGACCGCCGTGGTGCATGGCAAAAACAACCCGGTGCTGGTGGCTGTGGTGTCTGTGGCGGCCGAGGAAACCCCAGCCCCTGCGGCCCCCGCTGCACCTGCGGGCAAGAAGTAAGCCTTGCGGCCCTTTGGGTGATGCAAACGGCCCACCTCGGTGGGCCGTTTTTCTGCCCGGCCAGATAATGCCCCCATGATCAAGTTGTTTGTCGGCCTGGGCAATCCGGGCACTGAATACGAACACACCCGCCACAACGCAGGTTTTTGGTGGGTAGATGCCTTGGCGCGCCAACTCAAAGTCAGCTTGCAAGCAGAGCGCAGCTACCAAGGCTGGATGGCACGCACCCAAAGCGGCGGCCAAACTATTTGGCTGTTGGAGCCGCAAACTTTCATGAATGCCTCTGGCACCTCGGTGGCCGCATTGGCGCGTTTTTACAAAATCGAGCCCGCGCAAATTTTGGTGGTGCACGACGAACTCGATGTGGTGCCCGGTGAGGCCAAGCTCAAGCTTGGCGGCAGCCACGCAGGGCACAACGGTTTGCGTGACATCCAAGCCAAATTGGGCACCGCCGACTTTTGGCGCTTGCGATTGGGCATTGGCCACCCAGGGGTGAAATCCGAGGTCATCCACTGGGTGCTTAAAAAACCCAGCCCCGATCAGCGCGAATTGATCGACGCTTGCATAACCCGCAGCTTGCAAGCCACGGACGACTTGCTCAGTGGCGACTTCACCCGGGCCACCCAGCGCATCCACACCAGCAAACCCGCGCGACCCAAGCCACCACGGCCCGCACAGCCCCCCCTGCCAGCCGCTGCGCCCACCCCAAATCCAGCCTCAGACACACCGAGCCCCTGATCAGCTCAAACGGAGGGGGATTGGGCCCTCAGCGGGCCTGGGCTTGCAGGCGATGAAACTTGGCCCACAAGCTGTCAGCGCCTTCAATGCGCTGCGGATTGACCGGGATGCAAGCCACTGGGCACACCTGCACGCACTGCGGTTCGTCGAAATGACCGACGCATTCGGTGCACTTGTCCGGGTCAATTTCGTAAATTTCGCTGCCCATGTAAATGGCCTGGTTGGGGCACTCGGGCTCACACACATCGCAATTGATGCACTGATCGGTGATCATCAAAGCCATGTCAAGCCCTGCTGTCTGCGCCCAAGGGCCGCAAGCGTTGTTTGAAGTTGGGCTGCTCGGGCAAACCGTCCAGGTGCGCGGTGTCGGCCCAGCGCACGATTTCGGGCTGTTCACCCACCCACCGCATCTGGTTCAAGCCCACATTCGGGATGTCACAGGTTCGCGGACCATCCAACGGAATGCCTTGGGCACTGCGCCACAGCATGTCGAGCACGCCGCCGTGGGTGACGATGACCAAGGTGCGATCGGCATGGGTGTGGGCCAACTGGCGCACCGCCTGGCACACCCGGGCATGGAATTGCCGGGTGCTCTCGCCGCCACCGGGGATGGCGAAGTCGGCTTGAAACTGCAACCACTGGTGCCACACATCGGCATGGTCGCGCTGGATGTCGGCCGAGAGCAAGCCTTCAAACAAACCAAAATGCTGCTCGCGCAAAGCCGCATGGGCGGTGATGGGCAAGTCCAAGGCCTGTCCCAAAGCGCTGGCGGTTTGGTGGGCACGCTGCAAATCGCTGCTGACCAAATGCAAGGGCTTGTCAAAACCAGCTTGCCATTCGTGGCGCAAGCGGTCCGCCAAACGCTGGGCTTGGGTCAAGCCCAAATCGTTCAAGGGCACATCAATTTGTCCTTGGAAGCGCAGTTCGCGGTTCCAAGCGGTTTCACCATGGCGAACCAAAAAAATATCCGACATGGTTCAAGCCGCTGCTTGTTTTTTGGCCATCAAGCGGCGCAATACCTCGGGTGTGACCCAAGGCTCCACCTCGCCACCGAGCAGGGTGATCTCACGCACCAAGGTGCTGGAGGTGTGTTGCTGGCTGGCCGACGGGGCCATGAAAATGGTTTCCACCTCGGGCATGAGGTGGCGGTTCATGCCCGCCAATTGCTGCTCGTAGTCAAAGTCACTGACCGAACGGACCCCGCGCACCATGACCACACCCCCTTGGGCGCGCACAAAGTCGCGCACCAAGCCTTCAAAGGGGGCCACCCGCACAGAACCGAACGGGGCGGTGGCTTCGCGCACCATCTCCAGCCGTTCGTCCAAATTGAACAGGGTTTTCTTGTGGTGGGCCATGGCCACCCCGACCACCACCTCATCGAACAAAACACAGGCGCGTTGCACCAAATCCAAGTGGCCCAAGGTGATGGGATCAAAAGTTCCGGGGTAAACCGCAATCACGGGCTGGCGCATGCTCGCTCCTGTTCAATGGAAGCCGAATTATCCGCTGGTGCCGTCGCTCAGGCTGAGCAAGTGGGCATGTACCGCACCGGCCCGCAATTGGCGCTGGCATTGCCATCCCAAGGGCTGTAATTGGGCATCGGTCCAGGGCTGGCCTGCTTCCACATAAACCCGACCGCCCGGCTTGAGCATCAGGGCAGCGGCTTGCAAACTCGGGCCCAACCAATCGCTGTCAAAAGGCGGGTCCAAGAACACCAGATCCCAACTGGCCGGGGCTTGGGCCCGCATGGCATTGAGCCCATTGGCGCGCTGCACCAACACCGCATCGGCCTTGAGCTTGTCTTTGCTGACCAACAATTGGGCCACCAAGGCGGGGTCGGTTTCACAAGCGATCACCTCTTTGGCACCGCGCGACGCAGCTTCAAAAGCCAGTGCACCGCTGCCGGCAAACGCGTCGAAACAGCGCCAGCCGCTCAGGTCTTGTCCCAGCCAATTGAACAGGGTTTCGCGCACCCGGTCGGGCGTGGGGCGCAAACCCGGCCGGTCCAATACGCTGAGCTTGCTGCGCTTCCACTGCCCGCCAATGATGCGCACCTCGCCAGGGGCTTTGCCCCGCGCTGGCGCACGGCTTGGTTGGGCTGGGGGCTTCAGGGCGCGCCCCCAACGACCACGGTGACCATGCGCTCGGGTTGGAGTTTGCGGCCAAACGCGGCAGTGATGTCTTGCACCGTCAGGGCTTGCACTTTTTGCGTCCAGGTGTCGAGGTAGTCCAAGGGCAATTGGTGCCAAGCGATGTTGGCCAGGTTGTCGAGCCATTTCCGGTTGCTGTCGAGCCGCAAGGCAAAGCCGCCATTGAGGTTGTCTTTGGCCGCTTGCAGCTCAGCCTCGGTCGGGCCTTTTTCGACAAAATCTTTCAACACCGAACGGGCCACGTCAATGGCTTGCTGGGCTTGATCCGGTCGGGTTTGCAAGCCGATGGCAAATGGGCCTGCGTGCAAGCCGGGCGAAAAATAGCTGTAAACGCTGTAACTCAGGCCGCGCTTTTCACGCACCTGCTCGGTCAAGCGCGAGACAAAACCGCCGCCACCCAACACATAGTTGCCCACGGTCAGGGCAAAAAAGTCGGGGTCGTCGCGCTTGAACCCGGGCTGGCCCATGGTCACATGGGCTTGGGCCGAAGCAAAAGGGATGCGGATGTCGCGCGCTTGGCTCAATGCGGCCACCTCCGGCACGGCTGGCAGGGCCGCGCATGCGGCATTGGCGGGCAAACCCGCCAACAACTGGGTCACCCTTGCTTGAACCTGTGCGCGATCGAGCGCACCCACCACACTGACTTTGGCGCGACAGGCCTGGATGTGCTGGGCATGAAAGGCCTGCATATCGGCCACCGTCAATGCCGACAGGCTCTCGGGCGTGGTCTGCATGCCGTAGGGATGGCTGCCAAACACGGCGGGTGTCCAGGCCCGGTCGGCCACGGTGGCTGGCTTGGTCAAAGATTCGCGCAAACTGGCAATCCAGCGCTGTCGATCGCGCGCCCACACATCGGCTGGAAAAGCCGGGTCGGCCAATTGGCGTGCGGCCAACTGGATGGCCGCATCGAGCACATCGGTGCGGGTCAAACTGCGCAAGGTGAAGCTCATCCGATCGCTGCTGGCAGAACTGGAAAACATCGCCCCCAGATCGGCCCAGGCATCGCCCATCGCGTTTTCGTCCATGGCTGGCACGGTGCCCTTGGCTTTGAGGCCTTTGCCCATCATTTGCGCTGTGGCGCTGGCCAAACCCACACGCCCCACCGGGTCACGCCGCCCACCGGCATCGAAGTCGATTTGGATGTCCAACAAAGGCAGGCTCGGGCTGTGCACCCAATAAACCTTGGCCCCATTGGGCATGGTCCAGTGTTCGATGGGGATGGCGGCATGGGCCACACCCGCCCACAGCATCGCACCCCATGCCCAAAAAATAAAGCGTTTCATCGCCCAGTCCCTCCATGTGGAAGCGCCATGGCGGGTTTGCGTGCCAAGGGGGCCGTGCGCGCTTGAGGCAACAAATGCGCCACGGTCAATGCATCGTCGCCAAAGTAACGCGCTGCCACCGAGCGCACCTGCTCTGCGGTGATCGCTTGCAAGGCCGTGATCAAGCGGTCATTGGTGTCGAGCGGCAAACCCTCGGCCCAAAAACTGCCCATTTCGCGGGCTTGGTTGAACAAAGAATCCCGCCCATAAACGGCCGCAGCCTCCCATTGGTTTTTGACCCGCCGCAACTCGCTCTCGCTGATGCCTTCGCGGGCCACAAGGGCCACTTGTTCGCGCATAGCGCGCTCCAGTTCATGGGCGCTTTTGCCTGGCGCGGGCACACCTTCGAGCACAAAGGTCTGCGGCCCACGGCCACTCAAGCCATTGTGCGCACCCACGCTGTCGGCCAAGCGGTCTGGGCCTTGGGTCAGGGCGCGGTCCAAGCGTGCACTGCTGTAACCGTCGAGCACCGCAGCCAGCACCGTCAGCGCCAATGCATCTTGATTTTGGGCGCTGCCATCAAAACCCGTGAAGGTGGGCACCTTGAACGACAAGGCCACGTAAGCCTGTTCGGCCGGCGCCTTGACTTCCAAGCGGCGCATGCCCCGTTGAGGGGGTTCGGTGCGCGGTTTGCGCTCTGGCAAGGCCCGCGCTGCAATCGGGCCGTAATGGCGCAAGGCCAAGCGGTGAACCTCATCGGGTTGCACATCGCCGACCACCACCACCACCGCATTCGATGGGGTGTACCACTGCTTGTAAAAAGCGCGGGCATCGTCGGGCTTCATGGCATCAAGGTCTTCCATCCAGCCCACAATGGGGCGGCGATAGGGCGAGGCAGCAAATTGAACCGCCGCCAATTGCTCGTAAAGCAAAGCGCGCGGGGTGTCTTCGGTGCGCATGCGCCGCTCCTCTTTGACCACCTCCAACTCTTTGACAAACTCTTCATCGGCCCACTGGTTGTTGGCAAAGCGGTCGGCCTCGAGTTGCATCACATCGGCCAAACGGTGGGCGGGGATTTGTTGAAAGTAACCGGTGTAGTCTCGGCTGGTGAATGCGTTTTCGCGCCCGCCCAAAGCGGCCACCCGTCGCGAGAAATCACCGGCCTTGACATTGGGCGTGCCTTTAAAAAGCATGTGCTCGAGCACATGGGCCACGCCAGAAACACCGTCCACTTCGTCCATGGAGCCGACCCGCAGCCACAGCATGTGGACGGCGGTGGGTGCACGGCGATCGGGCTTGACCACCAACGTCATGCCGTTGGGCAAGGTGTAAGTGCTGATGGGGTTGGCGGCTGACTGGGCCCACACAACGGGCGACACACACAAGGCTGCTGCAGCCAAGCAGCGCACGAATAGCTGTTTCATAGAATGGAGACCACGCACACACTGAGCACTGCTCGATTCAACAACTATATACCCAGCCGCATGTTCAGTTTTTTCAAAAAGTCCAAAGCCACCGACACCGGTGGTGTCAATGCCGAGACCAGCTCGACCGACGCTGCCCGCACCGATGCCAGCCCACCACCGCCTGAACGTTCAGGCTGGATGCAGCGTTTGCGCAAAGGCTTGGCCCGCACCGGCCAGGGCTTGGCCAGTGTGTTCACCGGCGCGCGGGTGGATGCAGACCTCTACGAGGCCTTGGAGTCGGCCCTGTTGATGGCCGATGCTGGCGTTGCCGCCACCGATCACCTGATGAAGCGCTTGCAACAAGAGGTCAAGGCGCGTGGCATCACCGAAGCGGTGCAGGTGCAGGCTTTGATGGAAGATTTGTTGTGCGAGTTGCTGCAACCGCTGGAAAAAACACTGAGCCTGGGTGCTGCACACCCCAGCGTGATCATGGTGGCCGGTGTCAATGGGGCCGGCAAAACCACCAGCATTGGCAAACTCACCCGCCATTTGAGCCAAAGCGGGGCCAGTGTGCTGCTGGCCGCCGCCGACACCTTTAGGGCCGCCGCCCGCGAGCAACTCGAGGTATGGGCAGACCGCAGCCAAGTCGACATCGTCAGCCAATCCGGGGGCGACCCGGCGGCCGTGGCCTTTGACGCGGTCAGTGCGGGCAAAGCACGCGGCAAGGATGTGGTGATCGTGGACACCGCCGGGCGCTTGCCCACCCAAACCCACTTGATGGAAGAGTTGAAAAAAATCAAGCGCGTGGTGCAAAAAGCCGATGCCAGCGCGCCGCACGAAGTGTTGCTCGTCATCGATGGCAACACCGGACAAAACGCCTTGGCCCAGGTGCTGGCGTTTGACCAAACCCTGGGTTTGACCGGCCTGATCGTCACCAAACTCGATGGCACCGCAAAAGGCGGGGTGCTGGCAGCCATTGGCTTGTGGTCGCGCGAACGCCAGCGCGCTGGCGCAGCGGCCGTGCCGGTTTACTTCATTGGCGTGGGGGAAAGCCTGGAAGACCTGCAAACCTTCTCAGCGCGAGAATTTTCCCAAGCCTTGCTCGGCAACCCCAACGCTGCCGCTCTGTCCCAGGGCTGAAACACCCTTCCCCCAGGCCCAAGCGCTCCAATGCGCCAAGCTCTTGATCTGAATCAGGAAAAAATCCTGTCGTTAACTCACAATACGCTTAAAAGCAACAAATTTGATCATTGAAGGCGCTGGATAACCCTGATCAGCCCGGACAATTGGCACTCGACCCAATAGAGTGCTAACATTCGCACCTAAGTATCCATTCAGGAGAAATGCCATGACAGAACTTGCACTGAGCAGCCGCCCCGTGAGCGTTGCCAACCCCTGGGCGCTGGTTCCACCTTTGGGCAACCTGGACGCCTATATTTCTGCGGTCAACCGCATGCCCATGCTCACTTTGGAGCAGGAGCAAGAATTCGCCCGCCAATGGCGCGACAGCCAAGATGTGGCATCGGCCGGAAAACTGGTGCTGTCGCACCTGCGCTTGGTGGTGTCGCTCTCCCGCCAGTATCTGGGCTATGGTTTGCCCCATGCCGACCTGATCCAAGAAGGCAATGTGGGCCTGATGAAAGCGGTCAAACGCTTTGACCCCGAACAAGGTGTGCGGCTGGTCAGCTACGCCATGCACTGGATCAAAGCCGAAATCCACGAATACATTTTGAAAAACTGGCGCATGGTCAAAGTGGCCACCACCAAGGCCCAGCGCAAATTGTTTTTCAACTTGCGCTCCATGAAGCAAGGCATGCGGGCCGATGTCAGCGATGCCAATGCCCACCGCCAAAGTTTGAGCCCTGAGCAAGTCGATCAGGTGGCCGACAGCTTGCACGTCAAGCCCGAAGAAGTGCTGGAGATGGAAGCGCGCATGGCCGGTGGCGATGTGGTGCTCGACCCCAGCCCTGGTGACGATGGCGAAGACGCGTTTGGCCCCATCGCCTACCTCACCGATGTGCGCCACGAACCCACGGCGGTGATGGAAGCGCACCAGCGCGATGTGCTCTCCAGCGAAGGCCTGGCCATGGCCCTCGACAGTTTGGACGCACGCAGTCGGCGCATCGTTGAGGAACGCTGGCTCAAGGTGAATGACGATGGCTCTGGCGGCATGACGCTGCACGAATTGGCCGCCGAATATGGCGTGAGTGCCGAGCGCATCCGCCAAATCGAGGTGGCCGCCATGAAGAAAATGAAGGCCAGCTTGGCGGAATTTGCTTAAATCTGCGCTGGGTTCTGCCAACGCCGCCTGCGGGCGGCGTTTTTCATGGGGCAGCCAAGCCGCCCAAGGACCCGATCAAAGCCCCTGTAACAGCAGTTGCACATCGGCGCGCAAATCAGCCGTTGCCATGTTGGGCCGGCTGAACAAGCGCAAGCGCCCTTTGGGGTCATAAATGTAGAACCCTGCCAAATGGTCCAGGGTGTAGCTGGTGGGCGTGGGGCCAGCGACCTTTTTGCGGTAAGCCTTGTAGTGGGTGGCCACCGCTTCCAACTCTTGGGTGGTGGGCACCAAAGCCACAAAGCTGGGATCAAAGTTACCCAAATAAGCTTTGAGCATCTCGGGCGTGTCGCGCTCGGGGTCCAAGGTGATGAACAAACCCTGCACCTGTTCACCCTGCGCGCCCAACTCCCGTTTGAGTTCGGCCAACTGGAACATGGCCGTGGGGCAGGCATCGGGGCATTGGGTGTAGCCAAAAAAGAGCATCACCACCCGACCTTTGAAATCGTTCAAGCTGCGGCGCTGGCCCAGGTGATCGGTCAGCTCAAAACCCAGCGCGTAATCGGCACCCGTGAGGTCAAACGACTTGAACACGGGTTTGGCTGGCGAACAGGCCACCAGCGACAAAGCGCACAACGAGGCCAGGGCCACAAAGTGTCGTCGGGCAAGGCTCAACATGGGGCGCGGCTCACAGGTAATGGTCGATCAACAAAGCTGCAAACAGCAAGCTCAGGTGGATCAAGGAAAACTTAAAGGTCTTACGGGCCAGTTCATCGGAGTACTGTCGCCACAAGGCGTGGCCGTAGTAGCAAAACATGGCGCTCAAGATGACCGCACAGACCAAATAAAACCAACCGCTCATGCCATACACAAAAGGCATGAGGCAAGCGGCCAGCAAGACCCAGGTGTAGAGCAAGATTTGCAGCCGTGTGAAGGCATTGCCATGGGTCACGGGCAGCATGGGCAAGCCCGACTTGCGGTAGTCCTCCACCCGGTACAACGCCAAGGCCCAAAAGTGCGGCGGTGTCCACAAGAAAATGATGAGAAAAAGCATCAAGGCCTCTGGCCCCACGTCCCCCGTCATCGCGGCCCAGCCCAGCACCGGGGGCATGGCCCCAGATGCGCCGCCAATCACGATGTTTTGTGGTGTCAAGGGTTTGAGGATCACGGTGTAAATCACCGCATAGCCCACAAAGGTGGCAAAGGTCAGCCACATCGTCAAGGGGTTGACATACGCCCACAACAAATACGATCCGGCACCGCACAAGGCGGCAGAAAAAAACAGGGTTTGGGCATTGCTCAACTCCCCTTTGGCCGTGGGTCGCCAAGCGGTGCGGCGCATGCGCGCATCAATACTTTGCTCGACGATGCAATTGAAAGCGGCCGCCGCGCCCGCCACCAACCAGATGCCCAAGCAAGCCACCGCCCCCAAGCGCAGTTCTTCCCAGGTCGGCACACCGGGCACCGCCAGCACCATGCCAATCAGGGCGCAAAACACAATCAACTGGATCACGCGTGGCTTGGTCAAGGCCTGAAATTGCCGCCAGCGTTGCCCCAAGGTGAATACCGGTGCCATCATGGAACGGCCCTCGCCACCAAACCCATTGGTGCGTGCTGCGCTTGGGGATCCGTGATCAAGCGCAACACACCCACCAAGGTCAACAACAATGCCGCCGAGCCAGCGGTGTGCAGCAAGGCGGCCACCAAGGGCCAATCCAGCACCACATTGCTCAATCCGGTCGCCACTTGCAAGCTCAGCAAGGCGGCCAAGGTCTTGGCCCAGGGAATGAAGCGATCGCTGTGTCGCCACAACCAAGCGCACAAGCCGCCCAGCGCCAGCACCAGCACATACGCGCCCAAGCGGTGGGCATAGTGGATGGCCACCAGCGCCGGCATGGGCAACCAATCGCCCATGGCGGTTTGTCCCAATGAGCGCCACAACTGAAACCCTTGGGCAAAGTCCATCTCAGGCCACCAACTGTCTTGGCACTGGGGAAAGGTATTGCAAGCCAGCACCGCGTAATTGGTACTGACCCAGCCACCCAAGGCAATTTGCGCCACCAACAACACCAGCCCAGCAAGCACAGCCCAGCGCAAACCTGCACCGACCGCCACGGGCTGGGACAAACCCAAACCAAAGCGCAACAAACCCACCTGCCAGGCCAACAAGGCCAATAAACCCAAGCCACCCAACAGGTGCAAGGTCACGATGAGCGGAAAGAGTTTCATGGTCACGGTCAAAGCGCCAAATGCGCCTTGCAACAGTATCCAAGCCAAGGTGAACCAGGCCAAGCCAGCCCCCAAACGCTGGTGGGTCTCATGGGTGCGCCAACTGCTCGCCACCGCCAAAAACAACACCAAGGCACCCACCAAGGTGGCAAAGTAGCGGTGCACCATTTCGATCCAGGCCTTGCTCCAGGTGACAGCGCCGCTGGGCAAGGCCGCTTCAGCGGCACGTATGGGCTGCTGGGCTCCCCAAGGACTGACTTGGCCATAACAACCCGGCCAATCGGGACAGCCCAAGCCCGAATCGGACAACCGGGTGAAGGCCCCAAAAATCACCAGATCAAAGGTCAGGAACAAAACCCACACCGTGAGCCGATGCCGTTTGACCAACCAAGACGGGTTGGCTGCATTCGACCACCACACCCAGGCCACGGGGCCCAAGGCCAGCAAAAAAGCCAGGCCCAGCATGGGCACTGCGGGACTGAGGTTGAACAAAGGCGTGGTGTCCATGGGTAGCTGATGGGTTGCTAATGGGTTGCTAATGGCCGGCTCAACGCCCAGGCAAGTCCCATGAGGTGGCGGCACGCAACAAGCGCTCTATGTCACGCTTGAGCTTGGGCGCTTGCTCGGCCTCGATGCCCGCTGGAAAGCGCATCATCCAACGCCCCATGGGATCGACCAAATACAAATGTTCGCTCAGCGCATGACCGGCTTGTGGCATCAACCATTGGGACAACGCTTGCGCATCCACCCGCAACATCAAAGCGCCTGCGATCGAACTGCGCAATGCGTCCGTCACCTCACCACCATCGGTGATCAACCAAACCCGGTCCACTTTGACACGCTCTTTGCCCAAACCCGCATGGATTTGGCGCTGGAAATAGAGGTTTTTTTCGCATGCCGCATCGCACGCGGCCGGGGCCACACTGATCAGCAACCATTGGCCTTTGAGGTCATTCAATGGCGCGGTTTTTCCATCCAGATCGGTGGCCACCATGGCCGGTAGATCGCGCTGCGGCTCGATCAACTCACCAAAGCTGCGACGCGCCTCCGGCCGGACCCAGTAATAAGTGACATAGGAGGCCACCACGGGTGAGGCGCACACCAACAGCAAAGCCAACATGCGCCAGCGCCCAGACCAGGTGCGGTTGCCATCTGCTTGCGCCACGGCCACGGGTTGCGGCATGTCGTAAACCGTCAAACCCAAGGGTTGGCTGTTGTCAGGTGCGGGTTGGGAGGGCATGGCGCAGGACCAAAATTATTTGAAACCAAACAAACAAAGCGGCCACCAGGCCAGATAAAGCGAACCACTGAAATGCATAGCCCCGGTTTTTATCGGCACCCGACAAGGCAGGTGCCCAATCGCGCGCCAAACCTTCAGATGCGGCACCGGTTTGCAACACCGTCGCCGTGATGGGCAAACCCAATTCGGCAGCCCAGTGCTTGACATCTAGATTTTGCCTGAGAGCCGATGCCCTTGGTGGCGACCCCGGTGCTGTGGCCTCGCTGCTGCCCAATTCCACCATGCGCGAGGGTTCTGGTGCCCATCGACCTTGCACACTGACCCGGCCACTGGGTGTTTCGATCGCTGGCAAGGTTTCGCTTGAAATGCGGTCCCGGGGTGCCCAACCGCGCTGCACCAACACCACAGCTGTGGGCGACAAACGCAAAGGGGTCAACACCCAAAAACCTGGCTGGCCCTTTTGCATGCGGTTTTGCAAAAAAACGGTGTGCTCACCGAGCCACTCGCCTTGCAAGCTGACCTGGCGATGCATGCCCGCCTCCACATCCACCGGGGGCTCAAAGGCCGCACGGGTCAAGGGGGGCAACAAGGCCTGTGCCTGCTGTGCGCTGTGCAAACGCTCTTTTTGCTCGGCCCGATCGAGTTGCCACACCCCCAAGCGCGCGGTCAAAGCCATTGTGGCCAGGGCCACTGCGGTGACAAACCACCAACGGGGGCTTTGCAGGGCAGCACGCACGGGGTTCAAGGCCTTGGGCATGGTGTGAAAACAAGACCGATAATCGCGGCCATGAAATGGATTGTGGCTTTGGCTTTCGTGGCCATCATTGGCAGCTTGGGTGCGGCGTTGTTCTTCATGATGCGTGACGGACGCAATGGCGAGGCCAAAACCAACAACATGGTGCGGGCACTGGCCATGCGCGTCGGGTTCTCCATCGTGTTGTTCCTGTGTGTGCTGCTGGCTTGGAAACTGGGATACATCCAACCATCGGGCATCCCTGCGGGTCACTGATCACTGATCACTGACACAAAAAAGGCCGCTCGCAGCGGCCTTTTGGAGATGGACCTTGCTGGGCATCACATCCAATAAACCAAGATGTACAGGCCCAACCAAACCACGTCCACAAAGTGCCAGTACCAAGCGGCACCTTCAAAACCGAAGTGTTTGTCAGCGGTGAAATGGCCTTTTTGCAAACGCAAAGTGATGACCAACAACATCAACATGCCCAAAAACACATGGAAGCCATGAAAGCCGGTGAGCATGTAAAAGGTCGAGCCATAAGCGCCCGATGACAGCTTCAGGTTCATGTCGCTGTAGGCATGGGCATATTCATAGCCCTGCACAAACAAGAACACCACACCCAGCAACACCGTCAGCCACATGAAGGTGATGGTGCGGGCACGTTGGTTTTCGCGCAAGGCGTGGTGGGCAATGGTCAGGGTCACGCCAGAGGTCAACAACAAAGCGGTGTTGATGGTGGGCAACCAAAACGGGGTCATGGTTTGGAACGGTTCAATGATGCCAGCGGGCGAAGCGGTGGCACCAGCGGCCAAGGTGGGCCAAACCGCTTTGAAGTCAGGCCACAGCAAAGCGTTTTCCAGGTTGCCCAACATGGGCACCGAATGCACACGCGCCCACCACAGGGCAGAGAAAAACGCGCCAAAGAACATCACCTCCGAGAAGATGAACCAGCTCATGCTCCAGCGGAAAGACAAATCGATTTTGTGGCCGTAACTGCCGCCTTCGCTCTCGGCGATGGCATCACCAAACCACTGGTACAAAACGAACAACCAAAACACCAGGCCAAACAAAAGGGAATACATGCCCCAGTCTGAACCGTTGATCCATTGGCCTGCGCCCAAGATCACAAAAAACAAACCCAAGGCCGCCATCGCCGGGTGGCGCGATGGGCCTGGAACAAAGTAGTAAGGTGTACCACCGTGGGTATTGGCGCTCATTGAAACGACTCCTAATTATTTGGCAACGACCCAGTTGACCACCAAGATCAACCCGATCACAAAAATCAAACCAGACAGCAACCCCACCAGCATCACGTGCAAGGGTGAAACACGGGCCGAGTCCTCTTCAAAACCACTGTTTTTACGGATCCCCAAAAACGACCAAGCCACCGCCAACATGGCGCGCGCGAAAGAGTTTTTGGCCGATTTGGCCGGCACGGCTTCGCTCATGCGCCAGCCCCCACTCGAACCGTCGTTGGCAGGGCGGCCACGGGCGCGGCCGGGGTTTTGGCACCCACCTCAAAAAAGGTGTAGGACAAGGTGATGGTGGTCACGTCTTTGGACAGCTTGGGGTCAACCACAAACACCACAGGCCACTGCTTTTTTTCACCCGGTGCCAGCGTGTATTGGTTGAAGCAAAAACACTCAAGCTTGTTGAAATGGGCCGCGGCTTGGCGTGGCGCATAACTGGGAATGGCCTGGGCCGACATGGTGCGGTCTTGCACGTTTTCAAATTCGTACATGACGGTGGTGAGTTCACCGGGGTGAACTTGCACCGAGCGTTGGGCCGGTTTGAACTGCCATGGGCCACGGGCATTGGCATCGAACTCGATGGTGATGCTGCGGCTGGTATCGACCTGGGTATTGGTCAGCGGTGCACGGGCATTGTTGGACCCCTTGGCCTCTTTCTCACCCAGGGCCAAGATGTTGATGCCCGTGAATTCGCAGATGGCCTTGTACATGGGCACCAGTGCATAGCCAAAGGCAAACATACCGATGGCAATGATCACCAATTTGCGCAGCAATTGCAGGTTATGCGACATGGTTCAGCCGGGGCGACCCAACAAAGTGATCTTGACCAAAAAGCCCAACAAAAAAACCAAGGCCACCGACGCCAGGATCAAGGCGAGTTTGAGGTTTTGTTTTTTTTGCTCGGGGCTCATGGACCATCTCAGAATGCAACCACCTTGGTGGCCGTGGCATCCAATTTGGGCGGGGTTTCAAAGGTGTGGAAAGGTGCGGGCGAAGGCACTTCCCACTCCAAACCCTCGGCCGCTTCCCATGGACGCTGGGGTGCGGGGGCACCATGACCACGCATGGTGGGCCACACGATGAACAAGAAGAAATACACCTGGGCGATACCGAAGGCAAAAGCACCCACCGAGGCCAGGGCATTGAAATCTGCAAACTGCATCGGGTAGTCGGCATAACGGCGTGGCATGCCCGCCAGACCCAAGAAGTGCATGGGGAAGAAGGTGACGTTGAAAGAGATCAGGGTCCACCAGAAATGGATCTTGCCGCGGGTTTCGTTGTACATCACACCGGTCCACTTGGGCGACCAGTAGTAGTAGCCCGCGAACATGGTGAACAAAGAACCGGCCACCAACACGTAATGGAAATGGGCCACCACGTAGTAACCGTCTTGCAACTGCAGGTCGATCGGGGCCATGGCCAGAATCAGGCCGGTGAAGCCACCCATGGTGAACACGAAGATAAAGCCCACTGCAAACAGCATGGGGGTTTCAAAGGTCATGGAACCTTTCCACATGGTGGCGATCCAGTTGAACACCTTCACGCCGGTGGGCACCGAGATGAGCATGGTGGCGTACATGAAGAACAACTGACCCGTGACAGGCATGCCGGTGGTGTACATGTGATGGGCCCACACGATGAATGACAGGATGGCGATCGACGAGGTGGCATACACCATGGAGGCGTAACCAAACAAACGCTTGCGAGAGAAGGCCGGGACGATCTGGCTGATGATGCCAAACGCCGGCAAGATCATGATGTAGACCTCGGGGTGGCCAAAGAACCAGAAAATGTGCTGGAACATGACCGGGTCACCACCGCCAGCGGGGTTGAAAAAGGTGGTGCCGAAGTGGCGGTCTGTGAGGGTCATGGTGATCACGCCAGCCAACACGGGCATCACAGCGATCAACAAGTAGGCGGTGATCAGCCACGTCCAAACGAACATGGGCATTTTCATCAGCGTCATGCCCGGTGCGCGCATGTTCAAAATGGTCACGATGATGTTGATCGAACCCATGATGGAAGACGCGCCCTAAATGTGCAGGGCAAAAATACCGGCATCCAGGGATGGGCCCATTTGCAAGGTCAGCGGGGCATACAAAGTCCAACCTGCGGCGGGTGCACCGCCGGGCATGAAAAACGAACCCGCCAACATGAGGGCAGCCGGGATCATCAGCCAGAAACTGAAGTTGTTCATGCGGGCAAAAGCCATGTCAGAGGCCCCAATTTGCAACGGGATCATCCAGTTGGCAAAGCCCACGAAGGCCGGCATGATGGCCCCAAACACCATGATCAGGCCGTGCATGGTGGTGAGCTGGTTGAACAGCTCAGGGTTGACCACTTGCAAACCCGGTTGGAACAGTTCGGCGCGGATCAGCAGGGCCAACACGCCACCAATCATCAACATGGTGAAGGCGAACAACAAATAAAGCGTGCCGATGTCTTTGTGGTTGGTGGCATACACCCAACGGCGCCACCCGTGAGGGGCTCCGTGGTGATCGTCATGCCCGTGGTCGCCAGCTGTGTGGCCATGGGGGTCGAGAACTGCGCTCATGGTGTCTTCCTTCTCAATCGGGGCATGGGATTAACGGGCGGCCTTGACTTCGGCGGGCTGAACCAACTGACCCGTCTTGTTGGACCAGTTGTTTTTGGTGTAGCTGATGACAGCGGCCAAATCGGTATCGCTCAACTGCTTCCAAGCAGGCATGGCACCGTTGTTTTGGCCATTGAGCAAAATCTTGATTTGTTTGGTCTTGTCGGTATCGAGCACCACAGCGGCACCGTCCAGGGCTTTGATGGGGCCGGCGCCCTTGCCGCTGGGCTGATGGCAAGCCACGCAATTGGCCGCATAGACTTTTTCACCGCGCTTGACGATGTCGTCGAGCGTCCAGACCTTGCTGGGATCATCCAGTTTGGCGGCCATTTTCTTTTGCTGGTCTTGCACCCAGGCTGCATAGTCGGTGGCGCTGAGCACCTTGACATGGATGGGCATGTAAGCGTGTTCTTTGCCGCACAACTCTTGGCACTGGCCGTAGAAGTCGCCGGTGCGCTCGGCACGGAACCAGGTGTCACGCACAAAGCCAGGGATGGCATCTTGCTTGATGCCAAAAGCAGGCACGGCAAAGGCGTGGATCACATCGTTGGCGGTGGTGATGATGCGGACTTTTTTATCAACCGGCACCACCAGTGGGTTGTCCACTTTGAGCAAGTAGTTGTCGATGTCGACACCCTTGGCACCATTGTTGGACATTTCACGATGTTCGTTGTCCAAGGTGGAGACAAAACCAATGCCTTCGCCTTCGCCCTTGATGTAGTCGTAGCCCCATTTCCATTGGTAGCCGGTGGCTTTGATGGTGATGTCGGCGTTGGAAGTGTCTTTGCTGGCCACAACTGCTTTGGTGGCGGGCAGGGCCATCAAAATGACAATGATGAAAGGCACCACGGTCCAAGCGATTTCGACCTTGACCGACTCGTGAAAGGTGGCAGGCTTATGGCCCACCGATTTGCGGTGCTTCCAAATGGAATAGAACATCACGCCAAACACCACCACGAAGATCACGGAGCAAATGATCAACATGAACCAGTGCAACCATGCCTGCTCTTCGGCGATTTTGGTCGCGGCCGGGGCCAGGTTGAGTTGCCTGACCGCCGGACCGCCGGGCAGATCGTTGACGGCCCAGGCAGAACTTGCCACCCCAGCGGCCAACATCATTGCGGCCGCGTTCAATTTCCCAAAGAGCTTGTTCATGGTGTTGGAAGACTCAAAATTTGCATGGCCGGTGAGATGGTTTCATCTCGTGGCCACATTGCAGGATGCATCAGTGTGAATTCGATTTCCGCATTCTAGCAATCTGTCCGATCACCTTGGCTGACGCTATGCTTTCAATCAGCGGGAATTGGCCCGCCCCAGCAGGGTGCGCATGTCCCTCAGGGACACCGTGCTCTCGCCGCCCATGGGCACACGCGGCAGGGGTTTGATGGCATGGCCGTAAATGACCTCAAAAACCAGTTGCAAGCGGCCATCGCTGTCGCTGCGCTCGCCCCATTGCTCAACGGCTTGCAACCAGGCTTGTCGCCAACCCTTGCCCCGACAGGCCGCAAACCGGTCTGCCCGGGTGTTGCGCCCCAAAGTGCGCAAATCTTGGAGCATGTCCCAGGCACTGGCATAGGTCAATGTGATGCGCTCCATGTCCATCACGGGTTGGGCAAACCCCGCTTCCAACAACATGTCGCCCCAATCGTGCATATCGGTCAAATCGGGGCCCGGCGGCCCCCAACCCATGTGGTGGTACACCGCATGCAATTGGCGCAAACTGTCAGGGCCCAAGGCCGAAAACATGACGAAACCATCGGTGGCCAAGGCCTGCTGCCACAAACCCAATAAATCCAGGGGTTGCGCGCTGTGGTGCAGCAACATATTGGCCCACACCATGTCCACACCCGCCTCGGGGATTTGCCCGGTGTGCAGGGCACCGCGTTGCCAAGACCGCCACCAAGGTTCACGCAAGCGAAGTCGGGCCAAGTTTGCACGCTGCGGGCTGGGCTCCACCAGCCAACAAGCGGCTTTGGGATAGCGTTGGCGCAATGCGGCCTGCACATCAAAACCGCTGTCACAGGGGTGCCAATGGGCCCAGGTTTGGGGGACTTGCCGGATCCAGTCCAGGCGCTGCTGCATGCGCCGCGCCACTTCTTCGCTCAACCAAGCGGCTTGGGGTCGTGGGCGCTCCAGCCACTTGCGTGCGGCCTGGGCATCGAGCGTGGGGGGGAGCGCAGACTTGGCCGATGACATGGCGGGCAGTATATTGGGGCAATGGCTTTGTTCGACTTCGCTGCACACATCCCACGGGTGACATTGCCGCGCGGCTTGAGCGTGTGCAGCATTTGCCAGGCATGGCCGGCCCAAGCCATTTGCAGCCCATGCATCGATCGATTTGCACAGCCCATGGTGCGCTGCCCGGTGTGCGCCCTGCCCGGCTTTGCCCATGCCTGCCCCACATGCTGCGCATCCCCGCCTGCCTGGGATCAGGCCTTGTGCGCGGTGGAATATGGTTTTCCTTGGGATGCTTGTATCGCACGCTTGAAATTCAGTGGCGACAGCGCCAGTGCGCAAACCTTGGCGCATGTGATGCAACACGCCCCCGGGGTCGAGCCAGCGCTGGAATCGGCCGACCTGGTGGTGCCCATGCCCTTGTCCCAGGAGCGCTTGCGCGAGCGCGGCTTCAACCAGGCCCTGGAGTTGGCGCGGCATTTATCCCCCGGCAAAACCCTCCGTGATGCGCTGCTGCGCATCCGCCACACGCCCACCCAAGCCAGCTTGCCCAGGGCAGAGCGGCTGGGCAATTTGGCTGGGGCCATGGTGGTCCATCCTGCCCAAGCCGGCGCATTGCAGCATCGCCGGGTGGTGCTGATCGACGATGTCATGACCACGGGCAGCAGTTTGCAAACAGCGGCATTGGCATTGCGCCAGGTCGGCGTGCGCCACATCACGGCGGTGGTTTTTGCCCGCACCGATGCACCCCATCAGACCGACCGCCCAGCGCACTTTGGTGTCGGAGAGAATCCAGGCCATGTTTCACATCGTCTTGGTTCAGCCTGAAATTCCGCCCAACACCGGCAACGTGATCCGCTTGGCGGCCAACACGGGCTGTCAGTTGCATTTGGTCCAGCCCCTGGGTTTTGACTTGAGCGACAAGCAAATGCGCCGTGCCGGCCTGGACTACCACGAGTACGCGCAGTTGCACATCCATGCCGATTGGCCAGCCCTGAGCCATACCATGCAAGCCCTGGGTGGACAAGCCTACGCCATGACCACCCGTGGGCAAGCCAGGCCGCACGACACGGCTTTTGCCAAGGGCGATTGGCTGGTGTTTGGCAGTGAAACCGCTGGGCTGCCCCGGGAAGTGCGCGAACAATTCGCACCCACGCACCAACTGCGCCTGCCCATGCTTGGAGGCCAGCGCAGCCTGAACCTGTCCAATGCCGTGGCGGTGGTGGTTTTTGAGGCCTGGCGACAGCATGGCTTTCTGGGGGCCAGCAGCGCCAGCTGATGGCCTGGTCCAGCCCGCAAAGGTCGGGCCCGGTTCATCCCCTGAAAGCATCGACCAGCAGTTTGGTTCCGGTGCAAAACATGCCCAAATACACCAAGCGGTAAAACAAAGTGGGCTCAATGGTGCGCGCCACCCGCACCCCGGCCCACACGCCCACGGGTGCCAAGGGCATCAAGATCAATGAGGTCATGAAATTGCGCCAATCCAGCAAGCCCAACAACGCATAAGGGATCCATTTGCCCGCATTGACGAAGAAAAAGAAAAACGACATGGTGGCGGTATAGACCATCGGGGCCATGCGCATGGGCAACACATAGGCATTGATCGGCGGCCCACCGGCATGGGCGATGAAACTGGTGAAGCCCGAGGTGGCGGTCAATAGGGCCCCCAGCCAGCGCGGCGCAGGTCGGCTGCTGGCGGTGGGCGGAAATACCAAACGCTGGGCCAAGAACAGCAAAGTCGTCAGACCCACCAAGCCGGCCACCCAACGCGACTCCATGTTTTTGAACAGCAAAAACCCAATCCCTATGCCCACCATGCCCCATGGGATCAAAAAGCGCAGCAGCTTCACGTCGTAATCACGCCGAAACGCGTGCAGGCCCAACAAGTCCATCACCAGCAAGATGGGCATCAATATCGCTGCCGCCTGCGGCACGCTGATGGCCATGGCCATGATGGGCACGGCCAAAGAACCAAAGCCCGCACCAAAGCCGCTTTTGCTCAAACCCAATAGCAGCACGGCCGGTACGGCCAAGCTGTAGAAATACGGGTCGGTGATGAAGGCCTCGCTCAAGGACCAAACACCCAACAAATGATCATGGTGATGAACAACAAAATGCGATTGACAAAGCCCATCTTGCCATGGATCCATGCGCGGCTGTTTGGCATGCGCCATCGCTGGGGCCGCATGCTGCACGGGGTGCTGACTTAAAATGAAAACTCATACATCAAAGCCCACCATTCATGAGCGCCTTTCTGGAAGAAAAAATTTTGTCGGTTCACCACTGGACCGACCGCCTGTTCAGCTTCACCACCACCCGCGACACGGCATTGCGCTTCTCCAACGGCCACTTCACCATGATTGGCTTGCCCGTCAATGGCAAACCTTTGCTGCGCGCCTACAGCATCGTCAGTGCCAACTATGAGGAGCATTTGGAGTTTTTGAGCATCAAAGTGCCCGATGGCCCTTTGACCTCGCGCTTGCAACACATCCAAGTGGGCGACACCTTGATCGTGGGCCGTAAACCCACGGGCACCTTGCTCATCGACTACCTGTTGCCTGGCAAAAACCTGTATTTGCTGGGCACAGGCACGGGTTTGGCACCCTACCTGAGCATCGTGCGCGACCCCGAAACCTACGAGCGGTTTGAAAAAGTCATCTTGGTCCACGGCGTGCGCGAGGTCAATGAACTCGCCTATCTGAAATACCTGCGCGAAGAACTGCCCCAGCATGAATTGCTGGGGGAATATGTTTCCAAGCAGTTGCTCTACTACCCCACGGTGACGCGCGAGGCCTTTGAACACCAAGGCCGCATCACCGATTTGATCGAAAACGGAAAACTATTTGCCGATCTGGGCCTGCCGGCTTTGGATGCCGCGCGCGACCGGGTCATGCTGTGCGGCAGCCCGCAAATGCTCAAAGACACCAAAGCCTTGCTGGAAGCGCGCGGCTTCAAGGAAGGCAACACCACAACGCCAGGCGACTTTGTGGTGGAGCGCGCCTTTGTCGAGCAGTGAGGCTTAAACCCGCTCGATGACCACGGCAATGCCCTGGCCCACACCAATGCACATGGTGCACAAGGCGTAACGCCCGCCGGTGCGGTGCAGTTGGTTGATCGCTGTGGTCACCAAACGCCCACCGCTGGCCCCCAAGGGATGGCCCAATGCAATGGCCCCGCCATTGGGGTTGACGCGCTCGTCATCGTCCGACAAGCCCAACATGCGCAACACGGCCAAGCCTTGTGCGGCGAAGGCCTCGTTGAGTTCGATCACATCCATTTGTGCCAGCGACAAACCGGTCAAGGCCAAGACTTTTTCGGTGGCAGGCGCAGGGCCAATGCCCATCACCCGCGGCGGCACACCCGCAGTGGCCATGCCCACCACGCGCGCACGCGGTGTCAATCCGTGCAGGGTGGCGGTTTTCTCGTCGGCCAGCAACAAGGCACAGGCCCCATCATTGACACCGCTGGCATTGCCTGCGGTGACGCTGCCATCGGGCCGCACCACGCCCTTGAGCTTGGCCAATGATTCCAGGCTGGTCTCACGGGGGTGCTCGTCTTGGGCCACCGACACAGGGTCGCCCTTGCGTTGGGGCACGCTCACCGGGGTGATTTCAGCATCAAAAAACCCCGCTTTTTGGGCCGCCACAGCCTTTCGCTGGCTGGCCAAAGCCATGCGGTCTTGGGCCTCGCGCTCAATCCCATGCTCGACAGCCACGTTTTCAGCGGTCTCGGGCATCGAGTCCACGCCGTACTGGGCTTTCATTTTTTTATTCACAAAACGCCAACCAATGGTGGTGTCGTAAATTTCGGCGTTGCGGCCAAATGCGCTGTCGGCCTTGGGCATGACAAAGGGCGCACGGCTCATGCTCTCCACCCCACCGGCAATCATCAACTGGGCTTCACCCGCCCGAATGGCGCGGGCGGCAGTGCCCACCGCATCCAAGCCCGAGCCACACAAACGGTTGATGGTGGCACCCGGCACACCCACCGGCAAACCGGCGAGCAAACTGGCCATGTGGGCCACATTGCGGTTGTCTTCACCGGCTTGGTTGACACAGCCAAAAATGACATCGGTCACCGCCGCCCAATCCACTTTGGGGTTGCGCGCCATCAGGGCCATCAATGGCACCGCGGCCAAGTCATCGGTGCGCACCGAAGACAAAGCGCCCCCGTAACGACCAAAAGGGGTGCGGATGGCATCACAAATGAAGGCCTGGTTCATGGAAGTCCTTTGCTTTGGTTTTATTCAAGTGGTGGGCCGGGCGGTGCAGCTTTGCGCTGCCCCCAACCCATTGGGTGGCAATTATGATTCAAGGCTGCCAGGCCACAAGCCAGCCCTGAACCACCTTTTGGACACCCGCCATGTTTTCTCCCTCTCAAGACGATGTCCGACGTTTTTTTTGCCAAGTGATGTCGCGCTGGCAACAGGGCGAGCCCCTGGATGCCTTGCAAACCCTGGCCGCCCAGTGGGTGCAAGAGCACCCCGAATTCCACAGCGTTTTGTCCGATGAGGCCTGGGCCCTGCGCCAAACCTACCCCGTGGAGGCCGGCCACGCCAACCCTTTTTTGCACCTGTCGATGCACTTGTCCATCAGCGAGCAATGCTCCATCGATCAGCCACAAGGCATCCGCCAAGCTGTGGAGCAACTCACCACGCGCAAAGACTCGCTGCACGAGGCCCACCACGGCGTGATGGAATGCCTGGGTGCCATGTTGTGGGAGAGCCAGCGCAGTGGCCGTCCGCCCGATGGCCAAGCCTATGTGGCCTCGGTCCTGCGAATGGCCACCCACGATTGAAAAAGCCTGCCAGCGGCAGGCTTTCAAACACAAAAGGTGTGGTCAGAGATCAGCGGAACTTGGACTGCGGCACAACCCGCAGTTCACCGGGCTGGGTGCTGATGTATTGGGCCAATTCTTTCAGCTCGGCATTGCTGAACTGCTTGGCGATACCGCCCATGACCCCGTTGTTGCGGCCCCATGTGGCTTGGCCTTCGGTTTTGTAGGACTTGAGGGCCACAAACAAATAGTCTTTGTGCTGACCGGCGATTTTGGGATAGCTCGGGTCAATGGGTTTGTTCAGGTTGGGGCCATGGCAGGAGGCACAAGCGCCTTTGGCCAACAACTCCGCCGCTTTGCCACGGGGCTCGGCCGCTTTGTCGGGCACCGGGCCAGCGCTGCCGTGCTGTTCGTAATACACAGAAATATCGGCAATGTCTTGGTCACTCAAGGACTGGGCGATGCCGCGCATGGTGGGGTGCTTGCGGTCCCCGGACTTGTAGGCGTTCAAAGAAGATGCAATGTATTTGGCACCTTGCCCAGAAATCATGGGCACCTTGTAAACCTCGGGGAAGCTGGCCTGATAGCCTTTGATGCCGTGACAGCCGATGCACATGGCGATTTTTTTGGACCCGGCCTGGGCGTCCCCCTGGAGGTCTTGGGCCCAAGTGGCTGTGGTCACGCAAGTGACAGCGGCGGCAAACACATAAGACAATATGGCGTTCATTTTGCGAAGACAATCTTGAAAGTCGGTTTGAATGAATTCATTATATCGACCCCATGTGTAAGCCTCATGCAAACGTTGGAAGCAGAAAACCATGAAATTTCAAGGCTCAGACAAATACGTCGCCACCCAAGACCTCAAGTTGGCGGTCAATGCGGCCATCACCCTCAAGCGCCCGCTGCTGGTCAAGGGAGAGCCTGGCACCGGTAAAACCATGTTGGCCGAAGAAGTGGCCGAGTCCATGGGCGTTCAACTGCTGCAGTGGCACATCAAATCCACCACCAAGGCCCAGCAAGGCTTGTATGAATACGATGCGGTCAGCCGCTTGCGCGACAGCCAACTCGGTGACGAGCGGGTCAAAGACATCCACAACTACATCATCAAAGGCGTTTTGTGGCAGGCCTTCACCGCCGACAAACCGGTGGCCCTGCTGATCGATGAGATCGACAAAGCCGACATTGAATTCCCCAACGACTTGCTGCGTGAACTCGACCGCATGGAGTTTTACTGTTACGAAACCCGCGAACTGGTGCGCGCCCAAACACGGCCCTTGGTGTTCATCACATCCAACAACGAAAAAGAATTGCCCGATGCATTTTTGCGGCGCTGCTTTTTCCACTACATCAAGTTCCCTGAGCCCGACACCATGCGGCAAATCGTGGCGGTGCACTTTCCCACCCTCAAGCAAGACCTGCTGGCGGTGGCCATGAAAACTTTTTACGATGTGCGCAACCTGCCTGGCCTGAAAAAGAAACCCAGCACCAGCGAGTTGCTCGACTGGCTCAAGCTGTTGGTGGCCGAAGACATCCCCCTGGAAGCGCTGCAAACCCAAGACAACAAAGTGGCGGTGCCGCCGCTGGTGGGTGCCCTGCTCAAAAACGAACAAGATGTGACCTTGTTTGAAAAGCTGGTGTTCATGCAAAGCCGCAACCGCTGAAAACCTGAGCGGCCATGAAAAATTTACTCGCGCAAGGTTTGGGCGATGCCGTTGGGTTTGTGGTGGGGGCCTTGTTGGGTTTTTTTGCCGGGCAACTGACGGGCTGCGATATCTTTGAGGCCGGATACAGCCTGCGCAGCATCATCGGCATCGCCTTGGTGGGCCTGGGTGGTGGCATGGGCTTGCAAGCGGCGCGGCGCTGGCTGCACGGCAACGACGAACCTTCTGACAAACCATGAAACCGCAACCGGTGGTCTTGCAGGGTCGCTGGGCGCGCCTGGAACCCCTGCGCTTGGACCATGCCGATGCATTGAGCGAAGCGGTGCAAGACGGTCAATTGTGGAAGCTGTGGTTCACCGCCATCCCCACGCCTGCGAACATGGGTGCCGAAATTCAACGCCGTTTGGACTTGCAAGCCCAGGGCAGCATGTTGCCCTTTGCGGTCATCAGCCAGCCCGATGGCCGCATGGCTGGCATGACCACTTTCATGAACATCGATGGCAAACACCGGCGGCTGGAAATTGGCTCCACCTGGTACCGCCAAAGCCTGCAACGCAGCGCGCTCAACACCGAATGCAAACGCATGCTGCTGGGCCACGCCTTTGAACAACTGCAATGCATCGCCGTGGAATTTCGCACCCACTGGCACAACACGCCGAGCCGGCGCGCCATCGAACGGCTGGGGGCCAAACTCGATGGCGTTTTGCGCCAACACCAAGTCATGCCCAACGGCAGCTTGCGCGACACCTGCGTCTACAGCATCATCGACAGCGAATGGCCTGCGGTGCGGGCCCAACTCGACCATGTGATGAACCGTGTGGCTCAGCCATGATGATTTTTGCCAAACCAGCTTGTTTGCCCAATGAAAGGGGCTTGCCATGTTGATTGACTTTTTCTACACCTTGCGCGCGGCCAAGCTGCCGGTGTCGGTCAAAGAGTACCTGAGCCTGCTGGAAGCCTTGCAAGCCAATGTGGTCGGCCCCGACAGCGATGCGCCGAGCATGGACGACTTTTACTATTTGAGCCGTACCGCTTTGGTCAAAGACGAAAAGCATTACGACAAATTTGACCGCGCGTTTGGCGCCTACTTCAAGGGCGTGGAGATGATTGCCGACTTCACCAAAGAAGTGCCGCAAGAATGGCTGCAAAAAATACTGGAGCGCGAACTCACCCCGGAGCAAAAAGCCGCGATTGAAAAAATGGGCTGGGACGAGTTGATGGAGACCCTCAAAAAACGCCTGGAAGAGCAAAAAGAGCGGCACCAAGGTGGCAGCAAATGGATTGGCACCGGCGGCACCTCACCGTTTGGCAACGGGGGCTACAACCCCCAAGGCATCCGCATCGGCGGCAAAGGCGGCAACAAAAGCGCGGTCAAGGTGTGGGACCAACGCGCCTACCAAGACTATGACGACAGCCAAGAGCTGGGCACGCGCAACATCAAAGTGGCCTTGCGCCGCTTGCGCAAATTTGCCCGCGAAGGCTCGGCCGACGAACTCGATTTGGACGACACCATCCGCAGCACCGCGGCCAATGCCGGTTGGCTCGACATCAAAATGGTGCCCGAGCGCCACAACAACGTCAAAGTACTGCTGCTGATGGACGTGGGCGGCACCATGGACGAACACGTGGCCCGGGTGGAAGAAATGTTCTCGGCGGCGAAAGCCGAGTTCAAGCACATGGAGTTTTATTACTTCCACAACTGCGTCTACGACTTCATGTGGAAGAACAACCGCCGCCGCTTTGCCGAAAAATTTGACACCTGGGACATCATCCGCAAGTACAACAAAGACTACAAGCTGATCTTCATTGGCGACGCGACCATGAGCCCCTACGAAATTTTGCAACCTGGCGGCAGTGTCGAATACAACAACGAAGAAGCTGGGGCCGAGTGGTTGCAACGCCTGACCCACGCCTTTCCCAAATTTGCCTGGATCAACCCCGAGCCCATGGGCGTGTGGCAGTACCGGCAAAGCATCAGCGTCATCCAGCAACTCATGTCCAACCGCATGTACCCCCTGACCCTCAAAGGTCTGGAGGAGGCCATGCGGGCCATGTCCAAATAATCCAGCTGGGCCTGGCCCACGGCCCAAGCCTCAAGGCAAACCCTGATGGGTGGTTGGGACATCCAGTGGTATCTTGGACCGATTGATGTTGCAGGCAATCCCCATGAAAAACTGGTTTCACGCCGTGTTGGCCGCCCTCACCCTGGCCGTGGCGACCCCCACCTGGGCCCAAAACTACCCGCAAAAATTGGTGCGCATCGTGGTGCCCAATGGGGCCGGTGGACCCACCGACTTGATCGCCCGCGTCATGGCGCAAAAGCTGTCCGAGTCCATGGGCCAATCCTTCATCGTTGAAAACCGCCTCGGTGCCGGTGGCGTGGTGGGCACTGAATCGGTGGCCCGCACCGCAGCCGACGGCTACACCTTGTTGTTTTCCGCTTCGGGTGCCATGGTCATCACACCGCACCTGAACAAAAAATTGCCCTACAACGGCTACCAAGACTTTGCGCCCATCGCCAACGCCGCCACGGCACCGATGCTGCTCGTGACAGGCCCCAGCAGTGGCATCCAGTCGCTGGCCGACTTGATCCAACAAGCCAAGCAAAAGCCCGGTCAACTCAACTACTCCACCGCCGGTATTGGCACGCCACCCCATTTGGCGGCCGAGTTGCTGAAAAGCAGCATTGGCATCGATGTCGTGCACGTGCCCTACAAAGGCGTTCCACAAGCCGATGCGGCGGTGATGTCGGGCGAGGTCTCGTTCATGTTTGGGCAACCGGTGATCGCCAACATGGCGCGTGCTGGCAAACTCAAAATGCTGGCCATCACCACCCCCAAGCGCTCCCCCTCGCTGCCCGATGTGCCCACTTTGTCAGAGGCCGGTGCCCCCGGTTTTGATGTGATGCCTTGGTATGGCTTGTTTGCCCCGGCCAAAACACCGGACGACATCGTGCAACGCCTGAACCAAGAACTGCACAAACTGCAAAGCAACAAAGACTATGTCGACCGCATCACCGCTTTGGGCTTTGACATCCCTGCCGCCCACTCACCGGCCGATTTCACCCAGTTTCTGGCACGCGAGAGCGCCAAGTGGCAAAAGGTGATTGCCCAAGCGGGCATCAAGGGCGAGTAAAAACCCGCTGCCCGCTCACTGGGTGCGTGGGCGCATGTCCACTTGTGACGGCATGCAGTTGTAGACAAAGGCCACCTGGCCATCGCTGATGGTGTAGGGGTCGTCATTGGTGACGTTGCCTTGCGGCAAGATATATTTTTTGGCATTGGCCTGGCACTCTTCGCGCGAATCAAAGGCGCTCAACCGCTTGGGCCAGCCAAATTGGTTGGCCCTGCGCTTGTCCACCCACTCGGTGGACACCCACAACATCCATCCGCCGGTTTGCTTGGGGGCTTCTTCCAGGTTCTTGACCTTTTGCTCCAGCATTTGAACCTGGGTGCGCAGTTCATCGATTTCCGTGGTGTCCACGCCTTTGTTCTGGCATGCCGACAAACAACAGGCCAAGCCCATCAGGTACAACTTATTCATGGAATGCCTTTGGCGACATAAAAACACCCGCGTTCAGACACATCCGAGCGCTGCGGGTGATGACAATCGAGCATACCAAACCGCATGCGGATGGCATTCCCTAGAATCCAGCCTCACGCCGCCGTAGTTCAATGGATAGAACGGGGACCTCCTAAGTCTCAGATACAGGTTCGATTCCTGTCGGGGGCGCCAGCCTGAGCGCCATGTTCAGCCTTCGACGCTGGCTTTGCGGCTGCGCAAAGCTTTGACCGTGCCGCGCAGCCGTTTGTTGTCCAGCCTTTGCACCTGTGAGCTGCGGGTGGGTCGGGTGGCACGGCGTTCCTTGGGCACATGGCTGGCCAATTCCAGCAGTTCGTGCAAACGGCTGAAGGCTTCCATGCGGTTGAGGTCTTGGCTGCGGTGGTTTTGCGCCTTGATGACCACCACACCAGCGCGGGTGATGCGGGCATCGGCCAAGGCCAGCATGCGTTGCTTGACCGCTTCGGGCAAAGAAGAAGCCCCGATATCAAAACGCAAATGGATGGCGCTGGAGACCTTGTTGACGTTTTGGCCACCCGCACCCTGGGCCCGCACCGCAGTGACGGTGACTTCCGATTCGTCGATGGTCAAACGCATGGCAAGGGTCGAGGTGGTGAGCTTTGGCCCATCTTAAGGGCCTGGCCTCACTGCCCGCCCACAATGCCCGAAATGATGTTGAGCTTGTTGCTGCCTTCGCGGATGCCCACCGAGCCTTGGTAGCCCAGCACATCGTCATACAGCGGGGCCATCCAACCCCATTTGTTGACCACGCTGTTGGGGCTGAAGAACAGGTCCACCCGGTTGGACGGGCGCGTCCACAGCAACACCGAACCACCGGACTTGATCCAACAAGTGCCCAAGGGCAATTGGCGACCATTGGGGCTGGTGCCCCCGATGCGCAAGCTGGGTGGAAAGTTTTTGTCGCCCGGTTGGTGGTTTTGCCAACCCTCGCCCTTGACCTTGGGGTAATAGCCATCGTCGCCGGTGTTGATGACACCGTCTTTGCCCGCCGTGCCGTAGTACTGCAAATTGGCACTGTTGGGGATGAAGCTGAAGAAAGCCGTGGGCGACTGTTGCGGCCCAAAAATCAACTCCAAGTAAGTGCCCGGCGGGCCCACGTAATGCAGGTAAATCGCATTGCCAATGAAGGCTGGCATGGTCTTGCTCTCGGCCGGGGATTTGTAGGCGGCCACCCGCATCATCACGCCTTCGTATTGGCGGTGTTTGAGCCACAGGTCTTGCTTGGGCGAATAGCTTGAATCCCAATGCTCGCTCAAGCTGGCTGCAATGTATTCGGGCCGACTGGGGGCGGTTTTGAACATCACAAAGTCGCCCAAGGGCGAGCCACCGCGCTCGCCCAGCGTGCTGTCGTAAAACCAACCGAATTTGTTGTTGGGCTTGGCATACACATCGGCCCACAAATTGCCCGATAACGCGGTGCGCGAACCCGACATGGTGGCGGTTTGCGGGGCGCAGGATTTGGACGGCGAGGTGTCCGAGTCGAGCGCGCCCAACAGGTTTTTGGCCAAGTCTTCCACTGCAGCCTCAGGGGTCACGCCCACTTCAACACCCGTGAGTTCGGCGTTGGCCTTGAACAAGGCCTTGACCTTGGCATCGAGCACAAAGTCGGCCGTGTCCTGGTTGAAGTCGATGGCATCGGTGGCCAGGTCGATCAAGCGTTTGTCGATCACCAAGCCGTTGGCGCTGTTGCCGTCGGCATCGAGCTTTTGCAGCAAATAAGCCATGTTGGCGACCTTGGGGTCGGTCAGGTCGGCACCGGCCAGGGTCAAGGGGGTGACCAGTGCCGAGGCGGGCACGGTGGGAAACACCACCTTGCCAATGCTGAAGGTCACGCTCTCACCCGCGCGGTAAGCAAATTCGCCGTAAATGCCGGTGAAGCCGCTTTGGGTGGCGGTTTTGTAGGCCACGCCAATCACCGGGCTGTCGATGAAGCGGCCTTGCAGCAAAGCACCGGCCGCTTCCGACCCGCTGGTGCTCACCCCTGGGGCGGTGGGGCTGCCGCCCCCACCCCCGCCGCCACAAGAGACCAGGCACACGGCCAGCCCGGCCTGCAGCCAAGGTCTGCAAATGCGGTGCAAGGTTGTGGATGGGGCAGTCAACATGGGGCCAAAGCCCAGTGTTTCAGGGCACGTCTTCAAACCTGATCGCCAAGCAGCGCGCAGGGGGTTTGATCAAAGATCGACCCGAATGGCACAAACTTGACCCAAGGGCTGGGGGTGGCCAAAGCGCTCAAAACGCCTCTTTTTCGGCCTCCAAGTAGGCCAAGCTGATGTACTTGCCGATGTTGTTGGCAAAGCCTTGCATGCTGGCGGCGCGCTCGGCCACGCGCGGGTCGGCCAGCACGCGTGCGCGGGCCTGGGCTTCGTTTTGGCCATCTTTGACCGCTTGCAAACACGGCTCCCAAATGCCCGCCAAAAACCGGGTGTAGCGCGCCAGCAGGTCGCGCCCGGGTTGACCGTGGCCGGGCAACCAGAGTTGATCGCCCGCTTGCTGCGCCAAGGCCTTGCAATAGGCAAAGCTGCCCAAATAAGTGCCATCGTCCATGTTGGCAATGCGGTTGCCCATCACCACATCGCCCACGGCGGTGACACCCTCCTCCACCACCTGCACCGATAAATCGGCAGCGGTGTGGGCCGGACCATGGTGGTGCATTTTGAAATGCATGCCCCCGATGGCGATGACCTGTCCGGGGGTGACACTGCGGTTGGGCGGCACGATTTGCGTGCCTGCGGTGGACTGGTTGGTCCAACGCTCCATCAAGGCGCGCCAGGCATTGCCCTCCACACCCCGAATGGCTTCGATGGTTTGGGGCAAGGCGTAAATGGGCAAGTCGGGCCCATGGGCCAGGGCAAAGGCATGGTTGCCCAACCAATGGTCGCCATGGAAGTGGCTGTTGAACACCGCCACCACCGGCAGCGGCGTGACACGGCGGATCACCCGCAATGCCATTTGGCCAATTTGCAAAGAACTGCCCGAATCCAAAATCACCACGCCCGCTGCCGTGACGACAAAACACACATTGGACATCATGCCGCGGTTTTCTGGGGTGGGAAAACCATCGGGCGCGTAAATCATCCACACCCGCTCTGACACCCGCTGCGGGGCAATGTCCGGTACCGGCGCGCCGCTGATGAAGTCTTGCGCTTGCTGGGCCAACAGGTTCACATCGGGCCACAAACCCAGCACCGGCAAGGCCACCGCGGCTGCGCCCAGGCATTGGCGGCGTGAGATCGCGCTGCCTTGGATGTGCTTGGAAAAGGGGTTCATGGCGGGGCTGTCTCGATGCTCAGGCATGGCCTGGGTTGGGCAACCCACTGGTGATGGTGGGGGCGTTGGGCTGGCGGGGTTTGACCCGGCCGCCCTGCGCTTTGAGCCACTGCTCGACCACCGTCCACACGGGGGGGTTGCCTTGGTGGCGGGCCTCTTCGGCCACCGGTGCCCAACCGGCCACTTTGTAGTTTTTGTCAGCCTCCAACAGCTGGCCTTTGAGCCGCATATTGCCAATGCGCGTGCCCATTTTGGCCAAGGGGTCCAAGCTGAACTGCAAGCCGCCCACGCGCACCATGTCGCCGCCTTGTTGGTAATAGGGGTCGGGGTTGAACAAGTTGTCGGCCACGTCTTCCAAAATGGTTTTGATGGTCGCACCACTCAACTGGCTGACGGTGGCAAACGAATAGGTGGTGGCCGTCATGTCCATCAGCCACTCGCGGGTGATGGCCTGGCCGGGCAACAAACTGGTGCCCCAGCGAAAACCGGGCGAGAACGCCATGTCAGCGCCTTGCACCTCCATCAAGGCATCGACCAGCAATTGGTCGCCCGTGCCATTGAAGTTGCCACGCCGGTACAAGCTGCCCTCGGTGACCGCCAAGGTCTCGCCCAGTTGCTGGGCATAGGGCGCACGCACCCGGTCGATCAAGGCCTGCATGGCTTTGTCGGCGGGCAGCATGTTGGCAAACACCGGCAGCAACTTGTAGCGGAAGTCGGCCACGCGCTGCTGGCGAATATCCAGGTCGAGCACCGCCAGGAATTTGCCGTTCGACCCGGCATTGGTGACGATGGTTTTGCCGCCGGCATTGGCGACCACGCTGGCCACGGGCATGCCGTCGTGGGTGTGGCCGCCCATGATGGCATCGATGCCGCGCACGCGCGAGGCCATCTTCAGGTCCACGTCCATGCCGTTGTGGCTGAGCACCAGCACCACCTGGGCACCCTTGGCCCGCACCTCGTCGACCATGCTTTGCATGCGCGCGTCTTGGATGCCAAAAGCCCAGTCGGCCACCATGTAGCGCGGGTTGGCAATCGGTGTGTAGGGAAAGGCTTGGCCGATGATGGCGCAGGGCACGCCATTGATCTCGCGCATCACATAGGGCTTGAACACCGGGTCGCCAAAGTCTTGGGTCTGGATGTTTTGCGCCACAAATTCAATGCGCCCGGCAAAGTCTTTGTCGACAATTTCTTTCACCCGCTCCATGCCCAGGGTGAATTCCCAGTGGCCGGTCATCACGTCCACGCCCAGCAACTTGCACGCGTCCACCATGTCTTGGCCACGGGTCCACAGTGCGGTGCCCGAGCCCTGCCAGGTGTCACCGCCATCGAGCAACAAAGCCCCGGGTCGGCTGGCTTTGAGGCGCTTGACCAAGGTGGCCAAATGGGCAAAACCGCCCACTTTGCCGTAACGGCGGGCGGCTTTGTCAAAGTCCAAATAAGTCAGGGCATGGGCCTGGGCCGTCCCGGGGCGTATGCCCGTGGCCCTGAGCAGGTGCTCACCCACCAGGTGCGGCAACTGGCCTTGCATGCTGCCCACGCCCATGTTGATGCTGGGTTCGCGAAAGTGGATCGGCAACAGCTGCGCATGGCAATCCGTCATGTGCAAAAACGACACCTGGCCAAAGCGCGGTGCATCGTACAAGCCCTCGCTGGCGGTGGCGGCATCGGCCTCGGCGAAGCGGCCCATGGCCATGCCCGCCACCGCACCCGCCCCCAACACCTGCATGAATTCACGTTTGTGGAGGTTCATGGTTAAGCCTTCACTGATATAAAGGATTCAAAAAAACCGGGCCAAGGCCCGGTGTGGCGGCTCACTGGTTGACCGGCGACTTGGGATCGAGCAACAGGCCCACCACATCGCGCACCTGGGCCTCCGTCAAGATACCCATGTGACCGGCGCGCGGCATGTTGGAGCAGGCGTTGTAGGCCTTGGCATTCCAAATCTTGCCCCAGGTGTATTCCACAATGGGTTTGGATGCCGCGCTGTTGGGATCGCTGACCCCACGGATCTTGCCGTAGTTGTACAGGCTGGGGCCAATCGTGCCGTGCGAGATTTCAGCTTTGTCGATTTGATGGCAGTTGTAGCAGTTGCCACCATTGGCCATTTTGGGGTCATCGGTCCAGGTCAGGCCGCGCCCGCTTTGGGCAACCGCCTCACCGCGTTTCCAGTCGCCCAGGAATTGGCCATTGCTGGGCCAGCGAATCGATTTGAAGTTGGTCTCTTCGATGGCTTTGGCCAGCTTGTCGTCCAGCGGCTTGCCGCTGGCATCGGCCTCGCTGCACAAGCGGTTGGTGTCATCGGTTTGGGTCAGTCGCTCCACATTGACATGCGATTGGGTGCGAAAAGAAGCCTTGACCACTTGGTCGGTGATTTGGTTGAGCTCGGCCACGCTGGGCAAATTGGCGCAACCGGCCACCGCCACAGCGGTCAGGACCAAGCCGATCAGTCGGTATTTGTGGTTCATGGTGTGTCCGTTTCAGCGCTTGATGGCAGGGGCAATGGAGGCAGCGCCTTGGGCATTCACGCCGAGGTACATGCCCAGCGCCACGGTGGCATCGCTGGCAAAACCTGGGAAGGGAAAGCGTTGTTGGCGGTAGCAATCGTTCAAGCGCTGCTGCATGCCCCACATTTGTCCGTTGGAAACCCGGTAGGCGGGCCAGGCGGCAAACCCAATGCCGTCGCCGGGGTTCTTGGTCAGCAAGGGCAGGTCTTGCAAACGAATCCGTTTGCCTTCTTCGCCGTGGCATGAGGCACACGAAAAGTCGTGCGTGCCGCCGCGCATGAAAAACAAGCGCTTGCCCACTTCGTACATGACCCGCTCTTGAACATGCGACTGCGACAAATTGAACTTCATGCCCTTGGACTCGGCCGCGATCCAAGTGGCCAGGGCGGTGACATTGGCCATCTCGCCGCTGCCAAAATTGGTTTTGGCAATGGCTTGCGCATCAAAGCCTTGCAAGGTTTGCATGCAGGTGAGCAAGCGCGACTCCAGGTCTTGGACTTTGCCGGTATCGGCAAAAAACTTGGGCAAACTGACAAAAACACCTTTGATGACCCCTGGCCCCTGGCCCAGATCGCAGGCTTCCAAACTGGCGTTTTTGGGCCCGCGTTTTTGCTTCCACAGGTCTTCACCCTTGGCCTCGAACAATTCGGCCGGGTTGCCGTCTTGCAGCATGGCCCGGTATTCGTCAATGCCTTGGCTGGCGGTCTTTTGGGCCAGCGCCGGAGCAGCCCCCAAAGCCACGGCCAGGGCCATGGGTATCAAAGCTTGTCGCATGCACACCTCGTTGAATGGGGAAAAAAACATCAGCTGATGGTGGCTTCGTCGGTGCGGGTATCGCCACGGTTGTCCACCCATTTGATGGACACCTTGTCGCCGGCCTTGGCCCCTTTGACATTGAACTGCAAAAAGGGGTTTTTGGACACCGCAGGGCCCCATTCGGCGGTCATCACCACCTTGCCGTTGTGGCTGGCGGTGACTTCCTGGATGAACCAGGCGGGAACGATTTTGCCGGCCGCGTCTTTGCGCTGACCAGACTCCATTTCGTGGCTCATGAGAACGCGCACGGTGGCTTTGTCGCCACTGGCTTGGGCGCGAATGCGCATGGGATCTGCCATGATTTTTCTCCTATCTATAAATATGGGGAAGGGTTGCGCTGTGGGGAATCAGCCGCCACAACCACCCAGGGTGACCTTGACTTCTTTTTTCGAGAACAAGGCGCGCCCGTCGTTCATGATGGCCACCGCGTACACGTCCGAAGACTGGCCCATTTTGGAGCGGGTGGCGAAGTTGGCATCGACCGCGTCGGTGACATTGAAAACCGCCACCAGCACCGAGGGGTTCTTCTCCACCAAGATGAGCAAATGCTTGACACCGCTCATCGAAGTGCTCACCCCCAGCGGCACCACCGCGCCGTTTTCGGCGATATCGGGTGCGGTGAGGGTCACGTCTTTGCTCTCGCTGACGTTGCCGCCGCCCGAGGCTTTGACGGCCTCTTGCACGGTTTTGGCATCAAACGCGGCTTTGTTGGGTGCGGCCAAAGCCGAATTGGGCAGCCAGCCACTGGCGGCCAGCAAGCTGGCCACGACCGCTGAATGTTGGATCGCTTGTCGACGATTTTGCATGGTGAATCTCCTAGACATATTTACCCTCTATTAGAACCTCAAACGGACCGCCCCAGGGAGTCAGGGGCTTCACCTGGGCGCACCGCGCGCCAGCCAAGCGGCAATGGCCTTGGCATCGGCATCGGGCAGGTTTTGCGCGGGCATGGGGATGGGCCCCCACACACCCACACCCCCGGCTTTGATTTTGGCCACCAGCACATCGGCCTGACCGTTGTACTTTTTGGCCACATCGGTCAAGGCCGGGCCGACAATTTTGCGCTCCACCCCATGGCATGCGGTGCAATTGTGCTGCGCCAGCAATGCGATGGTGGCCTTGTTGCCCGCCGCCGGGGGGCTGGGCGCTGTGCCCACACCCGGGGATGGCGCGCTGGCATCGGCCACCAAGGTATTGGCCCCGCGTTGCGGCCCGACCAAGCGGTTTTGGTCGCGCAAATTGCCGTGGGCATTGCGCGCAAAGTCGGGCAATAAAGAAGCGACACGCGGGTCGGTGGCGCAATTTTTCATGCAAGCCGTGTTGGCAGTGTCGGGCCGGGTGGTGCGCGTGCCCCATTCCCGGCCGGGCCACATGGCGTGGTCGGTCGTCATGCCCAAGCGATTGGGCATGCGCTGCTGCACCTGGGCGATGTTTTGGTCCGACAGCACAAAGGGGTCTGGCACCACCTCGGACAAATGGAGCATGTAGGCCACCACCGCATACACCTCGTCGGCGCTGAGCGATTTGGGCGCGTTCCAAGGCATCGCCCGGTTGATGTAATCCCACAAAGTCGACAAAGTGGCCAGCTTCATCATGGTGGTTCGGCCGGGATAGTCTGGGCGGGTCAAATTGGCCACCCGACCGCGCGCCACGTCTTGGGCCGTCACCCCGCCAATCACCGGGTTGAAAACCTCGTTGGACTCACCAAACACGCCGTGGCATGCGGCGCATTTGGCCTCCCACACATCCTGGCCTTGGGCGACCGAGCCCGCGCCTTTGGGCAAGCCCTTGAAATCGGCACGCACATCGATGTCCCAGGCGGCCACCTCGCTGGCGGTGGCCGCACGGCCCAAACCCGGATAGGCATCCGCCGGTTTTTGCGCCTGGGCTGTGCCCCAGCACACCACCAGGGACACAATGGCAAGGCGCAGGTCAAGCCACTTGGACATTTTTCACCTCGCCGCTTTCTTGCACCCACCACGATTGAATGGCGTTGTTGTGATAAATGGAACGGGTGCCCCGCACAGCGCGCAACTGCGCATAAGTGGGCTGCACAAAACCGGTCTCGTCAATGGCGCGGCTTTGGATGATGGCGGGCTTGCCGTCCCACACCCAGTCGATGTTGAAGCGGGTGAGGGCCTTGGACAGCACCGGGGTTTGCAAACGTGCGCTGCGCCAATGGCGACCACCGTCGACCGACACATCGACCCGCTTGACTTTGCCCCGGCCCGACCAGGCCAAACCAGAAATGTTGTAGAAGCCTTGGTCGAGCAGCACCTGCCCCCCCGAGGGCGTGGTGACCACACTTTTGCATTCTTGCAAGCTGGTGTATTGGCGGTGCATTCCGTTGGGCAGCAAGTCCATGTAATGGATGGCTTCGTCTTTGGTGGCATAGGGCTTGTCACCCACCTCGACCCGGCGCAGGTATTTGACCCAACTCACCCCTTGCACGCCGGGCACCACCAAGCGCAGCGGGTAACCGTTTTCGGGGCGCAGCATTTCGCCGTTTTGGCCATAAGCCACCATCACCTCGCCCGAGGTGATGAGCGACATCGGGATGGTGCGGGTCATGGAGGAGCCCTCACCGCCTTCGGCCAGCACAAAGCGGCCGTTTTTCAAATCGGCCCCGGCCATCTCCAGCAAAGTGATCAGCGGCACGCCCGTGAACTCGCTGCACGAAATCATGCCGTGGGTGTACTGCACCGTGGGCACGGCCACTTGGGCCCACTCCACCGCGGTATTGGCACCGCACTCGATGAAGTGAAAGCGCGACTGCGAGGGCAGGCGCATGATTTCGTCGACGGTGAACACCAGGGGTTTTTTCACCAAGCCATTGACCATGAAACGGTGCTTGGACGGATCGATGTCCCACCAACCTTGGTGGTGGCGCTCGAAGTGCAAGCCATTGGGGGTGACGATGCCAAACAGCGACTGCAAAGGCGCAAACGAGACCGAGGCCTGGGTGGTTTGGGTCAAACCTGGGCTTTGCCGGCGCTGCACATTGGCCTCGAAACGCGAAGGCTTGCCATAGCCATCGGTGGCCACGCCCAGGCCCAAGCCCTTGGCATGTTCGGGCAGGTTCAAGATGTGGGGGTCGCCCCCTTCTGGTCCCACCGGATTGGTTTGGGCCAGCGCCAAGCCAGAGGCACCCGCCAAAGCACCGGCCAAAGCCTTTTCAAAGAAACCGCGCCGACCTTGGCGCCATTCGCTGCGCACGGTTTGCCATTGCTGGGCATTTAAAAAAGATTCGGGGGCTTTGCGCAAGCGGCCTTGGGGGGTGTCTGGCTTCATGTTTATATCAATAAAGGCTGATGTTTGGGTCAAAAAAAAGCTTCACTTGAAGCGGTAATGGTCGCGGTTGAGAACCGCTGCCACCGCAGTGACCTCTTCCGGGAACAGCCCCAAATTGAGCTGGGTGTTGCAGGCCTCGACCATGCCGCGCAACAGGCCCGCTGTTTTGAGCCGACCCGCTGGGTTGTAGACATCGGTGCCGTCACCGCCCACATGGCGGGCGTGACAGGCTTCGCAGCGGTGTTGGTCCATCAATTGGCGGCCCAAGGCCAGGTCTGCACCGGCAAAAATACCGGCCTGCGCCCATGCCAGACCTGCCGCCATGCCCAACACCCAGGGCAAGGCCAGCCAGCGAAGAACGCGTTTATTTGGCACCGGCCAGCACCCAGTTGGCCAGGGCGAGCGCATCGGCATCGCTCAAATTGGGTTGCGCGGGCATGGGCACCGGCCCCCAACGACCCGCACCACCGGACTTGATGTACTGGGCCACGCCCGCGGCCGCGTCTTTTTGGCCGGCGTATTTTTTGGCCACTTCGGCATAGGCTGGGCCGACCAGTTTTTTGTCCACCGCATGGCAAGACATGCAAGCATTTTTGCGGGCCAAATCGCCACTGGCCCAAGCCGGTGTGACCAAACAAGCGCTCAACAAACCCATCCAAACCCATCCACGCATCGCATGCCCTTTCGAACCTATATCAATCATCGCTAATATATTGAGATTGGATCGCAAAACGGTCCCCACGCCACCTCGGACTTACCCTAGGGTGCGAAGCCAAGTTGGTTTTTCACCATACCCAAGGTGTGCACCACCGGCTTGCCCGTGGCAGCGGGCTGGGCAGCCAATCGTTGGCGGGCTTGGGCCAGCCGCTCATCGAGGTAAGCGCCGTAAAAGTCGGGCAAAGAAGCCCCCTCCAGCCGATCGGCCACTTCGCGCCCACCCGGCCCCAAAAACAGCACCGTGGGGGCCACCGATACCTTGCGCCTTTTGACCCACTCGGCATGGCTGCGCACCTGGCCATCGCCATCGGTCAAGGTCTCGGTGTGTTGCATATTGATTTGCACCACCGCTTGGCCACTGCGCCACAAAGGCCCCAAATGGCTTTGCCGCACCTGGCGGCAGTAGGGGCAGTTGTCCAAACTGACCATCACCACCAAAGGCTGGCCCTGGGCCTGGGCTTGGGCCAAAGCCTGGGGCAAATCGGTGGCGGTGGGCAAGACCACGCGTTGTTGGCCAGCGGCCCCTTGGGGCCAAGCCAAGGCCAGGCCACACAGCCACAGGGCAGCGGTGCAGGCCAGGCGCTGCGCGCAAGCGACCCACACCCGGCCAGCAATGGGGCCAGGCAGCGGCATCAAGCCAAGGTGTCCGCCCAAATGTTGCGCGCCCAAGCCAATGCGTACTGCCCCTCCAAGGCATTGGCTGCCGATGACACCCCGCCAGAACCCGGCACGGTGAGCATGGTCTTTTTGTCGGCATCGTAGCGGTGCACGCTGGCCACATGGATCACATCTTGGTCACTGACAAAGCTGTAGCAGGTGTTGTTGTAGATGGGCATGGGATTGACTTCTTTGCCGGTCAGCAAAGCCACCACCGCGGCCGCACAGGTTTTGCCGTGCTGGTTGGCCATGTGGCCCGACTTGGGCATGGCCGGCGCGATTTGGATCGAGTCGCCCAGCACATGGATGTTTTTCACCGCCACCGATTCAAAGGTCAAAAAGTCCACCTCGCACCAACGCTGGTTGGCGGTGGCCAAACCGGTTTTGACGGCAATATCACCGGCGCGCATGGGCGGCAGGTAATTGAGCACCGCGGCTTTGACATCGTCGTTGAAATCGAATTTAAAGGTGTTGCTGGCCGCATCGACATCGACCACTTTGTGGCGTGGGCGGTATTCGATGATGCCCTTGTAGCGATCGGCCCAGGCTTTTTTGAACAGCGGGCCTTTGGAGGTGACATCCTCGTTTTCGTCCAAGATCAGCACCTTGCTCTTGGGCTTGGCTTGGCTGAAGTAATGCGCCACTTGGCAAGCCCGCTCATAGGGGCCGGGCGGGCAACGGTAGGGTGCCAAGGGCACGTTCATGGCAAACACGCCGCCGTCGGGCATGTCTTGAAGTTGCTGGCGCAAGGCCATGGTTTGTGGACCGGCTTTCCAGGCATGCAGCACCTTGTCGGCCGCGCCCGCTTTGGCCATGCCCGGGGCGCTGCCGGGCATGAAGTCCACGCCCGGCGACAAAATCAAACGGTCATAGGGCAAGCTGGCACCCGAGGCCAGGGTGACGGTGCGTTTGTCGGGATCAATTTGGGTGACCCGGTCTTGCACCCACTTGACCCCGTGTCGGCGCACCAAATTGTCGTAAGGCGTGGTGATGTCGGCCATGGTTTTGCTGCCACCCACCACCAAGTTAGAGATGGGGCAGGACACAAAAGCCGCATTGGGCTCGATCAAGGTCACATCAATGCCGTGATCCGACCACATGCGCACATATTTGGCGGCCGTGGCACCGCCGTAGCCCCCACCGACCACCACCACCTTGGGCCCTGCACCGCCGATCGGCGTGGCGCAGCCCGACAACATGCCCAAAGCCCCGAGCACCGAACCGGCCGAAGCGGTTTGTATCCATTGACGACGTTTCATGGCAACTCCTGATCAGTTTTTCTGGGCAGCGAAATAGGCTGCAATGGCTTGAATTTGCTCATCCGAATAGCCCTTGGCGATTTGGTGCATCAAGGTGGCGGGCAAGGCACCCGATTTGTAGGCCTGCATTTTGGCCACCGTGGCAGCGGCGGGCACACCGGCCAAGGCCGCCAAACCCGGCTGGGCTTGGCCATTGGTGCCGTGGCAGTTGGCGCAACCAGCGGCCCAGCTGCGCACATGCTCGGGCGCGGGTTGCGCCACAGCAGCCGCGCTGGCCAGCATCAGGGCGGCGGCCAAAGTGGCGATTTTGTTTGCTTTCATCATGGCTCCTTCAAAAATCAGGGGTATCGGGCGAACTCTGGGTGGGTGGCTTGGGCAAAACAGCGGTTCAGTCGGTGTGCGCTTCGATGGCCAACTGGGTGCACATGGCGCGGCACATGCCCACCACGCCTTCGTTGACGATGCGGTAATAAATCTGCACCCCCTCGCGGCGGCGACCCAAAATGCCCGCGCGGTGCAAGGTGTGCAAATGCTGCGACATATTGGGCTGGGTGGTGTCAATGGATTGCAGCAACTCGCCCACGTTTTTTTCGCCTTGGCACAAAGCGCTGATGATTTTCAAACGCAAGGGCGCGGCCATGATGCGAAAGGTTTTGGCCGCATCCAGAAACACCTGGTCCGAGGGCGACCAATCGACCGCCATGGCAGCAGCGTGCGATGCATTTTTGGGCTGGGCAACAGATTGGGCGGCGGTGGGCATGGTTTCGATGGTGGACAGGGCCCGCGCAGGGCGAGCCGCGATTTTGCCTCAAGCCAGCGCAAATGCACCAACTCAATGCCGCTGCGCGTTGTGCGGCGCGGTGCGGGCGGCGTCGCCCATGGCCACCCCCCCCAAAGACTGCCACAAGCCCTGCACCTGCTGGTGCAGATCGCGCGCCCAAACCCGCCGATCCCGCCCCACATCGGTTTGCGCCTGGCCCCAGGCCACATGCACTTGCAAACCCCGGGCGCACACCGTGCGCCAAACCGAATCGACCAAGGTCTCGTCGCCCACAAAACTCACGGCCTGGCTGGTTTGGCCGCTGTGGGCATCGACATAGCGCAGCGCCACCGGCAGCACCGGTGCGGGCGCACTGATGGCGGCCTGGATCAGGTTGGCATGAAACGGCAACAGGCCCAGGCCATCGCTGGTGGTGCCCTCCGGAAAAACCGCCAACACATCGCCCGCGCGCAAACACTCCACCATGTGGTGCACCACCCGCATGGCATCGCGCCGCGATGCGCGCTCAATGAACAAGGTGCCCGCCGCAGCGGCCATGGTGCCGATCAAAGGCCAGTGGTGAACCTCGGACTTGGCCACAAAACGGGCATGGCCACAGGCGTGCAACACCAAGATGTCCAGCCATGTGACGTGGTTGCACACCACCAGCATCGGCCCATGGGCGGGGGCCCCGCCTTGGGTGCGCCATTCAATGCCGAGTGCCTGGAGCATCTGGCCCGACCATTGGGACACGGCCTGGGCCCGTTGGGCCGGATCCATGTGCGCAAAGTCGCGGCGGATGCGGACATGACCCTGCACGATCAGCGCGATGACCCGCGCCAAGCGCGCCAGGCCTAGCAGCCAGCGCATGGGCCTGCGTGCAAAGGGTTGGCCGCGTTCATGGGGCGCTGTACACCTGTCGCCCAGCGGCCCATGTGGCCCGCACCGATGCGGGCAAGGCCATGCCGCCAATGTCAAAGGCAAACGGGGTGTGTTTGCACTGGCTGCGCAAGGCATCGGGTGTGACGCGCCAGGTGATGGCCGGGTCGAACACACACACATCGGCGGGCGCACCGGCTTGCAATTGGCCCAGGCTGGGGGCGGCCCCTGCCCCGCAGCCCGCCAGCAAGGCCCCGGGTGCCGAGGTCACCACTTGCAATGCCCGGTGCAGGCCCACCGCAGGGTCTTGGCCCCATTTGAGGGCCATGCCCAACAGCAGCTCCAGACCCGTGGCACCGGGCTCGGCTTGGGCAAAGGGCAAGGCCTTGGCATCCCCCTCGACCGGGGTGTGGTCCGACACCAAGGCATCGATGGTGCCGTCGCGCAAGCCCGCGCTCAAGGCCGCGCGATCGGCTTGCTGGCGCAGCGGCGGGTTGAGCCGCGCGCGGCTGTCAAAGTAACCGATGTCCACATCGATCAAATGCAAAGAATGGATGCTCACATCGCAACTGATGGGCAAGCCCTCGGCCTTGGCTTGGCGCACCAACTCCACCCCCGCTGCGCTGGACAAGCGGCAAATGTGCACCCGCGCCCCGGTGATGCGCATGAGCGCCAAGATGGTGTTGAGCGCAATGGTTTCGGCCGCCACAGGCACGCCGCTCAAACCCAGGCGGGTGGCCAGCGGTCCGCTGGCGGCCACGCCCTTGCCCAGGTAGAGCTCTTGCGGCCGCAGCCACACGCTGTAGCCAAAGGTGGCCGCGTACTGCATGGCGCGCTGCAACACCTGGGTGTTGCCCACCGCTTGCTCGGCCTGGCCAAAACCCACGCAACCGGCCTCGGTCAGTTCGTTCATTTCGGTCAGCACCTCGCCCGCCAGACCACGGGTGAGCGCGCCCAAGGGGTACACGCGGGACAAATGCAGCCGCTCGGCGCGAAAGCGCAACATGTCGACCAAGCCGGGTTCGTCCAGCACCGGGTCGGTGTCGGGCGGGCACACCAAACTCGTCACCCCACCGGCCACCGCGGCGGCCAGTTCGGTATCGAGCATGCGCTCGTGCTCGTGGCCGGGCTCGCCCAATCGGGCGCACAAATCCACCAAGCCGGGCAGCACCACTTGGGCGCTGGCGTTGTACACCGCATCCGGCGCAAAACCGGCTGGGGCTTGGCCAATCGCCAGGATGCGGCCATCGGCAATGGCCACATCGGCGACGGCATCCAGGCCGCTGGCCGGGTCGATCACGCGGCCGTGTTGGATCAAGGTCTTCATGCTTCGTTCCCCGCCACGATGGACATCACCGCCATGCGCACCGCAATGCCGAAGGTGACCTGCGGCAAGATCACGCTTTGCGCGCCATCGACCACGGCCGAATCGATTTCCACCCCACGGTTGATGGGGCCGGGGTGCATCACGATGGCATCGGGCTTGGCACATTGGAGCTTGGCCGGTGTGAGGCCAAAGCCCTTGAAATACTCTTGGCTGGAGGGCAACAAAGCGCCGCTCATGCGCTCGTTTTGCAAGCGCAACATGATCACCACATCGCAGTCTTGGATGCCGGCCTCCAATTGGTGAAACACCTTCACGCCCATGTGCGAGAGGTCGCCGGGCACCAGGGTTTTGGGGCCCACCACCCGCACCTCGGCGCAGCCCAAGGTGGTCAAGGCATGGATGTCCGAGCGCGCCACCCGCGAATGCAGCACATCGCCCACGATGGCCACCCGCAGGTTGGCAAAGTCGCCCTTGTAGTGGCGAATGGTGTACATGTCGAGCAAGCCCTGGGTGGGGTGGGCATGGCGGCCATCCCCCGCGTTGACCACATGCACATGCGGGGCCACATGCTCGGCAATCAAATAAGGCGCGCCCGACTCGCTGTGGCGCACCACAAAAATATCGGCTGCCATGGCCGACAGGTTGGCAATCGTGTCGAGCAGCGATTCGCCCTTGCTGGCCGAGCTGCGCGCGATGTCGAGGTTGATGACATCGGCCGACAAGCGTTTGGCCGCGATCTCAAAGGTGGTGCGGGTGCGGGTGCTGTTTTCGAAAAACAGGTTGAACACGCTTTTGCCGCGCAGCAGCGGCACTTTTTTCACCTCGCGGTCGCTGACCGACACAAACTGGCTGGCGGTGTCCAAGATGTGGGTGAGGATGTCGCGCGGCAAACCCTCGGTGGAGAGCAAGTGGATCAACTCGCCGTGGCGGTTCAGTTGTGGGTTTCGTTTGTACAGCACCATCAACCCCTGAGAGAAAAAGACAAGCGACCTTGCTCATCGCGTTGCAGCCTCAACTTTTGCTCGGCGGGCAGGCTCAGGCGGGCCGCCGCGCAATCGGCTTGGATGGGCAACTCGCGCCCACCCCGGTCGACCAGCACCGCCAAACGCACACTCGCGGGTCGGCCATAGTCGTACAACTCGTTGATGACCGCGCGCACCGTGCGCCCGGTGTAGAGCACGTCGTCAATGACCCACAGGTGTGCGCCTTCGATGTCAAAGGGCAAGCGGGTCACGCCGCCATCGGCCAACCCCCGGCGCGCAAAATCATCGCGGTGCATGGCCGAAGAAATGATGCCAATCGGCGCGGCCACACCCAAATCGGCTTGCAAACGCTCGGCCAACCAAGCGCCGCCCGAGGTGATGCCGACCAAGCGGTCTTGTGCCCCCCAGCGTGGTTGCAAGTCGCGCAACAAATCGCCATACAAGCTCTCGGCATCGAGCGCGAGGTTTCCACTCATGCGGCCATCTCCTGAAAAAACTGTTGCAAGATGATGCTGGCACTGGCCGCATCCACATCGGCCGCCCCATTGGCCAAGGCCTCGGTGGTGCTGTAGCGCTCATCGACTTCAAACACCGGCAAGCCATAGCGGCCTTGCAACTGGCGCGCAAAGCGCCGCGCCCGGTGGGTGTTTTCATGCGCCGCCCCATCGGGGTGAAAGGGCACGCCCACCACCAGGGCATCGGGCTGCCAGTCTTGGATGCAGCGGGTGATCAAGGGCCAACGCGCATCGCCTTGGGCTTGCAAATGGCCTTGTGGCGAAGCCTGGCGCAGCAAGCGGTTGCCCACCGCCACACCGGTGCGCCGGGTGCCAAAGTCAAAAGCCAGAAATGATTGCAAATGGGGCGCCAGTTGGCGCGGGCTGGTCGATGCGCCAGCGCTCATGCGTGCCCCGCGTCGGGCGAAATCATCCACGACTGCAAGCCCAACAAAGACAGCGCTTTGTCATAGCGCTGGTCGCATGGGGTGTCAAAAATCACCGAGGTATCGGCCTGCACCGTGAGCCAGGCGTTTTCGGCCAGCTCCGATTCCAGTTGGCCTTGTCCCCAAGCGGCATAACCCAAAGAGATGAGCACCTTGCGCGGCCCCGCGCCGGTGGACAAGGCTTCCAGCACGTCTTTGGAGGTGGTCATGTCCAAGCCGCCGGGCACCGACAAGGTCGATGCATAAGCGGTTTCACTCGGCGGGGTGGTGGCCGCCAACACCGGCTCATGCAGCACAAAGCCGCGCTCGGTGTGCACCGGGCCGCCTTGGTAAACAGGGGTTTGATTGAGGTCTTCGCGGTGCAGGGGCAGGTCCACTTTGTCGAACAAACCGCGCACATTGATGTCGCTGGGTTTGTTGATCACCAGGCCCAAAGCCCCGCGCTCGCTGTGTTCACACAAGTAGACGACGCTCTTGGCAAAGGATTCATCGGACAATCCGGGCATGGCGATCAAAAAATGATGCGTCAAATTGATCGGTTCAGAATCCATGGCCATGGGCCGCATTTTATGTTGAAGACAAAACACCCAGACACCCCCCGCTTTGACACAGGTTTGGTGTGGTTTCGCCGCGATTTGCGGGCCCACGATCACGCCGCCTTGCACCATGCCCTGGACCAATGCGCCCAGGTGCATGCGGTGTTTGTGCTGGACCGCGACATCTTGGACCCCCTGCCCCGCATGGACCGCCGGGTGGACTTTATTTTGGCCAGCCTGCGCGACTTGGATGCCGCCCTGCGCGATCTGGCCGGTGATGCGCATGCGGGCCTGATCGTGTGCCATGGCGTGGCAGCCCATGAAGTCAGCGACTTGGCCCAACAACTCGGTGCCCAAGCGGTGTTTGCCAACCATGACGACGAGCCGGCCGCTGTGGCCCGCGACAACCTGGTGCGCACCCGCTTGGCCCAACAAGGACAAGACTTCTTCACCTACAAAGACCATGTGGTGTTTGAGCGCGCCGAGGTGTTGACCCAAAGCGGCACACCGTATGGCGTGTTCACGCCCTACAAAAACGCATGGCTGAAAAAACTCCAACCCGAACACCACTTGGCCGCCTGGCCTTGCAGCGGTTTGCGCGGGCAATTGGCCCAGCGGCCAGCGGCCTGGCGAAAAGACCCACCCTGCGCACAAGACATTGGATTTACCCCCAGCAATTTGGCGGAACTGCCGGTGAAATGCGGTGCGAGCGGCGGCCAACAGGTGCTGGCCGATTTTTTATCGCGCATCGACCGCTACGAAGAAACACGCAATTTCCCTGCCGTCAAAGGGCCCAGTTACTTGAGCGTGCACCTGCGTTTTGGCACGGTGTCGATCCGCGAGCTTGCGCGACTGGCCCATGCGCGCATGCAACATGGCTCGGCCGGCGCAGCGGTGTGGTTGTCTGAGTTGATTTGGCGCGATTTCTACCACCAAATTTTGTTCCACCACCCGCGTGTGGTGGAGCGCGCTTTCAAGCCCGAATACGATGCCATTGCCTGGGCCAGTGGCGCGGGCGCGCAAGACCTGTTCAACGCCTGGTGCCAAGCGCGCACCGGCTACCCCTTGGTGGATGCGGCGATGGCGCAGATCAACCAAACCGGCTACATGCACAACCGCTTGCGCATGGTGGTGGCGAGTTTTTTGGTGAAAGACCTGGGCATTGATTGGCGCTGGGGCGAGGCCTACTTCGCCACCCATTTGATCGACTTTGACCTGGCCGCCAACAACGGGGGCTGGCAATGGGCCAGCTCCAGCGGCTGCGATGCCCAGCCTTACTTTCGCATCTTCAACCCCATCAGCCAAAGCGAAAAATTCGACCCCGAAGGCAAATTCATTCGGCGCTATCAACCGCAGTTGGCCGCACTGCCCCATCGCCACATCCATGCGCCTTGGCTGGCACCCCAAGAGGTGTTGCAAGCCGCCGGCATCCGCATGGGCGACAACCAAGCCTTGCCCGTGGTCGACCATGCACAGGCCCGTGCAGACACCTTGCTGCGCTATGCGGTGGTGAAAAAGTAAACCGGCTGCGGGGGCTCAGGCGGCCATGTCGCGCAATGCCGCCATCAGCGCCGGGTTGGGCTCGCGCACAAAACCGGCCGCAAACTGGTGCAGCAAGCGCAGCATTTCATGCGCCGCCGGCAAAGCCTGATCGGCCAAGCCAGACAAATCCTCGCGCGCCAATGCCGCTTGCACCGCCAGGGCCAGGGCCTCGCACAAATCGGCCATGCCGTCGAGTTGCATGTCGCGCAGCAGCATTTGCATGTGGTCGGTGGCATCCAACAAGGCATTGGCCGAGGCCTCGTCCAGTGGCGCAGTGGCCCAGTGTTGCAACAAGGCTTGCCAATGCTCTACCTGGGCATGGACAAATTCCAAGAACAAACCGTTCAAAGCCTCGGCCTGTTGCGTGGGGGTGGGGGCCAGGGGGACCAAGCCGGGCACAGCGGCCATGATGCGCCCACACACCACGCTGTGCCAGTCCTGCCAAGCCGCTGCAGGGGCGAGCGACAGGTGGGCAAAAAAATGGCTGGCAATGGCCCAAAACTTGAGTTGATCGTCAGGGGCGTTGGCTTGTTCGTGCACCGCTTGGACACACAAGGCTTGCAGGGCTTGGGCGGGCGCTGGGGCCACCTGCGGTCGGCCACGCAACAAGTCCAACATGGCCTGGTCAAAGGCATGCCGCCAAACAACAGGCGCAGCAAAACCCGAGGGGTTCATGGACGGTCAGGTGGTTTAGATTTCAACCATTTCGAAGTCTTCTTTGCGCGCACCGCACTCTGGGCATGTCCAGTTCATGGGCACCTGATCCCAGGGTGTGCCCGGCGCAATGCCATGTTCAGGTGCACCGGTGGATTCGTCGTAAATCCATCCGCAAATCAAACACATCCAGGTTTTTGCCACAGTCTTGCCTTCGGGTTGAATGGGAAAAGGTGAGGGCCAAGCCACAGAGGGCTCGCATAGAATGGGCCGCATTGTATAGATCACCATGGCGCAAGAATTCCGCTCTCAAGACACCCCATCGCTGGATGACGATGCCAGCGCCCCGGCCTGCGTGATGTGCTTCAACGCCAACGATGCCAGTGGGGCTGGCGGCCTGGGGGCCGATCAACTCACGGTGGCCTCGGTGGGTGCCCACCCGCTGGGCGTGGTGACCGGCATTTACATCCGCGATAGCGCAGAAATTTTTGACCACATCGCTTTGGACGAAGACACCGTGGGCGAACAAGCCCGCGTGGTGCTGGAAGACAGTTCGGTGCAAGTCTTCAAAGTGGGTTTTTGCGGCACCCCCGAAAACCTGAGCGTGGTGGCCCAAACCTGCAGCGATTACGCCCAAGTGCCAGTGGTGGCCTACATGCCCAATTTGTCGTGGTGGGACGAAGACCAGGCCGATGCCTACCAAGATGCCTTCATGGAATTGCTGTTGCCCCAAACCACGGTGCTGGTGGGCAACCACAGCACCTTGTGGCGCTGGCTGCTGCCCGATTGGTCGCAAAGCAAAAGCCCGGGCCCGCGCGACCTGGCCCGTGCCGCCAGTGAAAAAGGGGTTCCCTATTTATTGGTGACCGGCATCGTCCAAGCCGACCAACAAATCGAAAACGCTTTGGCCACACCCATGACGGTTTTGGCCACCGAGCGCTTTGAACACATCGACGCGGTGTTTTCTGGCGCAGGCGACACCTTGAGCGCGGCCCTGGCCGCCTTGCTGGCTGCTGGCACCGACCTGGAAGCTGCTTGCCTGGAAGCCCTCAATTACCTGGACCATTGCCTGGACAGCGGCTTTCGCTCAGGCATGGGCCATGTGGTGCCCGATCGTTTGTTTTGGGCCCACGGCGACGACGACGACAGCGACGGCACCGATGTGGCCACCGAATTTGCCCTTCCCCCGCACGAAACCAAGCATTGATCCACCATGACCGATTTGAACCAAACCCTGTTTGACCGCGCCCGCCACGTCATCCCCGGCGGCGTCAACTCCCCCGTGCGGGCTTTCCGCGCCGTCGGTGGCACACCGCGCTTTGTCAAGCGGGCCCAAGGTGCCTACTTTTGGGATGCCAACGACCAGCGTTACATCGACTACATCGGCTCTTGGGGCCCGATGATCTTGGGTCACGGCCACCCGGCGGTGGTCGAAGCGGTGCAAAAAGCCGTGCTAGAAGGCTTCTCATACGGCGCACCCACCGAACGTGAAATTGAATTGGCCGAAGCTTTGCTCAAGCTCATGCCCTCGATGGACATGGTGCGCCTGGTCAGCTCGGGCACCGAAGCGGGCATGAGCGCGCTGCGGCTGGCGCGCGGTGCCACCGGCCGCAGCAAGATCATCAAGTTCGAAGGTTGCTACCACGGCCATGCCGATGCGCTGCTGGTCAAAGCCGGTTCGGGCTTGGCCACCTTTGGCAACCCCACCAGCGCAGGCGTTCCGCCCGAGGTGGTGCAACACACCTTGGTGCTCGAGTACAACAACATCCCACAACTCGAAGAGGCTTTTGCCTTGCACGGCAAAGAACTGGCCTGTTTGATGATCGAACCCATCGCGGGCAATATGAAC
>JACCDJ011348801.1_pt1 | contig 62369 bp, 59 predicted proteins | sample 7444481 | NCBI WGS metagenome assembly JACCDJ01 (sample SAMN15323435, study PRJNA562643) | freshwater metagenome | isolation source: river surface water | place: USA:Blue River Watershed | collected 2017-08-15
GCGCAGCAGCGTTGGGAAAGGATGTTCAGGTGTGGGACTTTAATGACTTGCCCGTGGATATTGCCTTTGGCGAAACCTACGGCAACCGTTCTGAAGCTTTTCAGCAAGCCATTGATCAATTCATCGTGCCCATCCAACAACTGGTTTTTGTTGTTCCAGAATACAACGGTTCTTTTCCCGGTATCCTGAAATTGGTTATTGATGCCATTCCTCAAAAAGTATGGCAAGACAAGATGGCTTATATCGTGGGCGTTTCTTCTGGTGCTGCAGGAAACCTCCGTGGTCAAGAACATCTCACAGGTATTTTCCACTACGTCAAAATGCATACGCATTACTTCAAACCCAAATTGAGTGGGATTCAAGAGGCATGGGATGCGAATGGAAATTTACAGGGTCGCTTCAAAGACCAAATTAATCAACTCGTCGGATTGCTCTAAAAGACAATTACCCTTTGACGATGTAAGCCGGAATAAAGTTGAACGGTGGTTTTTGTATGGATACATTTTTATCCTTGAAAAACTCATCCACCGCAACGGTTTCCCCATAGCGTGAGCTGTAATCGTCCAACATCACAATACCACCTTGGACGACTTTGTCCCATAATCTTTCTAGGATTTCCATCGTGGGCTCGTACACATCTACATCAATGTGCAACAAGGCTATTTTTTGCGCTGGGTTGTTCTCCACATATTTGGGCAAAGTTTCAAGGATGTCGCCTTGAACCAACTCGTAATTCTGAAAACCTTTGTTCTTCAATAAGGCATGCAGGCGATCTTCATGTATGCCCCAACCTCCATCGGTTTCAAAGTTCTTCACGAATTTTTTGTCCTCTTCAAACTTAACATTGTCTGGAAACTTCCCAAACATATCAAAGCCAATCACCTTGCGGGTAAAGTCGTTTTCCAATAAATAGCGGAAGGTCATCAACCGAACCAAAGAAGCTCCTTTGAAAACACCAAATTCCACAACATCTCCTGGAAGGTGAAGGATTTGTTTATAGATCTCCAATTGATTGAGCAACTTGCCCAAGCGGCCGTTCTCACAACTCAAATAAAATCCATTCTCATACTCCCATTTGCGCGCTAGGTCAATGTCAAAGTGCTCCATCGTTGTTGTTTTTCAGTGGTTTCGGTTTCGTTCAAAGATAATAGATTCCTTTTAATCGCAACTGCCGGTGTAATCGTAGCAGCCTTTCCAAGATCCCGTTTCTTGTTGCAGGATATCTGTGAGTCCCCCGCCAAACGGACCACCCATCATGCGGGTACTGTTTTGATTGATCTTGAAATTGGCATCATTGGCATCACAAAAGTGCGGCGCTTGCTGATTGATGATGTTGTCCCAATGGGCAAGGTCAGAAGTGGCACCATCGTAATCAATCAAACAATACCTAAAGAGATAATCTTGCAACTCAGGATATTCCAAATCCACCACCAACTCGTTAAAATCGCTCAGGTCGGCACTGTTGCCATAGATGATGCAATTGGTGAAAACGGTGTTGTAGATAGGTCGAACTTGTATAACTTGGTTGATGTCCTTGTAATAATTGTTGAGGGCCACTGTGGGGGCTGTGCGGGTGCTTCCACTCCAATAGTTGGCAAAGGTGCAATTGTCCATTTCATATTTTCCGCCAATCGAAAAATACGCGCAACCTTCAGCGCAATTGGTGACCAATAAATTTCGTCCTTTGATGTGTGCTCCTTGTCCCCATAACCCCACACCAGCCATGTTGTCTATTTTGGTGTTGGTGATGGTTAATGCAAAATTGTTGGTCCCTGTGGTATCTACTTGAATGCCGGTATTGCCATTTTTTAGAATGGCGTAGTCAATGGTTGATCCTGTACTTTGATAAATCCAAATGCCACCTCGCGACAGGGTATAGATGTCGGGTCCTTGGTTGCCAGTGATTTGAAAATCGATTTCAGTTCCCCATTGTCCGGGTAGGTCGGTATAATCCGCATCCAATCGGTCTCCCTGAAATACTACCTCATTGCCCAGCTCACCTTGCACATGCAACTCTCCTTCATTGATCAAGATTCCCGCACCTTTGTGCAGATAAACCTGTGTGCCAGGATTGATGGTGAGTTGGCATCCAGGCTCTACTTCTAAAACGCCATATACCACATGGGGTAAATCATTGTTCCAAACTTCGTTGCAGGAGAGGGTAGTCAAGGCATCTGGACCACCGTGAAAATGAGCGTTCTGTCCAAACGCAGCGAGGTAGATGCTCTCATTCTTTCCGTTGTATTCTATGTCAACGTAGTCTTCAACGATAAAAGGGAAGAAATCGTCATTGGGGTCCACGGTGACTTCAGCAAAGAGGAAGAGACTATCACCAGGCAAGATTTCAAGATCGCCAAATGAAGTTCCATTGTCTCCGTCAGCGGCTATTCTAAAATGGGAAGCGGAACCACCCCGTAAAGCAATATTGTCAATTTTGACAACCCCGTCATTGGGATTGTAGATCTTGAAAGTTTTGGTGACACTGCCAATGGTGGTGAAGACAGTATCAAAAAAAACCGTATCGGTGCTGAATGTCAATTGACCAGCGGTATCAAATGCAATATTTTTTTTACAAGATGAACTCGATACCCAAAGGGCAATGGGAATGACGAAAAATAAGAGTCCAAGAATTTTTTTATTCACGATGCGAATTACGCATATTTACTTGAAATATTGCCTATTCAAACTTGAAAAAAGCAATGTATTGATAAGGAATAATTTTGACGTTGTAGTAATAGAAGTGGATGATGTCCTCAAAATTGTATCCCAACTGTGCCTGTCGGATGGCACCTTCTTGACATAGGCCAACGCCGTGACCAAACCCTTGCCCTACGAGCACCATCTCATCCCCCTCCTGATAGGCAGAGAAATAGGTAGATTTCAATTTCAAATCTTTTCGCATGTCAATCAAAGGAACACGCGTTTCGCCTTCACGGTAGTACACTTCTTTTTCACCTGGGAAGTAGGCGTAGTTGGCGCTGTCTGCCGATGATAATCTTTTTTTTGCTAGATAATTTTTCCAGTCGTTGATGGGGATTCTTTTTTCCCAATTGCTGTTGGGCATTTTGATGCAAAAGGTGTCGACTATTTCACGGCAATAGGGCAATGCGCGTGTCCAAACATATTCAGAGCTGTTGGTTCTTCCTCCACAATTGGAGTGAAAGGCAGAGGTAATGAGATTGGCATTTTCGTCAACAATGACCAAGCTCTTGGTTTGCTCGGCCGCATTGGTCATGATGTGCTCATGTTTGGGAAGACCGTTAAAAGCTTGGCAGTGCGTTTGATCGCACAAGTTGTATCCGTCGTCGATGTGTTTATAGAATTGACTGAGCAAATAGGTTCTGCTGATGACCGCTTGGGATTTGTAGTATTCTAGTTCGTGATTGGGGCCACCTTCCGCTTCAACCACGCCTGATATATAGGTGTCCAAAGGCATGACATTTACGATCTCCAATTTGTTGTTGACTACACGGAATTCCAATTGCTCTCCATATTTCAGTTTTCTTGTTTTAGGAGAGAACTGAATTTGAAAGACGGTTTCAATATTGGCAGCTTGTAAAGAGATTTTCTTACCGTTGAAATGAATCGTGTCGGCATGGGCAGAAACCATTCCTGAATTGTTCCTAAAACTGACCTTGGTCCCTTGTGTGAGAATAATGGACGATGCTTCGGATTGGAGCATTGCGCTTCCTTGATCAATGAGAAATTCTATTTCTTGTAACTCCTTGTTGGCAAATAAACCAATGCGTACTTTTTCTTGTCCAACCATCTGAAAGGAAAAGAGAAAGTACATACAGACGGTGGTCCAATTGCAGCTGTTATTCATCACAACGAAAATAACGAGGGCATCTAGTCGGACATTGTGAAAGCCATGCAATTACTAACAAGTTTTTTTTAAGATCCCTTCTTTTTTACAAGGGATAACTTGGAGGGCAGGCAACCGCTTTGGGATTGTATCGTCATACCATTGGTTTGCCGGATAAAACCGGTTTCATATTTTCCTTGCAGGTTTTTATCAAAGGTCACTTTTTCATTGGGGTGGCCTTTGGTTTTTTTGGCGCTTTTCTTTTTCGGTAAGCGTAGTAAGCACCCACAGTTTCTATGGCCATAAGCATGGCTTGATTGATGGGCATGTGCTGGTTTAATTGAAGATCAATGCTGGCCATGCGAGACGAGAAGTGGGTCATGACTGGCATGATCTTTTCGTTGTTTACGATATAATCCAATGCAGGTTTTTGCTCCTCTTTTAGAATCTTACAAGTTACCATTTCCTTTTCTCCTTCTTTGTTGACTCTTGCGGAGTAACCAAAAAGTCTGCAAATAAGTCCTCTGTTGGGATAGTTGTTGCAAAGTCCTCCAAATGAGGTTACGCTTGGTCGGTATACAAAGCAAAGTGTTGATTCTTGTTTTTTAATCTCCTCGTATTTGTCCCAGAGCACACCTTCATCCAGCCAATCTAGTGCCATGGGCAAAAACTCCACTGGTGTACATTCAATATCTGCTTTCTTGCAGCACTGACCACATCCAGATGGGCAATGGAGCCCAGATGCTTGCTGTAAAGCGTCAATTTGTTTATCTAGTTGAGCATACACTTTTTTAACGGCGTTGACTTTTTGTACAATGGTTTTCATGCAATTCACAATTTGCTGTTTGCAAATGTTGAAACAAAAGAGAAAAGAGAGGTAAACAAAATTCATTTTTGTTTCGACAAAAAGAATAGATATGAAAATTCTCTTCATCACATTTCATCTTCTCGCGATAAGCTTATTGAGCTTATTCAGTTTGGATTTGGATGAGCCAACGGTGAAGCAGGAGATTCCTCTCGCCTTTACCAAGAGTGGTACTAGTGTTGTAAAGGTGAAAATTGACAAGTCAGACTTAGAGGGTTTTGCCAAGTTGGAAATCAATATTCCTCGTGGATACATTGTAAGAGCAATGGAAACCAAGGGAGCATCCTTTACGTTTTCAGAACAAAAAATCAGATTTGTTTGGATGAATTTGCCTCAAGTGGATCAGTTCCAGATTACTTATCAGTTGGTTAAAAACGGAAGTGAAGGTGATTTGAATGAGATTTCTGGCGTGTTTTCCTACATCGACAAAAGCAAAAGAAAGGACATCCCCGTGTCCAGTAATCTGGAAGAAGGTAGTGCACAGAATGAAATGCTGGTCACCCAAGATGAAATGGTTGCTTATGCCTATAAAACGACATTGAACGCCAATAATGACATGCCAACTTGTGAGCGATTCATCAGTAAGGTGGGCGATGATTTCCTAGTAGAGTTGCTGGTGAAGTTAAATGGTTTGAAAGGTTTTTTAAAGTTGCAAGAATGGGCCAGTGATGGTTGTACCATTTCAAAGATGCAGAATGGTGGTGCTACCGTTACGGTGGATGGGGGTAATATCAAATATGTTTGGTTTGAAGTCCCAGGTGCGGATGTTATTGCGATAAAGTACAAATTGTCTTGCAAGACACTTCCTGAGGCGGGTCTGACCATTGATGGTAAGTTGAGTTTTGTTGTAGACAATCAACCCCGCGAGATACCCATTGTTGCAGGCACAAGAATGGCCCCCAAAACGGCAGAACTAGCTGTTGATAAAACAGAAAAGGCGGAGTCCAACGACGGCTTACAAGTCAATAATGTGGCTGTGACTGAAGTTGTGAAAGAGAACAATCCAGCCGTGACCAAAGTGGCAGTTCCAAAGGAAAGTGTCAAAGAGAATGTCGTAAAGAAAAAGGAATCAATCTTAAATGCCAATTCAGGAAAGGGAGTAATTTACAGGGTGCAAATTTTGGCCAACCACCGCAGTGTCGGAAAATCGGAATGGAAAAACAAATTTGGTTTTGATGAGACTTGTCAAGTAGAAAATCACGAAGGTTGGATGAAATGGACCCATGGTCAATTCAAAGTTTATTCAGAGGCCCGAGACAAGCGGGTGAGCTTGACATCCCAATGTCCAAACTTGCCTGGACCCTTTGTAACAGCCTATCAAGATGGAAATAGAATTACAGTGCAAGAGGCATTGATGATTACCCAACAGAAATGGGTACAGTAAAAGATTGAACGTATACTTATTGAAAAGCAACGGCTTTCTCTAAGTACTTTGGTTAATAATAGAATTTGTTTAGGTAATGATGTCTGAAAACCCTCCCTAGTGGAGGGTTTCCGTTTTATGAGAGGGCATGACATATCATTTTAAATCATTTGTTACTTACCTCCGATTGGAAAGAGGTTTGTCTCCCAAGAGTGTGGAGTCATACTCTTATGACCTTACTAAGTGGTTAGAATATCTTCAGGAAAGAGATATCGATTTTGTACTGGCCACTGAGGATCATGTCAGGGAATTTTTGGCATATTGTGTCAATCAAGGCATTGCAAGCACATCACAAAATAGACTCTTGTCTGGACTGCGCGCTTTTTATGATTTTATGGTGATGGAAAATGGCTTGGCTAAAAACCCCATGCTGAACATCGATAGCCCCAAGTTAGGAAAGTACCTGCCGGATGTCTTGAATCAACAAGAGGTGTTTCAGATATTAGATCATGTCGATTTGTCGGGCACTTCAGGGCATCGGGATCGAGCCATGTTAGAAGTTTTATACAGTTGCGGATTGAGGGTGGAGGAGTTGTTAACCTTGAAGTTGTCCAATTGTTTCTTCTCTGAGGGTTATGTGAAAATATTGGGTAAGGGGAATAAGGAACGGTTGGTGCCCATAGGAGGTACAGCCATTAAGTGGGTTGGTTATTATATAGAAAAAGAACGAAATCATCAATTGATTCTTGAACTTTGCAAGGATTTTGTTTTTTTAAATAAACGAGGCTCTCGATTGAGCAGAATGACAGTGTTGAATGTAGTGAAAAGGGAAGCCCTTAAAAATGGTATTCAGAAATCTATTTCCCCCCACACGTTTAGGCATTCTTTTGCCTCACATCTTGTTGAAGCGGGGGCTGATCTTAGGTCGGTTCAAGAAATGTTGGGGCACGCTTCCATCACAACTACTGAAATCTACACCCATTTGGATCGCAATAGGTTAAGAGAGGAGGTTAATCTTTATCATCCCAGGTATCAACAAAAAAAGGGGCAATGAGCCCCTTGTTTGTTGCAATCAGCAAAATTATTTTTTAAACTTGGCGAAACGGCTGTTGTATTTGTCAATACGACCAGCAGTATCCACCAATGTTACTTTACCTGTAAAGAAGGGATGCGAAGTGTGAGAAATCTCCAATTTTACAACTGGGTATTCATTACCATCTTCCCATTGAATGGTTTCTTTGGTGTTGATGGTTGATTTGCCTAAAAACGCATATTCGTTTGACATATCTTTAAAAACAACCAAGCGGTAGTTTTCTGGGTGTATTCCGTCTTTCATTTTCTTAAAAATTGGGATGCAAATATAGGTAAATTCTTTTTAGTTACAAAGAATATTGAAATCCAACACCTAAAACTTCTTTGAATTGCAGTCCAGGGCCTCTGATTTCAGCTGTTGGTACTCCATTTTTATCAAATCCTGCTGGTTGTTTGATGAGGACAATATCATCATCATAGATCATCTGCATGGTGATTGAAAATCCTAGGTATTTGTTGATTTTGCACCCCAAAACACTTTCAAAGTTGAAGTCAATGTTTTGAGGATTGTTGAGATAGCTTGAAAACAATTCCAACTTGGTGTCCAATCGATATTGGTCTTTCCAAGATTTGGACAAGCCCAAACGAATATAGGCTCCATATTCCATTCTTAAATTTTCACCCGGTTTTATTATTGTACCATTGGCGTTCAGAACGGCCGGTTTAACCCCAAATTGACCAAGATCGGCCAATCTTTGATTTTTCACAATGGTTCCTTTCGCGGTGAAAGGAGAGATGAAGCAAGTAATGATTCTTTGCTGTAGATAATCCATTCCTAAAGCTGCGGTGAAATAAGCAGGGGATAGCCAATCGGATATTTTGCCTCTTTGTAAATCTGGAATGCCTCTGCTTCCCGCAACATATCCACCTGCAAATTGTGTCTTGAAATTGATCATGGCAGTGTAACTCCAATTGTATTTGGCTCGCCATCCATATTTGGTGGTGAAATCCAGTTTGTCGTCTGTTTTTACTGATGGTTGATTGAGCTCTATCACAGATCGTCCGTAGGCAGCATTGATGATATTGTCCCAGCTGTGTCGATTGTCCCGATAAAAGAAACTGTAATTAAGCAGTCCGGTAAGATTAAATGCACTATTCCCTCCAGAGGCCCAATTGGACAAATAAGTCTGAGTACTGTTCAAAGAAACAGCGCCTCGATGTTCCCAGCCCTGATCCACCACTTGAAAAGGACTTTTGATCAGCTTCTCCCCTTCAGGCCCCAAAATGATTTGCCCATTTGTTTTATATGACAAAATAAAAAAGAGGAAAAAAAATAATATCGGACGCATTAGCTTCAAATTCGATGCAAAATAAATGATGTTGTAAGTGATTTGGTTTTATTTTGTAAAAAAAAAGTCAAGTGGCATATCCTGAGAAAATTATTCTAGCATGGGCGGAAGCTATCGATGGGAATAAGGAAATCCGCGATTGGTTAATGTCCAATGGATATCCTGAATTGGGACTGTTTGTCTTTGCGCTTTATCATAAACGGGAAGCCAGGCAATGGCTCATTGATAATAAGTTTCCCCATTTAATGGCCATGATTGAATGTGCTGAAGGACGCGATCAAGCTTGTCATTGGTTGGTCAAGTTTGATTATGCTCTTTTAGAAAAGGTGGCTCGAATTGCGGATAACGATGAGGCAGCCGCTCAATGGATGTTAGACAGAGATGAGAAAAGCTTGTTGCGTCTCGCCTTGCGCATGCGATCTGTTAAAAATGAAATTCAATCCAAGCATGATGATATGCATTTTATTTCCCCCGAGTAAGTTGAAAGCACTAAATTTGTTCCATGTCTAGAAAAAGGGTATTGTTGGACGAAGGTCTTTTAGGAGTAGTCATCAAGCGGCTCTGTCTTCAGCTCTCCGAAAATTACTACCCATTTGAAAATACCGTCCTCATTGGGTTGCAGCCCCGTGGAATTAGTCTGCTTACTGCAATCATGGAGGAATTAAAACAAATCCACCCCAGTCTTTCCATCATGCATGGATGCGTAGATCCCACATTTTACAGAGATGACTTCAGAAGGGGGGATAAGCAATTGGTGGCGCACTCCACTAAAATCCCAGTTCATTTGGACGGAAAAAAAGTGGTGTTGATTGATGATGTGCTTTATACCGGACGTACTATAAGGGCGGGAATTGAGGCTTTGCTTGAATATGGTAGACCGGATAAAATTGATTTATTGGTTTTGATCAATAGGAAATTCTCAAGAGAATTGCCCATTGAACCATTGATGATAGGAAAAAGTGTTGATCATTATGATGGTCAGAAAGTGAGGGTGGTGTGGAAGTCTGAAAAGGAAAAGGAATCTCAAGTATTGTTACAACAGGAAAATAATGGGTGAAAAATTACTTTCTACGAAACATTTGTTAGGCATAAAAGATTTATCAGCCAATGACATTCAATTGATCTTTGAACATGCCGATGAATTCAAAGAAGTACTTCAACGACCCATCAAACGTGTTCCCAGTTTAAGAGACGTTACTGTGGCCAATTTATTTTTTGAAAACTCAACTAGAACCCGCTTGAGTTTTGAATTGGCGCAAAAAAGACTGAGTGCGGATGTGGTTAATTTTTCTGCGGCAACATCCAGTGTTAAAAAAGGAGAGACTCTAGTAGACACTGTTAATAATATCCTGGCCATGAAGGTGGACATGGTGGTCATGCGTCACGCATCGCCTGGAGCTGCCATTTTCTTAAGTCAACACATTGATGTTCCGATCATTAATGCAGGTGATGGTACACATGAGCATCCCACTCAAGCCCTTTTGGATGCCTATTCTATTCGAGAAAAGTTGGGTGGTTTAAAGAATAAAAAAGTTCTCATCGTTGGCGATATTACCCATTCTCGCGTTGCGCTCTCAAACATTGATTGTCTTAAAAAAATGGGAGCTAAGGTGATGGTTTGCGGCCCTAACACGATGATTCCAAAACACATTGAATCCTTGGGTGTTGAAGTAGAATACAATTTTGATAAAGCGCTTGCTTGGTGTGATGTGGCCAATATGTTGCGCATTCAATTAGAACGCCAAGACAGCGATGTTCGATTATTCCCCTCCTTGCGAGAATACCATCTTCAATATGGATTGACAGCGGAACGACTTGAAAAGTTGGGCAAAGAAATCATTGTCATGCATCCGGGCCCCATCAATAGGGGAGTGGAAATTTCTTCAGAGGTAGCAGATGGAGATTACAGCATTATTTTAGACCAGGTAGAGAACGGTGTAGCGGTTAGAATGGCCGTTATTTATCTTTTGTCACAGGGTATTCAACGTCATTAGGATTTTTAAAAATTCTAGTTATATTTGTGAAAACACCAACAAATGAAATTCGCTGTTGAACCAAAAGACAAACTGGTCATTATATCTACCAATGTCGAAAAACTAGATGCCCTTCAAGCTCCTGAGCTCAAGAGTGAGATTGTTCTTCAAAACAAGGCAGGCGTTCGCAATATCGTTTTGGATTTATCTTCCACTCGATACATTGACTCCAGCGGGTTGTCTGCTATTTTGGTGGCCAACAGGTTGTGCAGAGATGCCAATGGTTCATGCGTGATTACCGGGCTTCAGGACTCCGTGAAAAAATTGATTACGCTTTCACAGTTGGAGTCCGTTTTGAAAATTACCCCAACAGTGAATGAGGCGGTGGATTTGGTATACATGGAAGAAGTAGAAAGAGAATTATAAAACACGTCTTTAAAAAAATTACAATGAAAAAACTTTACACTTTTATCACTTTGGTGGCATTGACGTTAGGTGCCAATGCACAGTGCGATCCTTTGGCTTACGATTTTGGAGGTGCGCTTTATGGAGTTTTTCCTGATACTGCTGTAGGTTTGGCAGATGGTGTTATCAATCAGCCCTACAACCAGGTGATTTATTTCATGATTCCAGATGATGCCGGTTTGATAGACCCAACCTATGCGGGTTATACCATCTCCACGGTTTCACTTCAAAGCATTACCTATGACAATGGATTGCCAATATCCAATTTAGGTTTGGCCATAGCTTGCAACCCTGCCAATTGTACCTTTCCTGCGGGTCAACAAAAATGTGCTACCCTATCTGGAACCCCAACCCAAACAGGTGTTTTTAATATTGAAATCAATGTCGTGGCAACAGCATTGGTATTTGGCTTTCCTGTTCCTGTTGAGTATTCTTTCGCCGGCTATACGCTGACCATAACGGATGGCACAGCAGTGATTGAAAATGCCAACATGAAATTTGAGTTGAGCAACGCCAAGCCCAATCCTGCCAATAATGGTTTTAATTTGAATTTTGAATCACCCGTTTCTGAGCTCGTGAAAGTAGAAGTGCACAATCTTTTGGGAGGAAAGGTTTATGACAAATCTTTTGCCTCAAAAAGAGGTTTCAATACGCTTTGGATGGATACCCAAGACTGGGAAGAAGGTGTGTATTTGTACAGCGTGCAAAATAGTTCAAGTCGCTCAACCAAGAGAATCGTAGTTCAGCACTAATTGAATTTTGATATTACAATATTGGGCTGTGGAGCAGCGACGCCAACCCAGCGTCTCCGCCCCACAGCCCAAGTTGTTTCTGTACGTGACCATTATTTTTTACTGGATTGTGGTGAGGGTACCCAGGTTCAGCTGAGACAAAATGGTATCAAAATGCAGCGCATCGAGGTCATTTTTATTTCCCACCTGCATGGCGATCATATTTACGGTTTAATAGGGTTGCTGAGCACGTTTTCTTTGTTGGGCAGGACTGCTGATTTAACCATTGTAGGACCCTCCGAATTGAAAGAATGGCTTGATTTAACCTTCAAAATTTCAGATACGTTTTTATCTTTTCCCATTCATTATATCCATACTCAAAAGACGAGCGAATGGATTTGGGAGAACGATTTTTTAAAAGTGAAAAGTATTCCAGTTAGGCATCGCGTAGCTTGTAATGCTTTTTTGTTTCAGGAAAAGCCATTGGAGCGCAAAATCATTAAATCATACATTTCTACTCACCGATTAACCTTGGATGAACTGTTGATGCTTAAGAAGGATAGAGCGATTGAACGAAAAGATGGACAGCATATTTCTCCAGACGACGTTTGTAGTCCGAGACAACTTCCCAGAAAGTATTTTTTCTGTACCGATACCTTACCGCTTCAATTGAATGATGATGATTTGATGGCGGTTGATTTGATGTACCATGAATCCACTTTTTTGGAAGATCACGTTAAGCGTGCCAAGGATACTTATCATAGTACAGCTAAACAAGCAGCAGAGGTGGCCCTTTTTTACCAGGTGAAGCGTCTGATTTTAGGGCATTTCAGTGCGCGATATTCTGACTTAACGGCTTTTGAGGCCGAAGCCGCTAGCATCTTTTCTCAAGTGGAATGCGCAGAAGAAGGGAAGAAATACAGTTTGACGATTACTGAATCAAGGTTGCAATAATCCGTCCTCTCAATGTTTCTCCGATGAATGGTGAATTGATGGATTTTGAGGCCCATTCTTTTTTACTCCATTTTGTATTTTCTGCGGATGAAATCAATGTAAAACGTGCAGGTTGGTTCTCTTCAATTTTCGGAGATGGAAGTCCTAATATTTTTCTCGGCGCAATGGTCATTTTGTGAAGAATAGCCTCAAGGCTCATGTCTCCCTCTAGTGCTGTAAATGCGGATTGAAAGGCAGTAGGTAGGGCGCTGATGCCAAAAGAAGCAAATTCAAATTCTACACTTTTTTCTTCAATGATGATGGGGGTGTGGTCACTGACGATGACATCGATGGTATCGTCTAAGAGACCCTTGATGAGGGCTTCTCTGTCTTTTTGAGATCGGAAGGGTGGGATGACTTTGAGGTTCGTAGGAAACAAAGTTAAATCTTGATCCAAGTAACTCAATTGATGTGCAGAAACACCACAAGTGATATTTAGACCTTTTTTCTTGGCTTTTCTTATGAGGTCAACGCTTTCACTGCAAGACACGTTTGAGAAGTGGATTTTACCGCCGGTGTATCCTAAAATCTCAATATCTCTCTGAATTTGCATGTACTCGGATAAATTGCTCAATCCTTTTGTTCCCATGGATGTCGAGGTTTTTCCTTCATGCATTAAGCCGTCAGGATTGACTTGGTGGTTGATTGGGAAAACCATGAGCAGTGCATCAAAACCATTGACATACTCTAGCGCTTTAATCATCATAGCGGTGGACATGGCTTGTTTGTCATCGGTGAATGCCATAGCCCCGGCTTGTTTCATATCAAACAATTCTGCCAGTTGTTTCCCTTTCATTTGATCGGATATACAACCAGCAGGAAGCAATCGGATTCCTCTACGTCCATTTTGTTTGATGAATGAAATTTGTGCGGCCTGACAGGTAGGAGGGTTGTGCGAGGGGTAAACCAAAAGATCAGTGAATCCCCCTTGCTCAGCTGCGGCGCAAGCTGATTCAAATGTCTCAGCCATCTCATTGCCAGGCTCACCAACTCTGGCTTGCATGTCAAAAAAACCCGGGCTGATGACAAGTCCAGGTTGATCAAAAATGGTTGCGTTTTTTGGAGCGGATAGACCTTTTCCAATCTGATGAATGGTTCCTTTATCGATAATAATGTCTACCAGTTTACCATTCCACTTACTCGTGACGTCGGCAATTTTGACATTTTTGATAAAAACAGATTTTACATTTTCCATATTCCAGTTAAAAGGCTTTCAGTAAATAAGAGCGCTAATGCAGCAATAATGATGTACCACCACAGTTGATTACCCTGATCTAATTTTTTGACATAATTGCCAATGTTCTCAACTTTGTTGTCTATTACATCAACATTGCGCCAAGTATTTTTATCAATCATCTCTTGCAATTCTGTTTCTTTGAAAAAATCAAGCAAGGATTCAGATTTGTTGTAGTTAATGCCAATGGCGTAAAGCGATTGATTGTTCTGAATTGCCTGGTAAATTCCACTTTTGTTGATGTAATGACCAATGGATATCGACACTTGGCGATTATTGCTTTTAACCAACGGTAAGATTTTGTCTTTGCTATCCTCGTTTTGCAAAATGATTTGCTCGTCGTTTCCGAGGGATAAGTTTTGAATAACAAATGGATTATTTTGACCGAGTGTAAAATAGAGTGGTTGTTGATTTCCTGACAGCTCTGCGCACCTTATCATGGCAATGGGAAACAAACTGTGTTGAAAAATATTGCTTTCTGCAGTGTTAAAGTTCCAACCAAAGATTTGTCCCTTTCCTAGTTTTTTTGACCACAGCATAGGTGAGCCATCGGGATAGTTGACCAGGTTTTGTAAGTCACTATTCCATTTTCCATCAAGATGACCATTGGAGGAAGGTAAATCAAACGAGTTGGACTGGCTGAAAACACCCTTGAAAACGGGATTGTCAAAATCAATTTTTGATCCTTTTGTCGAGGTTGAAGAAAAATCAAAGCTTTTCCCAATCTCCATTTGGCTATAAAAATCAATCCATGAATTATTGTGGTTTTGGACGGGGGGGATAACAATGAGCGTTCCTCCTTCTTCAATTCTGGATTTGATGCTGCTCACCCATCCGCTGGATGGATTGGTAATGTTTTCTAGAATAAATACGGGGCTATTGATGATGCTATTCAGATTGGCACTGCTTAAGGATTGCACATTGATGGGATAGTGCTGATCATTTTGATATACCCTTTGAGAGTTGGATGTTTTGTCGATAATGATTCCAATGGGTATCTCCTTTTCAATCCAATAAGTAAAATAAAAGTTGTTGTCAAATACAATGGGTTGATCATTGATGTTGATTCTACAGGATTGAATACCTGAACCATTACTGGTGAATTTGAAAATAACTTCTCTTTGTTCTTGGGGTTGAAAATCTTCAGTCGTTACCCCTTTGATTTGTTTATTAACCGAAAATTCGCAACGTATATTTTGCAAGGAGTTGTTTCCCGCGTTCCTGAGTATAACGTGAAGTACTTCCTCTTGATTGGAGCTGTGGTATGGGATTTCAAAAAAGATGGAGTCAATCAATACATTGTCCGGGGATTCATTTTGAACAGGCACCCACCTTACAAGAGCGTTAAGCTCATTTGGGATTTGAAAATCAGCGAGCTGTTTCTTTTGAAAATCTGAGATGTGGTAAACAGCACTTTGATAACCTGATTTTTTATTGATTAAATCCTGCTGCCTTTCTAGAACTTCTGATAAAGTTCTGGATAGAGGGGAAGGTTGGATATTTTGAATCAAATCCAACGCTTTGTCTTTTGTTACAAAATGTTGTTGAATCCCAGAGAATTCGTTTGAAATGATTTGAAAATTATCATTTTCTCCATGGGCAAAAACGATGTCGAGGGCTTTGTTTTTTGCATTTTCCAAAAGGGATATTCCGTCCATTTGGTTTTCCATGCTGAAGCTATTGTCTATGTAAATGCTGACGTTTTTCTTACCTTCTTGAGTGATAGTAGTATTCCAAGTAGGTTGGGCAAATGCCAATACGATGCAGGCCAAGGCCAGCAGGCGCAATAGCAGAATGATCCAATGTTTGATTTTGGATTGTTGTTGCGTCTCCTCTTTGATTTCTTTTAGAAAAGAAGTGAAGGGGAAGTATACAATCCGCTGCTTTTTAAAATTGAACAAATGCACAGCTATTGGCACCGACAAAGCCAAAAGACCCCATAACATTTCAGGTCGCAAAAATTGCATGCCTCAAAGATAATGAGATAAAAAAAGGAATGATGAAATTTATTGAATCCGACCGTCAGACATCGTCAATTTTCGATCAGCTTGGTTGGCCAAGTTTTCATTGTGGGTAACGATGACAAAAGTTTGATTGTATTCACTTCTCAGGTCAAAAAACAGTTGATGAAGTTCTTCTGCGTGCTTGCTGTCCAAATTACCAGAGGGCTCGTCTGCCAAAATAATGGTGGGGTTATTCATCAAGGCCCTTGCAACGGCCATTCGTTGCTGCTCCCCGCCAGAGAGCGCGTTGGGTTTGTGTTGCCCGCGATCAACAACATTCAATTTGCGCATGATATCTTCCGCTTTTTCTTTGGCATTGTGTGAGGAATCGCCTTTGATGAGTGCGGGAAGCATCACATTTTCCAAGGCCGTGAATTCTGGAAGCAGATTGTGAAATTGAAATACAAAACCAATTTCTCTATTCCGAAACGAATTTAATGCTTGATTTTTGAGTGAAAAAATTGATTGACCATTAAAAATAATTTCGCCTTCATCAGGCTTATCCAATGTGCCGAGAATTTGCAAAAGTGTTGATTTTCCTGCTCCTGAGGAGCCAACAATGGCCATGACTTCGCCTTGTTGAATGGTGAAATCCACTCCCTTTAGCACCTCCAAAGCGCCATAGGATTTTCTGATATTTTTGATCTCAATCACAATTGCAAAGTAAAGGAGTATTTCCCTTACCTTCGCAAGCGTAATTTTATTACCATGAACATTCACGAGTATCAAGGAAAAAGTATTTTGGCCAAGTACGGCGTAGCTGTACAACGCGGATATGTGGCTGCTACGCCCGAAGAGGCAAGAGAAGCAGCCGTTAAATTAAAAGAAGAAACAGGCACAGGTTGGTTTGTTGTGAAAGCTCAAATCCACGCTGGAGGCCGTGGAAAAGGGACCGTTACAGAGACCGGTTCACGAGGAGTTGTTTTGGCCAAGAGCATTGATGAGGTGCCTGATAAAGCAAAAGGAATTTTAGGTGGTCATTTGGTTACCCTACAAACCAAGGCAGAAGGGAAATTGGTGAGCAAGGTTTTTATTGCTGAGGATGTATATGCCCCAGGTGCGAGCGAGCCAAAAGAATTCTATATGTCGGTTCTTTTGGATCGTGGACAAGGTCGAAATGTCATTGTATACTCGCCAGATGGAGGAATGAACATTGAAGAAGTAGCGGAAAATACGCCAGAGCGTATTTTTAAAGAAACCATTGATCCTTTGACGGGTGTGACCGATTTTCAAACCAGAAAAATTGCATTCAATTTGGGTTTGAGTGGGGAAGCGTTCAAACAAATGGGAAAATTTGTCAAGTCTCTATATGCTGCATACGTCGGATGTGATGCTGCCATGTTTGAGATTAACCCAGTTTTAAAGACCTCTGATGATAAAGTCATTGCGGTGGATGCCAAAGTGACCTTTGACGGAAACGGATTGTTCCGTCATCCTGATTACATGGCCATGCGCGATGTAACGGAGGAAGATCCAATTGAAGTTGAGGCTGGTGCAGCAGGTTTGAATTATGTGAAGTTGGATGGCAACGTGGGTTGCATGGTGAATGGCGCAGGTTTGGCCATGGCTACAATGGACATTATTAAATTGAGTGGTGGAGACCCCGCTAATTTCCTTGACGTAGGCGGCACAGCGGATGCCAAGCGAGTGGAGACTGCTTTCCGTATGATTTTAAGAGATTCTGCGGTTAAAGCGATTTTGGTCAATATTTTTGGTGGTATCGTGCGTTGTGATCGTGTGGCTCAAGGAGTTGTTGATGCATACAAGAATATGGGCAACATTGAAGTGCCCATCATTGTTCGCTTACAAGGAACCAATGCTGTTGAGGCCAAACAATTGATTGACAACAGCGGATTGGCAGTGCACAGCGCCATAACCTTGCAAGAGGCTGCTGATAAGGTCAAAGCAGTGTTGGCATAAAATACAAATGAAATATAGTTTTCACAAAGAAAGCGCAATGGAATTAAGACCATTGCGCTTTTTGGTTTTATGGCCCCACAAGGCAGCGATGGAAGAATGTTTGTTGGACGCAGATTTTTTAGCTACCACCCAGCATTTTTCTATCAGAGATGAAAAGGGCGAAGTGTCGGCTTGTTGCTCAGTTATGTCAGAATCAAGGGAAATTGATGGAGAGATTTACAATCTGCGTTTGCGGGCTATGGCCGTGCATCCCAATCATCGCAGACAAGGATTGGGCAAACAACTTTTAATTGGTGCGGAGCAGTTTTTTTTGAATCAATCTATTTGGTGTGATGCAAGAGAAGTGGCTGTTCTGTTTTACAAGAGTTGCGGATGGGAAGTGAAATCGGAAGTTTATCAAATTCCTATTATCGGTCCGCATTATTTGATGGTGAAGAACGTCATGTGCTAGAAACAAAAAAGGCTGATGAAACCATCAGCCCTTTGAATTAGGAAAAGTGAATCACTTTAAAAATCCATATTCCTTGCTGTACATCAACATCTGCTTTGCAAAGCTGTCCATGTAGGTTACTTTAATGTCTTTGATGTTTCCTTTATCATCCGTTTCAGGTACCAAAACCGGATTCATGAAGCCATTGTAGGGTGGTATATTTAATTTGTCGGAACGCTGCAATACTTCCTTGTGGATGGCTTGGTCAACATGCTTTCCGTAACCATCTGCTAGTTTCTTTGCCGCTGCATAATCTCCTTCTGAAGTAATGCGTTGTACCTCATTGAGTAATTGAGCAACCAACTTTCTAACTTCATCATAATTTTTAATATCAATGAACGTTTTACCATCCTTTTTGATGTAGGCAACACACGGTTCTTTTTCCTTGGCCGCTTGCTCCATTATCCAATTGCAAATCCATGCACGGTTGCGCATATGAGCTTCTTCAATTTCTTCGCCCAATTTCAATCTTCTTAGTTGTACTAAAAGTCCATTTCTGAAGTAACCGTCATATTCTGCCATTCCAACTTCCAAGCTTGGCATCAAGCCCCATTCAACCAAAGCGGGATCCATGACATAATAGAGTGCCACCAAATCAGCTCTTCCTTCTTCAATGGTGGAGGCAAATTCTTTCAATGTTTGAGAAGATGGAGCAACGCCTTCTTTGAGTTTCCCACTGGCATGACCAATTACTTCGTGCATGGCGGTGTGCATCTTGCCTGCTGTCTCTCCGAAATTCATGGCCAAAATTATTTCATCTTCATCATGCGCAAACTCCTTGAGTATACCTGAACCTCCTGCTTTGTTATTGGCATCTTCGATGTTCCCTAAGCTCACACTTTTTGAGCCATACATGGTTCTGATCCATTGTGCATTGGGAAGATTCACGCCAATGGGTGTTGAGGGATTGGCATCCCCGGATTCCCCTGCAACATTGACCACCTTATAGGTAATTCCAACTACTTTGTCCTTTTTGAAGGCAGGGTCTGTTGGGCTATTGTCTTCAAACCATTGGGCATGATCCATCATGGTTTTCATGCGGGCACTGGCCTCAAAGTCGTTGATTTCGACAATGGTTTCATAAGATCCTCTATTTCCCAATGGATCGTTGTAAACTTCTACAAAACCATGAATAAAATCAATGTCACCTTCAGTGGCTCTGGCCCATTGGATATTGAAATCATCCCATGCCTTTAGGTCTCCTGTCTTGTAAAATAAAATGAGTTTTCTAAGGGCAACAGCTTGCTTGTCGTTCTCGGCCACTTTTTCGGCCTTTTCCAACCAATAAACAACTTGCTCCAAAGCGCGACCATATTTACCGCCAACTTTATATACCTCTTCTTGAATCTTTCCATCTACCTTGATCAAGTCAGCATTGATACCATAGGAAAGTGGAGTTCTATCCTCCGCTTTGATTTTGCTTTCGTAGTAGGCTAAGGCCTCTGCTGTCGTTATACCGGGTCCGTAGAAGTTGACAGAGGAGTTTTCGACCAATCCTTTGCTGGCATCTTTCTCTACTTTTCTTGCAGCTATTTTGGGATCGAAAATTACCCTTTTCAAGTTGTCATCGCATACAACATTGCTTTCTTTTAAAAGTTGATCAAAATATTGTTGGGAAAATTGTGGTTGATGTTTCAAATTAGAGTAGTGGTGGTGAATGCCATTGCTCATCCACAATTGCTTCAAGTAGGTTTCGAAAGAAAGCCAATCCGAATTTTCTTTGTCCCCACGGTATTGTGTATAGATGGATTCACAAACAGAGCGAATGGCAAGATTGTATTGTCCATTTTGTGCCCACATGATGTCTCTTCCTGCGAGGCCAGCTTGGGTTAAATAATAGACAAGTTTTCTTTGATCAGCAGTGAGCTGGTCGAAGCAAGGAATACGGTACTTTAGAATTCTGATGTCTGCAAAACGATCCGCTTCATAAATAAAGCCCTCATCACTGTCTTGGCACGTTGTACGCGCCTTCTCTTGGCTGAATCCTGACGAAATCGATAAGGATAACAGGGAAAGAAAAATTATTTTTTTCATAAACTTTAGTTGTAGGCGGAAGTTAGAGATGTACTGAAAGCGTTAAACGTGAGTTTTTCAAATAAAACAGTGACTTATCAACATTGATAAAGGTGAAATGATTTATCTTCGCTTCAATGTTAACCTTAACCACTGCGGGAGTAAAAATTGATGTCTTGGCCAAGTACGAGCCGGGGATATCCAGTCCTGTTTTGAATAGTTTTGTTTTTTCCTATCAAATCAATATCACCAATACCAATGATTTTCCCGTTCAATTGACGAGAAGATTTTGGGATATTTTTGATTCATCTGGACATTGCAGAGAAGTAGAGGGGGCAGGTGTAGTTGGAGAGCAACCTTTCATTGGGGCCAACGAAACTTTTGTTTACAGTTCAGCCTGTGACCTAAGAAGTCCACGTGGACGCATGTCCGGTTATTACACGATGCAGCATGGCCTGACCAAGGAGCTATTCATTGTCAGAGTTCCAGATTTCCATTTGGAAGTTCCTTTTGTGATGAATTGATATTTTCGACTCAAAAAAAAATCCGCTCAAAAGCGGATTTTTCATTCGTACTGGTAAAGTATTATCTTGAAGCACGCTCCTCAGCAATCTTAACATTGATGCGGCGACCTTTCAATTCGCTTTGATCCAATGCAGAAATCGCAGAATGAGCAGCGTCATCGCTGTCCATCTCTACAAAACCAAATCCACGTGAACGACCAGTATCACGATCTTTGATGATACGTGCGCTAGTTACATTACCGAAAGCCTGGAAAGCACTTTCTAACTCTTCTCTAGTAAGGCTGAAGGGTAAGCCTGAAACAAAAATGTTCATGTAATAAAAATTAAAAAAATTAAAACCTACTTGTGTAGGGATAAACAAATATAAACGAAATACTTATCGTGTCAAGTTTTTTCTGTGTAAAATGATTTGGTGATCAAGGTTAAGACAGTGCATTTTTGTAGAATGAAAGAATCGAACTTGAATCAATATTGGGAAAAGGGCTATACTTATGTGGCTTTCCGCGCCCTAATGCATGAGCTGCATGGAAAGAAGATGGTGACTGGCCCCAACCAATCAGATGACCTTTTAGCGTATAGTATACTCAATGAACAGCGCATGAATAGGATTGATAAGCATGGTTCTATTCAGGATGTTTCCAAATCTTCTCAATCGCTGCGCATTTTGGTGATTACTGAAGGCTGGTGCGGCGATAGTGCTCAGATTCTTCCGTACATGGAAAAGTGGTCAGCTGCCAAAGGACATCAGTTGCGCATTGTTTTAAGAGATGAGAATTTAGATTTGATGGATCAATACCTGACCAATGGTGCGCGCGCAGTCCCAATGTTTTTATTTCTCAATAATGAAGGAGCCATGGTTACACGTTGGGGGGCCAGGCCTGAAGCATTGCAAAATATGGTGGTGAATTGGAAAAAGGAAGGGTTAACCAAAGAGGTGTTTGTTACCATGATTCACAAGTGGTATGCTGATGACAAAGGAATGACTTGCGTTCAAGAGTGGGAGGAGCTTTCCTTTACCCACTGATGCGCTGTATATTTGTGGCATGTACCCAACACTTTATCACGCATTACTGGATTTACTTGGATTGGACCTGCCATTTCTGAAGTTGGTCAATAGTTTCGGTTTTTTTGTTGCATTGGCTTTCATCATCGCCAGTGTGTTGCTGAAAATAGAAATGAAACGAATGGAGCAGAAAGGAATTTTTCCTGCTCAAAAAGTAAAACAAATTATCGGCGCTGGTCCGCAATGGGGGGAGATTGCCACCAATGCCTTTTTGGGTTTCTTTTTGGGATGGAAAATGGTGTTTCTATTTGTGAACAGTGAAGTGATCTTTGCCCATGGAATGGCGCAAAAGGCCTTGATGTCTGGTGATGGTTATCCGTTGTTGGGAGTTCTGTTGGCCTTGGCTTTGGGAGGCTGGAAATATTGGGAAGATAAAAAAGCTCAGTTGCCTCAGCCCAAAGAACAGATCATCGAGGAGCCGGCCCACCTGCTCGTTGGATCCATCACATTTGTTGCGGCTATTGCGGGTATGTCAGGTGCGAAGTTGTTCCATCTTTTAGAAAACCCCAATGAGCTGGTTGTCTTTTTTAGCAACCCCTCCTTGGAGAATTTCACGAGTGGTCTCACCATTTATGGTGGAATTATTGTTGGTTCAATTGTGGTGTTGCTGTATGCTAAAAAGAAAGGTCTTCCTTTGCTGCATTTATCGGATGCCGCCGCTCCGGGGATGATATTGGCCTACGGTATAGGTCGTATGGGCTGTCAGACCAGTGGCGATGGCGATTGGGGTATTGACAATCCTTCAGCGGCACCTGGCTGGATGAAAATTTTTCCTGATTGGCTGTGGTCTTATGATTATCCCAATAATGTATTGGGAATGGGTGTCCCCATTGAGAACGGTTCCATCTTTCCTGGATATGGGACGCATTTGGAAGTTCCGGTTTTTCCGACTCCTCTGTATGAAACGATTTTAGCGACATCCATTTTTTTGATCTTGTGGTCGTTGCGGAAGCGAATCCAAATTCCAGGTGTAATTTTTTCACTTTACCTGGTGTTGAATGGCATTGAGCGATTTTTTATAGAGCAGATACGGGTCAATAATTTTGTAGAATACTTTGGGATGAAATGGACCCAAGCCATGGTTATCGCGTTGATGATGGTTGTAGGCGGTTCTATTGCGATAATTGTATTAAAAAAGTACCATGAGCGCAGTAGGGTCTAAAGTTGCTTTTCACACTTTGGGTTGTAAGCTCAATTTTGCAGAGACCAGTGAGATATCCAAAATTTTGGGCGAGGCGGGTTATGCCAAAGTAGGAGTGGATGAAAATCCGGATGTTTTGGTCATCAATACCTGCAGCGTGACGGATCAAGCAGACCAGAAATGCCGGAACATTGTTCGCCGTGCCATCAAATTGAATCCCGATGTATTTGTTGCCGTGGTAGGTTGCTATGCTCAATTAAAGCCTGATGAAATAGCCCAAATAGAAGGGGTGAGTGTTGTATTGGGAGCCAACGAGAAGTTTAAAATATTGGATCATATTCAGAAGAGATCTGAGCAGCGGGGTCGGGTAGTTGTGGGACATATTAAAGAAGTGAATGAGTTTGTTCCTTCTTTTTCATCTGGCGATAGAACACGTACTTTTCTCAAGGTACAAGATGGATGCAATTACTTTTGTGCATTTTGTACCATTCCATTGGCGAGAGGTCGCTCAAGAAGTGCGAGTATAGCAGAAACCATTGAACAAGCCAAATTAGCGGTTGAAAAAGGCGCCAAGGAGATTGTTCTAACGGGAGTCAATATTGGTGATTTTGGAACGCACAATGGAGAAACTTTTTTTGATTTGATAGTGAAGTTGGATGCGTTAGAGGGAGTTGAGCGTTTTCGTATTTCGAGCATTGAGCCTAATCTACTCACGGAGGAAATCATAGCGTTTGTTGCGCGGTCTAAGAAGTTCATGCCTCATTTCCATATTCCTTTGCAAAGTGGGGATGATGAGATGCTCAGGGCGATGAGAAGAAGATATAGAACCGATTTATATCGTTCAAGAATCGATATCATCAAGCAACTTATTCCTGATGCCTGCATCGGGATTGATGTGATTACAGGGTTCCCTGGTGAGACGGATGAGTTGTTTCAAAATACAATGGAATTTATTCAATCATTACCCGTTTCTTACTTGCATGTTTTTACTTACAGTGAGCGTGCCAATACTACGGCGCTGAGACTGGGAAATGTAGTTCCTGTCTCAAAGCGCCAAGAGAGAACAACCCAATTACGCATGCTTTCAGAAAAGAAGAAAAGAGCTTTCTATCAATCTTTTATTGGTCAATCCAGAACCATATTGTGGGAAGGGGCCAATGAAGATGGTCGCATGCATGGCTATACAGATAATTATATCAGGGTTTCACAACCTTTTCAATCTGAATGGGTCAATCGAGTGGAAGAGGCCATATTGGGAGAGCATAACATTCGACTAGAATACTAAAAGAGATATCCTTGTTTTGGTTGATCGGTAAAGGTTAGATTGGGAGCGGCATCCACTTCTCAACAGCGCTGAAAAAACAATTGCTGTTGCCCTCGCCTGACCAAAAATGAACCCCGTATTTTAATCCGCGTTCACTTTCTGGAGGATAGAAGTTTTGACAGAATTTCATGATCATCACTTCTCGCATTTCAAATTCGCCGCTCTTTCCGGGTAAAAAATGTTTGTTGTTGGGAACAAAAACCAACACGCGCTGGCCATCTTCAGGCAGTTGGTCTTTGACATCTATCCAATGTTGGTTCATTGCTTAATTGCCTTTGAATTGGGGTTGGCGTTTTTCTAAAAACGCTTGGACCCCTTCTCGGTGATCCTGCGTAGCACCTGCTTCCAATTGACCATTCAACTCGTGTTGGAGTTGCACATTCAAATTGGACTGCATGCTTTTTTGCAGTGCAAATTTGGTCAAGGCCAATGCTTTTGTTGGCATATTGGACAACTGATGGGCCAGTGATTGAACGGATGCATTGAAGTTATCATCAGAAACACTTTTGTAAATCATGCCCATTTGCATTGCCTCATCCGCATTGATTTTTTCCCCCAACATCATTTGCGCCAATGCCCGCTGATAACCAATGAGCCTTGGCAAGAAATAAGTTCCGCCACTGTCAGGTATCAATCCAATTTTAGAGAAGGCTTGAATAAACGAGGCACTCTGTTTGGCGATTACAAAATCACAGGCCAATGCAATATTGGCTCCTGCTCCTGCAGCAACGCCATTCACCGCGGCAATTACTGGCTTGGGCATGTTGGTGATGTGCAAAATGGATGGATTGTATCCGTCTTCAATAATTTTTTTCAATCCAGGCCCTTGCGGGTCAATGGCCTCCTGCAAATCCTGACCCGCGCAAAATGCTTTGCCTTCACCAACGATAATGACACAACGAACATTTTCATCCGCACTGGCTTCTTGCAATGCTGCATTAAAGGCATCCGCCATGGGGCGATTAAAACTATTGAATTTATCGGGCCTATTGAGTGTGATGGTAGCCACACCCGCATGAATTTCGTATTTGATCATTTTTTAGTGTAATAAGATTCTCTTCCCTTGATCATCCGCCACAACAGTTGTTGAAGCATCAGTAAAAATGCTGAAAGCATCAAGATGCCAGTAAACATGGCTTTGATGAGCTGCGTCCAATTTTGATCCCCCAGCGCTTTCATCCAAAATGCAGATCCTATGAGAATAATGGACATGCCCAAAACCGCAATCATAAAATTCCACCATGGCAAATAAGCTTCCTTCCATTCATTGCATCTTGCAGTGACAACAACGGCGGCTATTTCAGCCATAATCATGCCTGGCAATGAAAGCAGTGCTTTAACGGGATATCCCAGAAAAAAAGTGGCGGAAATGACAATTACCATTTGAAAAAGTAGCAATGAGGCCAAGGCCTTTCTCCATTGCAATGATAAAGAAACCCAGATAATTCCGGCCCATTCAAATGGCAAGATGGGCAGCCCCTCCCAGCGGTTGGGGATGAGATAAAATAGTCCCATCACTAAAGCTCCCACAATGATTTTCCCGATGACATCTCGTTTGGGTGATGTACTGATTTTAATTTCTGTATCCAGCATGAAGCAAATATAGTTTCATTGCTCCTATAATCGGTTAGCGAGGTCTTCTCCAGTAAGCCAGCAGTGTGGTGAAACCCATGATGGTGATGCTGGAGGAGGGCATGAGAATAGCAGCTATCAATGGGTGCATTTGCCCTTGAACCGCAATGGACAGCCCAATGAGATTGTACAATAGGCTGATGCCAAAACTCCATTTGACAATTTTTAATTGGTCCTGGGCATATTGAATCAATTGGGGGATTTTGTGGAGTTGTTTGCTTTCGATGATGATGTCGCAGCTGGGTGAAAATCCAAATGCATCTTCTGTAACTGCTATGCCAACATCAGCAGCAGATAATGCGCCGGCATCATTGAGCCCATCGCCAATCATCACCACTTTGTTTCCTTGTTCCTTGAGTTGTTCGATGTGACTTCGTTTTTGAATGGGACTTAATCCATGAAAGGGATGGCAGCCTTCCGGAAAAATGGAAAGCATATCATTAGAAAATTTCAATGGATCTCCACTGAGAATGGTCTGCTTGAAATCCTTTTGCAAAGCATGAAGTGCTTTTTTCATTCCACCTCTAATGGGATGATGCAAGGCAATGCAACCAATAATTTCTTGATTGAAACCAATGTAGGCGTTGATGTTTTCAATGGGCGCTGTACCCACCCATTCAGCACTTCCAATTTTATAAACGTTTCCATTGAAAGTAGCTGATATCCCCATTCCTGCAATGTCAGTGAACTGTGTAAATGAGAGATTGGCTTCCTGTCTTTTTGTGTTTTGAGACAACGCTTGACTGATGGGGTGCGTGGATTGCTTGGACAACAAATGAATGGCGGCAAGGTGTATGGATTCCGGCTTTTTTACCCAATCCACTTGAACCGATTTGGTGGTGAGTGTACCTGTTTTATCCCAGGCAATGCAATTAACATTGGCAAGCGTATCCAAGACCCTGGCATTTTTGGCATGTACGCCCAATTTACTCAATTGATACAATGCAGAACCTTGGGTAAAGGCAGAGGATAGCAGCAATGCACATGGACAGGCAACAATGAGAATGGTGGTGGCAGCGTGCAGTCCACGATTCCAATCGATGTTGTACCAATAGATAAAAGATAAGATGGAAATGCCAAAAAGAAACAAGGTAAAATGATTGGCCCATTGATCAACCCACGTCCATTGAGTTTTATTTCTTTCAGTTGTCTTATTGTTCCACAAATTGACCAAGTAGCTGTGTTCAACTTTCTGCAAAGCCCTAATTTTTATACTTCCGCCCAATTCTTTTCCACCCGCAAAAAGTTTGTCTCCAGCTTTTGTTGCTTGCGGTTGTGATTCACCAGTGACAAAGGCATAATCGATTAATGCATGTTCGCTGAGTAGCTCACTATCGCAAGGAATCATTTCATTGGAATGAATGCAGAGAATGTCATTTTCCTTGATTTCATTCAAAGCAATCCATTCTTCTTTTTCATTTTTCAATCGGAGTGAGCTAATGGGAAAAAAGGATTTGTATGTTCTCTGAAAGTGCAAACGGTGTTGAGTGGCTTCCTGGAGATAGCGTCCAATGAGCATGAAGAAGATGATGCCACTCATGGAGTCCAAGTATCCGGCTCCGGTTTCTGAGAGTATCTCATACAAGGATCGAGAGAATGTGAGCAGAAGGCTCAATACCAAAGGCGCATCAATGGGGATGGTTCCTGCACGAAATCCTTGAATCGTTTTTCGAAAGAAAACACGGCCACCCCAAAAAAGGGCAGGAATGGCAAGAAATAGATTGATCCAACGAAAAAGCGCAGTCATCTCTTTGGCTTCAGACGTGTCCAAATGCAAGTATTCAGGAAAGCTAAGCAACATGATATTCGCGAAGCAAAATCCACTGACTGCAATGGCTATCCAATATTCTTTTTGGATTTTTTTCCAAAGTGATGTATCCGCTTTTTCATGATCTAACACGGGTTCATATCCAATGTAGGTAAGCCATTCAATCAGTTGTCGCAAGGAAATGACTTTGGGGTTGTATTGAATGACAATGGATTGTTGACTGAAGTTAACACGGCTTTCCAGTATGCCTGGTTGAAGCAAATGAAGTTTTTCTAATAAATAGACACAGGATGCGCATTGAATAAATGGGCTTCGGAGTTGGATGATATTTTTTTCTGAAGAACGAAATTGAATGTATTGGTCTGCCACTTGAGTATTATCGAGATGGCTGTATTTTTCAATTTGAGGAGTTTTGCTGAGTTTCCTTTCTGAGTTGTCATAAAAGGAGCACATTTGATTTTGCGCCAATAGCATGTACACAGATTGGCAGCCATGGCAGCAGAATGAATGGTTGTCATGAAGAACAACAGACCCACTGATTTTATCCCCGCAGTGGTAACAATTCATGGGTGTTATTTCTTGCGATCAAATTGTTCACTGAGTTCTCGTCCTTGTTCATTTTGATAAGCCAATGACCATTGATCTGTTACGGTGGTTTCTAGCCATAGATTTCCACTTTTTCGGAAAACTTGAACGGAAAGTCCAAACGAATCCCAAAGCAATTTTTCAACGTCCTGCACGGAGGTGGAATCATGAAACTCAATGTGGTTTTTTTTAATCTGATCTGATACGGATTGCATTTTGGCATTCTCCTCAATCAATTCTTTTTTAGGAGAACCTTGGTGGTGCAGATGTGGTCTTCGAAAAAATTCCCATTTCAAATACGGAAAATATTGGGCAAAATTAGCTTTCAGCTCGTTGAGCGTCGTATCAGGTGTTATATCAATGGTTATGCGCATGGCAACTTTCTCGTTTAAGTTGCGAATATGCATACGCGTGTGAAAAGAAATGATGACAGATGTCAGCCGAAGCTTTGATTCACATCAAATCTCGGATTGTTGTTCATGCTGCATTTGATAAAAGTGATGGTACAGGCCCTTTTTGGCAATGAGTTGCTCATGGTTGCCACTTTCCATTACTTTTCCATTATCCAATACTAAGATGTTGTCACAATGCTGAATGGAAGAAACCCTGTGCGAAATGATTAGACTGGTTTTATTGGTCATCCTCTTCTTAATACCTCTCAAGATTTTTTCTTCTGTGGCGGTATCAACCGCCGAAAGGCAATCATCCAGCAAGAGAATTTGTGGGGCAGTGATAAAGGCTCTCGCGGTGGATATACGCTGTTTCTGTCCCCCACTGATGTTGATTCCTCTTTCGCCCAAAATGGTCTCCCATTGATTGGGAAATTGCAAAATATCTTTCATCACACCGGCATCATCAGCAGCCTCTTCCATTTCTTGTTGGGTGGCTGATTCCTTGCCAAATAGGATATTACTTTTAATGGAGTCCGAAAAAAGAAACACCTCTTGAGGTACCCAGCTGATGGCTTTTCTCACCTTGATTAAATCCAAGGAATTTAGGGGTGCACCTTCAAATGTTATTTGGCCACTGGTAGGGTCAAAATTCCGCGTGATCAATTGAAACAGAGTGGATTTTCCGGATCCGGTTTTACCAATGATTCCCAATGATTGTCCTTGTTTCAATTCAAAGGAAACATTTTTCAAAGCTTGTATTCCCGTATCTGGATAGGTGTAAGAAACATTTTCCCAACGGATATTGCCTTTGATGGGTGTGTCTACGGATGGCTGATTTTTGATGATGGGTTCTGCTTTCAGAAATTCATTGATACGGGTTTGGCTGGCTTCTGCTTTTCTGACGAGGCTCGTCACCCATCCAACGCTGGCAAATGGCCAGGTTAATTGATTGACATAAAATACAAACTGAACAATGGTGCCAATGGTGATGGCACCTTTTTCAACTTGCAATGCTCCAATGTAAATGGTCAGGATTGTGCTTAACCCCACCAAGATGCTAATGACAGGCATAAAAAGGGCATCTGATTTCACCAATTTCATTTGAAGCCCCTTGTATTCATCACTTTCTTTTTGAAAATCAACGGCAAGTTTTCTCTCCTTTCTGAAGGACTTGATGACCCGGATTCCACTGAAAGTTTCTTGAACGATGGTGGTTAGTTTACTTTGTTGCCTTTGAACTTTTTCAGTTCTTCTATTGATGATGGTGCTAACATAAAAAATTCCAAACATCATCAAGGGCATTGGTGCCAGGGTATACAGGGTAAGGGTGGCATCAATGTTCCACATGACCCCTGCACAGAGTACAATGAGAATCACCAGATTGATGGTGTACATGACGGCGGGACCTAAATACATGCGTACTCTGTTCACATCTTCACTGATGCGGTTCATCAAATCTCCGGTTCTGTTCTGCCGATAAAAGGAAACGTCTAGGGCTTGATATTGTTGGTAGATCTCATTTTTGAGATCATACTCGATGTGTCTGGACATCACAATCAAGCTTTGTCTTTGATAGAAAAGAAAAACACCTTTGATGAGGTAAACCACAATGTATCCCAATGCCAAGAGCAATCCAATATAAAGGCTGTAAGATTGCCAGTTTTTGGTATTTAAAATGAGTTCATCTCCCCATCCAGTTAATCCCTTTATCCATTGCAAGGAGGCAGGGGTTTTTATAACAACGCCATTTTGTAGAATATTTTTTTGTTCCCTAATGATTGTGGCTACAAAGTCTATTCCCTCCCCAATGATTTGTGGTGCATATACATTGAAAACATTGGTGAGCAATATGAAAATAAAGCCAGCCATCATTCTGCCGCGGTATTTCCACAAATATTTATTGAGGTAGGCTAAGGCTTTCATTAAAATTCAAAATTCCAGGTGACGCTGGGAAGGATAGGGAATAAGCTCACTTGATAGGCCTTGGTTTGGAAAGTGCCTTGACTGAAGTCTCCTTCAGCTGCGAAATAAATGAAATATGGATTTCTTCTATTGTACAAATTGTAAATACTGAAATTCCAACTGGATACAAAAGCCCTTATTTTTAAATGAGGATTCTCTTTGGCCGCTAGTTGTCGTGCGATGCTTTTCTTGGAAACGAGATTCAGAGAGATATCCGCTCTGTGATAAGGTGCCATGCGAAAGCTGTTGCGATCACCATATACATCAATGACATTGCCCTGGTAGAAATATCTTGAGGTGGGCAGGGTAATGGCATTTCCCGTTGCATATACAAAGACAAACCCAATATCTGCACGCTCATTGATTTTGTAATTCATAACAAAATTAAAGTCATGTCTCCTGTCCCACCTGGAAGGAAATGCTCTTCCTTCATTGATTTCGTCAAATTGACGCATGGTTTTAGCCCAGGTATATCCAATCCATCCTGTAACATTACCAGTATTTCTTTTCAAGAAAAATTCTGCGCCATAACTCCATCCTTTTCCGAACCATAGTAGGTTATCTATGTTGTCATTGACTGTTTGTGAGGGGTCAGCACCTTCTTGGTACTCTGAAACATTGAACATGTCTTTGTAATATACTTCAACACTACTTTCCCATTTGTTGTCTTTGAAGTCACGGAAGTAGCCAACACTGTATTGATCTGAGAATTGTGGTTTTAAACGATCCGTACTCGGCAACCAAACATCAGTAGGTAGTGAGGTAGGGGAGAAGCTATTGAGGTGGATGTATTGAAAATTTCTGTTGTATCCGGCTTTGATACTGGATCCTTCCTTGATCAAATACCTACCGGAAATTCTTGGCTCAAAACCCCAATAATCCGCCACTTTTTCACCATTTCCATAAGTGATGGTTTGAGGAGAACCAGCTCCAATAAGTCCCGCAGTCTCAGGATAAATGTATCGGGTAAATGAACCGGTATGTAAAAAATAGCTTTGTCTTAGTCCCAAATTGACCTTTATTTTTTCATTGATATCCCACTCATCTTGGAAATACGCTGCAGATTCATGGGAGTTCAATCGGCTGCTGTTGTTCAGATTAAATTGAGTGTCACCGCTGCTGGCGTAGGAGTTGTTGGGAGTGAAAATATGGTAGGTGTAATCCACACCCCATTTGATCTTGTGGTTGGGATTAGGGAAATAGCTAAATTGTATTTTAGACCCATAGTCTCTGATGCCGCTCTTGAGCCCAAAAGTGAATTGCTCTTGGCCTCCTTCAAAGCTAAATGAATAGTCTGTGAAATAGAACATGGTATTCATGAATAGTTTTGGGCTGAATACATGGTTCCAACGCAAGGTGCTGGTTGCATTGCCCCAGGGGATTTTTGTGGAAAATCCAGCCTTGGCGCTGCTGAAACTGAAGACGTCTCTTCCCAAGTAAGCGCTGATGGAAATCCAATCTTTGCTGCTCAACTTGTAATTGAATTTGGCGTTCAAGTCATAAAAGTAATAACCCGTTCCTTGTATGTTGGGTCGACTATTGATAAGTGGTTTCAAAAGAAAATCGATGTAGGTTCTTCTGCCTGAAATGATGAAAGAGGAAGTGTCCTTTTTGATAGGACCTTCAGCAGTGAATCTCGAGGCAATGGTTCCTATTCCTCCGGTGCCATGGAAAGTTTTGTAGTTTCCGTCACGGAGTGATATGTCTAGTACGCTGGATAATCTTCCGCCATATCCGGAGGGAACTCCACCTTTGAATAGCTCAATATTTTTAACGGCATCCGCATTAAACACAGAAAAGAAACCAAACAAGTGAGAGGCATTGTAAACAGTGGCATTGTCCAATAAAATCAGATTTTGGTCAATACCTCCGCCTCTTACATAAAATCCAGTATTCCCCTCTCCTGCACTTTGAACCCCTGGCAGCAGTGCAATGGTTTTGAGAATATCCACTTCGCCAAATACAACAGGGAGTTTTTTGATTTGATCAACTGGGAGCTCGATGCGACCCATATCTGTACTTTCCGTATTGCGGTTGCGATCTGCTTGAATCACCAAATCGCGGCTTTTATATTCTTCTAGATCAAAGTTTAATAACTCGTTTTTTTTCAAGTCAAGTGTTTGAACGATTTCTTGAAAGCCAACGAAGCTTACTTTCAATTGATATTGGCCGGCGGGTGCCGTTATGCTGTAATAACCAAAATTGTTGGATGTGGCTCCATATGGGGTGCCTGCAAGAAAGACTACCGCCCCTATCATGGTTTCACCAGTCCGAGATTCCCGAATCTCACCACTGATGGTGAATTTTTCCTGAGCAAGAAAAGTGTTTGCGCTGAAAAAAAAGACGCAGAGTAAAGAGAAATGATTTAAAAATTTCATTGCGTGCAAAAGTAGTAGGTTATTTTTGCTACCAATGAAAAAACAAGGTTACCCGTTTATTGTTTTACAGATTTTGTGTTTTGTTCTATGCAGTTGGGGATTGGATGCCCAAAACAGATTGGAAGCTACCTTGATCAAAACGCCACCAAAACTGGATGGTATTTTAGAACCGGAAATTTGGGGTGATGCCAATAGGGCGGCCAATTTTATTGAGCAGTTGCCTGTACCTGGTGGTCCAGTGCGACAACCCAGCGAAGTTAAGGTTGTATACACCCAAGAAGCGTTGTACATCGGTTTCATGTGTTTTGACAATCATCCCGATAGCATTTTAAAACAACTATCAGGAAGAGATGGGGATGGGAACAGCGATTGGTGTGCCATTACCATCAATTGCTATCAAGATGGAATCAATGGTTTTTCATTTGCCGTTTCTCCATGGGGTGAACAATGGGATGGCAGGGTTACAGCAGGTGAAAAGGAACCAGATGTGAGTTGGAATGCTGTTTGGGATTGTAAGGTAAACATCAGCGATATAGGATGGTGTGCAGAATTTAAAATTCCTTATGCTGCTTTGCGTTTTCCAGAAAAAGAAGTGCAAGAGTGGGACATCAATTTTGCGAGAGAAATCAGAAGGCACCGTGAGATTTCACAGTGGAATCCGGTGAACCCAAATGGACCAGGCGAATTGGCCCAAATGGGGAAGTTAATGGGCATCACGAACATTAAAACACCCAAGCGGTTTTTCTTGTTCCCTTACCTGAGCAGTTATTACAATTATGCAGAAGGAAGCCCTTCCAGTTTCTCTTACAATGGAGGTATGGACATTAAAATGGGGTTGAGTGACGCATTTACCTTGGACGCTACATTGATTCCTGATTTCGGTCAAACCATCAGCGACCAACTCATCCTGAATTTGACACCATTTGAAATTGAATTCCAAGACAATCGTCCTTTTTTCATGGAGGGGACGGAGTTGTTTAATAAGTCTGGAATTTTTTATTCTAGGCGTATTGGAGGAATGCCCGTTGGTGCTTTTGACATATATGGTCAATTGAATAAAGGTGATGTTGTTGTTTCCAATCCCATGCAGAGTCAGTTGTTCAACAGTACAAAAATTTCAGGACGGACAAAAGGCAATACGGGAATAGGATTAATGAATAGTGTCACGGCACCAAGCTACGCTACAGTCCGCGACTCCATAGGTGTTGAGCGTCAAATAGAGACTCAGCCATTGTCCAACTATAACGTGTTTGTGATGGATCAGAATTTGAAAAATAATTCCTACATCACCTTTACCAATACGAATGTGACAAGGGCGGGTTCAATTTATGATGCCAATGTTTCTGCGTATAATTTTGAACTAAAAGACAAGGCCAATGATTGGTCTATTTTTTCCTGGGGGGCTTCATCTTTGAGAAGAGGTGAAGAGTATTTTTCAACTGCCAAGTTGAATCAAAGGGGATTTTCACATGGTGCTGCCATTTCGCGTTTGAGTGGAAATTTGACTGGGTCAACAGGGTATTACATGGAAAGTGATGGATACAATCCCAATGATTTGGGCTATTTGCAAGCCAACAATTCATGGGGGCAGTACATCAATTTGGCTTATCGCTTATACAAACCCTTTGGCCCATTCAATAGAATGTGGAGTGAGCTCAATGTGGCGCGTGAAAGTTTGTATGCTCCAAGAGCTTTTTCCAGCTTGGAAATAGATTGGGAATTGGGTTTAAATACCAAGAATTTTACCACCTACAATGTTTCTATTCACACGGAACCTGTTCGGGCTTATAATTATTTTGAACCCCGTGTTTGGGGAATGAAGTTTCATGATTTTGCCCATTTCGAAGTGGGTGGTTGGATCTCAACGGACTACAGAAAACAGCTGGCCATGGATGTGGGTGGCCGATTTGGAATTTATGAGAATGATGGTAGAACCATTCAGAACTTCCGTTTGTCCCCTCGATATAGAATCAATGACCACTGGATGCTCATTTATGTTTACAGTTTGCAACAGCATTTTGGAGATATTGGATTTGCAACTTTTCATGACGATAAGGACGACACACCTGTCTTTGGCCGTCGAGATGCCATCTCACATACCAATGTTCTGACAGCCACGTATGCGGTGAATCCATTGATGTCTTTTAATTGTAGGGTAAGACATTATTGGGGTTATTCCCGCTACCATCAGTTTTATGAATTGGATCAATTTGGTGAGTTGACATCCACAGATTATGTGGGTTGGGACGAGGGATCGTCGAGTTCCCGGGCTAACCGCAACTTCAATTCTTTCACAGTGGATTTCTTCTACAAGTGGAATTTTACCCCAGGAAGTGAATTGAATTTTGCTTGGAAATGGAGCCAGATTGATGAGATTTCAGCGATACCCAGTGGTTTGTTAGAGGATTTTAAAACCACGTCACAAATTCCAATTAGCGGGAGTGTGAGCTTTAGATTGGTTTATTTTCTGGATTACAGAATACTTACCAAAAATCGTGGTGAGGCGATATCAAAATTTATGTAGCAAAGCAACCATTTTGTTGATAAAAGCGTTGTATCTTTAGTAAATGGGTCTTTTTGCTTTTACATGAAAGAGAAAATGGAGGATATCATCAAAGGTTGTTGTGCAAGAGAGCGCTGGGCACAGGAGCGCTTGTACAAACAATACTCAGGTCTTCTGTTTGCCATTTGCTTGCGATATGCTAAAAATAGAATGGATGCGCAGGATGTATTGCAAGAAGTTTTTGTTAAGATTTATACCCACATTCATAGCTATCATTTTGATGGAAGCTTTGAAGGTTGGTTAAGACGAATTGCTGTAAATACATCCATAACTTTTTATCGTAAAGCGATTAAGAAGCATTTAGAAAAGGATATTGATGATGGTGTGTTTGAATTGGCCAACGACGATGATGCTTGGAATCAAGAGTTTTCAATGGAAGAGATGAATCAATGCATTCAAAAATTACCGCACGGTTACAAGACTATCTTCAACCTATATGTAATTGAGGGATTTAAGCACAAGGAAATTGCGGAAATGCTGAGCATTGACATCAATACATCTAAATCACAATTGTCAAGAGCAAAGGTGCATATTCAAAATGAGTTACAAAAGATGAATAAAATAATGAGCATATGAGCGAAGGAAAATGGAATCATCCCATGTTTGAGAAAATTAGAAATGCTGAAGTGGAAGCTCCTGAGTTTATCATGGATGCTGCCATTAAAAGAAGCAATAAAAACAGTTTCTTTTATTTTCAATGGCATTCATTGAATATCTGGTATTTGGCCCTTGGCCTGAGCATTGGTCTATCAGTGTTGTTGTTTAACACAAACCAAAATCAAGGTAAAGATCAGCTCTTCAGTAAGGTTCAAAAAGAGCAGCCAAAGCAGAAGGCGGACCTGAATGGAGTGAGCTCAATGGAAGCCAAAGTAGTTCCAACAAATGTAGAGCAGACCAATTCAAAAAGGTCCCCCATAGCTGTGAATCAGGGGTTTGAAAAACACACACCCGCAGTTCACCAAGATGGAGGAATGAATACAAATGTCATTTCGGTGAACGCAGTATCGTCTTCAGAACATGATATTGTGGGAGTTTTGGCAGAAACCCAAGCCGATTCTCTACAGCGCTCATTGGCTCCAAATATTTCTGTCGAAACAGAAAAACAAATTGTAGAACCTCATCTCGAGCTGCCCAAGAAAGGTCGGCCACTTAAAGTTAAAATTGGCGAGAACGCAAAGCCTTAATCAAGTTGAAAGCAATTTTGTTGGTGGCACAGCTTTTCATTTTTTCAAATGAAATGTTATCTTTTGTCTCAACAAGTGATACGTTGATTTTAGATGGTCAGGTCATTTATTTGGATCAAGATACGGTATCGCAAAATGATAGATCCCAGTTTGACTTTGATGCAGACTACCGAAAAATTCGCAAGAAAGGCATTTGGGGAGTGGAGGTCAATGCCGGGTTATTGAGCGTTTCCAATCAACCCAATGAAGGTATTGTGGGACAGAAAACGCTTTTTGAGTTAAGTCCACAATTTAGCAAACGTTCTTGGGGTGGAGGATTCGGAATAATGGGTTACTATCATTTACAGGATCACCTTGCGTTGAGAGCAGGGGTGGAGTATAGTCAAATAAGTTGGAAATCCATTCAAGTGAATAATATCAATGAGTGGAATGATAAAGATATTTTTGAGTCGTCTTTTAATACAACGGGTTTGCAAGCTTTTTATAAGGTGTTGGTGGATACAGCTTTGGGTTTGTATGAATTAGATACCCTTATCATCCAGCCTGAATTTACAAGGCATCAAATACAAATCACATCATATCCTGTAATGGCGGCATTCCATCTCAGCGCTACCAGTAAGCGGTACAAATCGCCCAATGTTCTGATGTTAGAAATGGGTGGAGTGTACAGGAAAATACGCATTGAATCTCCTTCTTTTGTGTCGATAGATGAAATGCACCACTTGTCAATGATTTCAGAAAAGCAGGAGCGTTCTTCTTCTTGGAATATGAGATCTGCCATTACATTGAAACGATTGGTATCAAAGAAAAAGCTGAATGCAGTTTTCTTGGTTTCCCGATTTCAATTGGATTGGCCTCCAAGGATTTTTAATCAAGAAGGTTGGTCATGGAAATTGCCTGGTTCATATTTAACATTTGGAATTTTATGGGAGCGAGGCAAATCATTACATTCGCTTAACAATTAAACCTATTCCTGTGAAAGCAATTTCAATGACATATTGTTTTCTGATCTGCGCGGTGTGTGCTCATTCTCAAACTTTTCAATGTGGATTTGAGAACTATCTGTCATTGCCCAGCGGATTGGGAGAATGGTACAGAATCTCAGGTGTGTCAAATCCATCTTCAGATGGGCAGGCTACTCCGGACTATTTCCATGCCATGGGTGGAGCCGCATGTGATTTACCGGAGACTCCCTATGCAATGTTACAAGCCAAAGAGGGAAAAGCGGTGATGGGAATTGAAGTTGTAGGGCCGGTAGAGAGTTCTCAACGTGAGTATTTGACGCTGGTTTTAGATGCTCCTTTGCAAGTGGGAAAGAATTATGAATTTCAAATTTCATGGTCAAATGGTAAGCTTTCTCCCATTTCCAATTCTGGATTGGCCATCAATGGAATGGGCTTTCTTTTCACAGAACAGTTACCCGTTCAGATGGGAACCTATCCAATCGTAAGTGAACCTCAATTTACATTCTCACGACCCGTTTTTTCAGAGTCTTGGGTGGATGCTAAAATACAATTCAAGGCAGATGTTGCAGCCAAGTACGTGACCATTGGATTGTATGGAAATAATGGAGGAAGGGCTTTGAAAACGGCTGTTCGTTCTGGACAAAAGGTGGCCTACTATTTTTTTGATGATGCACGATTAAATCCATTGTCTGATTCCCTGGATTTATCAGATCCAAAAATTTATGATGGCATGATTAACCCAATTGAAGCAGTAGGAAAAGACGAAGTTTTTGTGCCCAATTCTTTCTCTCCAAATGACGATGGGTTGAATGATATTTTTTTAGCCAACCCTTATGAGATTGACGGTTGGAATTTATCGGTATTCAACAGATGGGGCAGCCCTGTATTTCAGTCTAAGACAGCACTGGAAGGTTGGGATGGGAAGTTCAATGGCAAATATGTTGAAATGGGTTCCTATTACTGGACATTGATTTATAAAAATGAAAGCGGGCGAAGGTCAGAGCGTCAGGGCTTTGTAAACGTGTTGAGATAGTGCGTACTTTTGTCGGGTGAATATTTGGCATAAAATCCCCTTACAAAATGTCTTGCCTTCAGCCTCTGCCGTTGAAATAGCACTAGAGTATTGGGCGCGGCTGAAAGACGATAGAGAATTCCCCCTAGGAAAAAGATCGGTTCTGTCAAAAGCCATTCAAAACCAGTACAAGGGTATAGAAATCCAAAACGAGGTAGCAAAGAATATCCGGCTCCTTGAAAGTGACCGGGCTTTCACCATAACAACGGGTCAACAGATTGTAACAGCGCTGGGCCCATGGATGGTGTTGTATAAAATAGCAACGGCCATTCATTTGGCAAAGAAGCTATCCAATCAATTTCCTGAAGACCACTTTGTTCCAATCTTCTGGATGGCCACGGAGGATCATGATTGGCCAGAAATAGCAGAAATAAAAAAGGGAGACTTGCACGTGAAGTGGGAAAATCCGTCCGGAGGGGCGGTGGGCCGGTTGTCTTCCAAGGTAATGTTTGAGGCTTTGCGACAATGGAATTTGGATCATCCAGAATTTTTATTGGATGAAGAGGTTCTACAGGCATACGAACTCAATGGAACATTATCGAACGCGACGCGTTATTTGGTGAACCACATTTTTGGACACCATGGGCTTGTTGTTGTAGATGGGGATGATTCAGCCTTGAAGGCAATGGCAGCCCCATTAATAAATGCAGAGTTATCAGAGCAAAAGCTTTTTCATTTGGCTCAAAAATACAATTGCCAAAATGGAGAAATTGAAATCAAACCCTACAATCTTTTTCAGTTATTTCCAGGACAGCGGACTCGGGTAAATACAATTGAGGAAGCACAGGAAATTTTATCCCTTTCGGACCCGACCCAGTGCAGTCCCAACGTTGCATTGCGTATTTTTTACCAAGAAACCATACTGCCCAATTTGGCCTATATCGGGGGACCTTCAGAGCAGAGGTATTGGAATCAAGTAGCTCCATTCTTTAAGGAGTTAAATATCCCAGCACCTTTGTTTGTGTTGCGTGAAAGGGGAGTGGTGATGCCCGAAAAATGGTGTAGAAAATGGGACGCGCTGCATTGGGATAGGAGTTTCATCATGAATGCTGAGGTCTGTTTAACTGACGCTTTGAAAAGTAAGTACGGAAGTGAGGAGGTGCTGATTGATTTGAAAGAAGCGATAGAGAAAGCCTATTCATCTCATTATGCAGCAGTGGAGTCAGAAGACCCTACATTGCTCAATACGGCAAAGGGAGATTGTGTAAAGGCCATTCAAATGGTGGAGCAATTGGAAAAAAAAATTCAGCGATCTCGAAAGAGGAAAGAGGAAGAAATGGTTCAATTTGCAGGACGTTGGTCTCAACATATACTTCCAAAAAAACATCTGGCAGAGAGATGGGATTATTGGATTTTTGACTGGCAAAAAAATAAGCACATCGTAGATGTGCTTATTGAGAATGTTAATGCAGAAGACCCTTTTTTCAAGGTCTGGACCATTTAATGAGCGTTGTTTTCTATGCCAAATTGAAATCCCAGACGCTTTCCAGTGGCTCCGCTTATTCCGTGATTCATATTTTGAATATCATCGACGGTCAACTGTTGAATCGCCTCATAGGGGGGGATGAACAAATCAAAGTTTAGGGTGTAAAGAATACTACTTTCCACTATGCTTTTTAATGCAGCTTCGTCCAAAGTGGCGTTGATCATGTCTTGGAAAAGAAAACCCAGTTGGCGTTTGCCTTGAACCATAAAGTGCTTTTCACGATTGATAAAAATACGACCAATTAAATATCCCAAATCTTGCTCTCTATTGTATTTGAAAGAGTCGGAAAGAAAATTGTAAATATTGATGACACCAACATAACTATTGGCTTCATTATTTTGAAAGTAGCCACTTTTCCAAAGACTATGGGATTTATCAAATTGGAAAACGTTGGTATGCATTTGGAAAACCAAGATGTCTCCAGCAACTTTGATTTCGGCTTGTAGATCTCCTTTGTTTTTGTAATAAAATTCAACACGTGAATCTTGATTCCCAAATTTGGATTTGATTTCTTCAATACTATCTTGAAGCGTTTTTTTCAATTCTTTGAAAGTCTCAGTGGTCAAGTGATACACATCTTGTTTCAAAATGCTTTTCTCTTGAATGAGTTGAAGTATGGTTTCTTGCGTGTTCATGATAATGCTTTAATAGGCGATAGCAAAAAGTACGCGACCCGTGCTGGGTTGTCCTGTTACCATGCACTTTCCATTCTCTGCCTTTTGATCCAGGGGTATGCAGCGTATGGTTGCTTTGGTTTCGGTTTTGATTTTTTCCTCCGTTTCTGGAGTGCCATCCCAATGAGCAGCGATGAAACCACCTTTTTCATCCAATACTTTCTTAAACTCGTCGTATGAGTTGACCTCAGTAATGTTGTTGTTGCGAAAAGTGCGGCATTCCTCTAACATAGTGGATTGAATGTTTTCAAGCAATTCATGGATGTGATCAGCGGCTCCAACAATTGGTATCGCCATTTTCTCTCCATTGTCTCGTCTGGCTACTTCGATGGTGCCATTCTCTAAATCTCTTTGTCCAACCGCTATCCTCACTGGAACTCCTTTCAATTCGTATTCAGCAAATTTCCATCCACTGCGTTTGGTATCATCGTCGTCAAACTTGACCGTGTACCCTTTGGCCTTCAAGGCATCTATAGTGGGTTTCATCTGATCATAGATACCGGCGATTTGCTCCACACCCTTGTAAATGGGGACAACGACGACGTGAATCGGTGCCAATTTTGGGGGCAATCGTAATCCTTTGTCATCACTGTGTGTCATGATTAATGCACCCATCAATCGGGTTGATACGCCCCATGATGTGGCCCAAACATAATCCTGCACTCCCTCTTTGTTGACGAACTTTACATCAAATGCTTTGGCAAAATTTTGCCCTAAAAAGTGAGACGTTCCTGCTTGAAGGGCTTTACCATCTTGCATCAACGCCTCGATGCACATGGTGTCATTGGCTCCTGCAAAGCGCTCATTGGCCGTTTTACGACCTTTGATAACCGGCATGGCCATCCAGTTTTCTGCAAAGTCTGCATAGACATCCAACATTTTTTCTGTTTCCTCAATGGCTTCTTGAGCGGTTGAATGCGCCGTGTGACCTTCTTGCCAGAGGAACTCAGCAGTCCTTAAAAATAAACGGGTACGCATTTCCCAACGCACCACATTGGCCCATTGGTTGATGAGTATCGGCAAATCACGGTAGCTCTGAATCCATCCTCTGTAGGTATTCCAAATGATGGTTTCACTCGTAGGACGTATGATCAATTCTTCATCCAATTTGGCTTTGGGATCAACCACAACTTGGCCGTCTTCAGTTTTTAATCGGTAATGCGTAACCACTGCACACTCTTTGGCAAAACCTTCTACGTGAGCTGCTTCTTTGCTTAAATATGATTTGGGAATGAGCAAAGGAAAATAGGCATTTTGGTGACCTGTCTCTTTGAACATTTTGTCCAATGCATCTTTCATTTTTTCCCATATGGCATATCCATATGGTTTGATGACCATGCACCCTTTCACTTCACTGTGCTGAGCCAAGTCTGCCATCACTACCAATTCATTGTACCATTTGGAATAATCCTGGGAACGTGGGGTAAGTTTTTCCGCCATTTTTTTAACCTGCTTTCAATATTATTGACCTCAAAAGTACAAGATATTTTTCATTACTTTTGTGGTAAGCGCGAGATGTGTAAAAACACGGAACACTTTGTTCTTTTTTAACTGCATCTTGCCACAAACGTGAATACCATGAACTACATGAAAAAATTGCACTTTGTTATTCTGTTTGCTTCTGTGATTGGATTTTCTTCTTGTATTTCAATACAACCAACTTCTCAAACCACATCTTATGAATTTGATGAAGCTTATTGGCAACCAGGAGAACACTTTGGCGAACCCAAAGATTTATCTGCGCAGGATTTGAAAAATGAAAGTGAAGAGGATTTTTATAGTGCCAACAGCCCCAGAAGAAATTCCTATGCACCAGGTTTGAGTAATCAAGATGAATACCGAGGTATGGGAGGAATGCTGCCGATGTGGGATCCAATTATGGGTTGGCGTTTGGGTTATCAGGGTGGTCAAACTGCCATTGGATGGGGATTGAATAGTGCAATAGGCATTAATCCTTATGGCAGCTATACACCCTATTATTGGAACGGTTCAGGTTTTAATAGTTACGGAACCTACCCGGGTTACTACTCCAATTATCCAGGAATGGTGTACTCTCCTTATGGCGCATATTCTCCCTATGGCTATGGAAGTTATGGCTATGGAGGATATGGTAGCAATCCCTGGGGATATGGATACAATGGTGCAACAAGCGGATGGAACAATCCTTATAACAACAATTACGGCTGGAACAATGTAGACAATACGGCCACCACTTCTTTTCCCCGACCCGGTGGAACGGGATCATTGGGCACTACATCAGGTCATGTGAATAGGAAGCCCAAGTCACTTTCCCCAAGTCAATCTCAGCCACGAAAGAATATCATGGTTCAAGCTTTGGAAAATGTATCCAAGCAAGCCAGTGGAGCTTCTCCACGAAATGCTGCAGACAAATTGGAACGTAGACAAGAGAATATGCAACGAGCCGGCAGGGTATTAGAGCAGGTGGGTAGAGCAGTAGTGAACGAAGCAAGTGGCAGCGGTTCTATGCCTTCAGGCGGCGGTAGTCGTCCTTCGGCCCCTAATTACTCTAATGGGGGTGCAAGTCGTCCTGCGTCTTCCAGTTCTCCGGCAAGGAGCGCTGCTCCATCTTCCAGACCAAGTAGTACTTCCCCCAAGCGCCCATAATGAAATTAAGGTCGCTTTTTCTTGTGTTGGGTTGTTTTTTGATACAACCTGTATTTTCACAGTCCGCCTTGGATGTTTTTCGGTTGATTGATGATCATCCTTTTATTTCTGCCCGATCCTTTGGAATGGGAGGTGCATATGGAGCGGTGGGAGCAGATCCCAGTGCTGCATTTTCTAATCCCGCTGGAATTGCGGTTTATCGTTCGGGTGTAATGGATATGGGAGCCAGATTGATGTTGGATTTTAATACAGGGAACTGGGAAGGACAGAAACAAACTACGGGCAATGTGCAACTTCCCATTGATCATTTTACTTATGTGCGAAATTATGCCACCAAGTCAAGGGATTGGCGTTACTTGAACGGGGCGTTTTCTTTTGGTAATGTCGATTTTTACAAGCGTGATGTTGCCATAGATTTTGAAACCAAAGGCAAAAGTTTGTTGGATGCCATGGCCTCAGGTGTGAACGGCATACATGGCGACTCATTGCTTTCCTATTACCCCTTTGATGCTGGTTTGGCCTGGTACACTTATGGTATTGACACTTTGCCAGGAACAGTAGATGAGTTTTATGCGAACTATGGGGGAGTCAACTCAACGGTCATACAAAAGCGTAGTCTATCTGAAGCCGGAAAGAAATGGGATTTGAATTACACCTTTTCCGGTAATTTCCGTGATCAGCTTTTTATTGGAGGAACGGTTGCCCTGCGCAACATGAGCTTTGTCCAAGAAATGAGTCATCAGGAAGAGTATCCCGATCAAGGCAATGATATGAAAAGTATGATTTATGATCAGAACCTAGATATCAGCGCATCAGCGTTTCAATTGCGATTGGGATTGATTTACGTACCTGAATTATTGCCTTGGCTGCGTATTGGTGCTGCCTTTCACAGCAGATCCAATTATTTGGTCCGTGACCAGTTTTCTAGTTCGATGATTACGTCATTTACGAGCAATGAGTACAATGCTTCTTCGCCGATCAATGAGATTGAATACCTAATCAATACGCCCCAGCGGTTTCAATTCAATACAGCCATGAACATCATGGACAAAGGAGTGTGGACATTAGACGTGGAAACCATTGATTTCGGTAGAGGAAGAATTAAGCCATACAATGAGGGTGATTACGCCTATTCCAAGGAAAATGCTTCGGTAATGGGATTGGGTTATTCCTCTGTCCTATTAAAATCAGGTTTTGAGTTTCGATTAAGCGAAAATTTCAGAGCTAGATGCGGGGGCATGTATCAAAGCAAGCCCCATCAGGATGATGCGCATCGTTTTATGGGTAATGTGGGAATGGGTTACAGGGGCCCTAATTTCTTTTTCGATCTGGGCGCAGGTTTGCGTTTTCAATCGATGAAATACACCTTATACGACCTTCCAATCGATGCAGCTTCAGGGCAAACAGGCATGTCAAGGGCATCCATTGGTGGGCAGCAATTTGTGTTGCAATTTTCTCTTGGCTGGAGAATATCAGAACCAGTGGACAATAGAGATGAATATGAGGAGTACAACATTCCTCCTCCCGTTCCGGTAGATCCTTTCTGATTAACCCAGTTGATGCCCCATTTGGTCACGTTTGACATCCAAATAATGGGCATTGTGAGGATTGCGGTTATTGGGTGATGCGATCACTTTTTCAATCTGAAATCCCATGGATGTTAAGGCCTCAATCTTTGCAGGATTGTTGGTGATGAGATGGAAAGAGGTGAAGTTGAGTTCTGTTAAAATTTCTTTGACCCACTCATAATCCCGCGCGTCGGCAGGATGACCCAATGCAATGTTGGCGGATACGGTATCGTGTCCTTGATCTTGTAATGCATAGGCCTTGATTTTTTCGTTCAGACCAATTCCCCTTCCTTCTTGTCGCAAATACAATATCGCGCCTCCATGTTCTTGAATGTATTGCTGTGCATGATGCAATTGATGTCCACAATCACAGCGCAATGAACCCAAAGCATCACCGGTGAGACATTCAGAATGAATACGAACGGTTGGGGTTGTTTTCCAATTGTTGTTCAATAAAACAACATGGGGATGAAAATCATCTCCATTGGGAAAGCTGATGAGGGTAAACTCCCCAAAAGCAGTAGGCAATTTTGCAGAAATTCTTTGCGTCATGCGGGCGCAAAGATAGAATCAATTAATGTTTGATGCGAATATTGTTTTGTTCCTTGACAAATACAACCACCAAGGCCGCGCACAACATGAATATTCCGCCTAAGACGATGGCGTAGATGGCGTGGCCTTCAAATAGATATTTCACCATGGGACCACCAAAAACGCCGTTTACAATCTGGGGTAAGGTGATGAAGAAATTGAATATGCCCATGTAAACGCCCATTTTTCCTGCAGGTATAGAACCCGCCAAAATCGCATAGGGCATTGCAAGGATGGATGCCCAAGCCATACCAATTCCGATCATGGGAAGGATTAGCATGTTCTTGTCATGCATGAAGAAAATACTGATCAATCCAATTCCTCCGGCCAATAGTGAAAATGCATGGGTTCCTTTGCGACCCAATTTGGCGGCTATGCTTGGCAACATCAAAGCATAAATGGCGCTGACTCCATTGTAAATACCGAATAAAATCCCAACCCAATCACCAGCATCCTTGGCGGCTTGCTCTGCTGCAGCACCCATGGGATGGCCATCGGCATCTACGGGAATTTGAAACACGTGCTCAACAAGGGCGGGAGTGGTAAATACCCACATGGTAAATAAGGCAAACCAAGTGAAGAACTGAACCAATCCCAACTGACGCATGGTAGCGGGCATGTTGACAAAGTCCTTGGCGATCTGTCCAAATCCCAATTTCTCTTCTTCCATTTTGCCATGAATGGCTTCGTATTCTTGAGGAGGATACTCACGTGTTTTCCAAATGGTGATCAAGATGGTTGTAATAAAAACCAATGCGCCGATATAGAACGAATAAATGATGTTGTCACCCACACCGCCGTCAGCGCCTTCATTGGAAACGCCAAACCAATTGGTCAACATCCAAGGCAACCATGAACCAACTACCGCTCCGATACCAATTAAAAAAGTTTGGATGGTGAAACCATAAGTCCTTTGATGGTCAGGTAAATTATCCGCCACAAGTGCTCGGAAAGGTTCCATCGCTACATTGATACTGGCATCCATGAGCATTAACACCCCAGCTCCGATCATCAGAGCAGATTTTGCAGTGAACCAAGCGCCACTGTTGGGCAGAAGTATCAGTGCCAAGCAACAAATTAGCGTACCAGCAAGGAAATAGGGCTTGCGTCTGCCCAAGCGATTCCACGTGCGGTCACTGTAGTATCCAATGATGGGCTGAACAATCATTCCTGTCAATGGAGCGACTAACCAAAACCATGAAAGTTCATGAACATCCGCTCCATATTCTTGAAGGATACGTGATGCATTTCCATTTTGTAAGGCAAAGCCCATTTGAATGCCCAAAAAGCCGAAACTCATGTTCCAGATTTCCCAGAATCCCAATTTTCTCATTTCCATGAGTGCAAGATAATCAAAAGTGTATTTTGTACACAATCAGAATGAAAATCAGGTTGACTGGTCAATCCTCCTTTTTATAGCCTTCATAGTAATAGGACTGCTCAATGCCTTTGAAGATGATTTCTCGATTTTCAATCTCAGTGGTGAGGTGCTGAAAAAGCAACGTTCTCAATTCCAAATCATTGATGGGACTCCGCTCCATGGCCTGCAAATACAAATGTTTGTCAATGTTTTGCCAATTCACCAAAACACCTAGGTGATGCTTCAGAATCATGTCCAACCAAATGCGCATAATTCTTCCGTTGCCCTCCATGAAAGGATGGGCGATATTCATTTCAACATACTTTTGAATGATGGATTCAAATGAATCGTGATCCATTTTTTCTATTTTCATCAATGCATCCGGAAGATACAATGCGGTGGCAAATCTAAATCCTCCTTTCGAAATATTCTGGGTTCTGATTTTACCAGCAAACGGATAGAGACCATCAAATAAATAATGGTGAATAGCCAATAGCCCTGCCGTTGTGCCCACTTCTATTTTTTCAATATCACCACTTTCAAATAAGCGAAATGCTTTTACAATGCTTTGCTGATCGATCTGCTTCATGGCTTTATCGAGAAAAGATTTGGTTTAACATCAAAGATTTTCAACATCAACAGGGGTGAGTTGTTTCAAATGTTGTTCTACTTGATATTGATTGAAATTAGACCAATGCGGGGCAGATTCTGCACGCTGGCCCAACAGCAAATTCATAATCTGATTTTCATTTTGGTATTTGTTGTGTAATGTCGCAAGGATACCAAAGAAAAACGCATCCAATTTTTGATTTTCTTGAACAGCCTCCATCATATCGTTTAGTTTGAAAATATGGAGCAGCTCTTTTTGTTCTTCCGTGTTGACGATGGTTTTGTGACCTTCTTTTAATGATCTAAAAACAATATTGTTCCAAGTTATATTGTCCGTACACCAAGGCACTGCATCAAATTGCAACGCATGTTCACTAATCAAAACAATGGCTTGTAGAACGGCCGGGAGATGACCTGCGGGAAATTCATCAAAGCTCCGGAACTCAAATCCACTTTGATAGAGTTTCTCTCGATTGAAATCCAAACCAAGATCGGTCAGCAATTCATAAGAGAGCGCATTCTCAATTTGATCTCGCCACCAGATATTTTCTTCTTTCGTAAACTTCAACAGCTTTCTGAAATCTTCAACAGGATAGGTCAAGATTTTTCCTTTGGCCATGCTTTGGTGGTAAGTCCCCACGCCCGTGTATCGGGACATGGCGTTACGCATTGAACCGCAGGCAAATTGATCTTTTAGCCCATGCTTTTCGCTGATCACACCCATGATATCAGGACTGCCTAAGGTGGCGATAAACAAAGGTTCAAACCATTGCAACAAGTAAATGGCATTTCCATGAACCTGGTCAAATTTGGCGTAATCTACAATGCGGCTGTCGGAAGTTAGTGTGGGTAAAGTGAAGTGAAAGTGAAAAGTACCGTTGTTAAATAAGACAAGGTTTTTTTGATTGGTCATGAACATGTTGATCCCGACGTTGTAATCTGTAAAGTGCAGTTTACTGTTGATGACATTGGACTCATTCAATTTATCCAAAAATACTTTTTTGGTGGCTTGTAACTCACGAACCGTATCTTGGACCGTTCTGTTTTCAAAATATTTGGTAACAAACTCAATGGTGTCTCCATCAAAAATAATCGGGCCATTGGGGTTGTTTTTCTGGGTCAATAAACTTTGGATGGCGTGGGGCTGTTGCTCTAAAAAGGTCTCAAGTATTGACTTGCCTGAATAATCAGGGTTTTCTAAATTGGGCGTTTTGGACAAAAGGGTTTTGTGCTCGTAATGGACATCCATTTTCTCCAAAGAGTGGCTGTTGATCATGCGGCTCACCCGATAATTTTTCTCAGGATCAAAGGCCGCTTCCAATAGAATTTCTAGCGTGCCTTCTTTGTAACAATTCAAATAATTGATGCTGTAGCGTTCACGACCCATTTTTTCACGGACAAATTGGCCATTGACGACGAGCCATTCCGTCATTTGAAAATAGGTTTCATTTTCTAACCCAATGCCCCAAAAGAATTTATTAATCGGGTTACTTGTCATGTTGTATTGTCTTGTTAAATGGTCTTTATTGGTTGGGGCAGTATATCATGGATGATAATACACCACATATCTTTGGTAGCGCTCATTGTTCCACCAATCCTTTCTTTTTTTAGCAAAATAATTGTAGTTCACTTTTCCGGCTTGTGATTGAAGCGGATAGACAACTACACCGTTTTCGCGGTAAGCTTGTTTTTGTTTGGTTTCAGGTACAATGGGAACAATGTGTCCGGACAATCCAAAGGTGACACGCTTGGCGCAGATGATTCCTACACCTCCTTCCTCGTTGACTTTGCGTTGAGCCTCGTCGAAGCTGGTCATCCGTTGCCATCCAAAACTAACACCCCACGTTAGCAACCAGTCGTGAAGGGCGTTGGAGTAGATGTGTCCTACGGTATCGTACATGATGGGCGTAACTTCTTCACCGTTCAATACCTTTTTCAAGGATTCCTCCGTCCACCAAACTGTTGGTAAATATACTTTAGAAAAGTGACAAAAGTCAAATGAATATACATTGCAGTAAGTGTCCTCTGGTGTTTTTTGGTAACGCAAGTTGTGGCTGACGTCCAATTGCGCAACAATGGCATGCAAACTTTTTTTCCTGGATTCGACACTGGTCATGTCACGGAAAATCATGCCTTCACTGGAGAGTGGATGATGTTTCAACAATTGGGAGTCGAGTCTGGAATCCGGATGAGGTGGTAGTATGGCAGGCTTTATGCGGGTGTCCACAGTCGTTATTTCTTTTACAGGAGCCAGATGTCTCTCTTGATCGTCTTGATTCATTGTTAAGATTTTGAACGAAAATAGAATGATTCAATCATGGTTGTGGTTCAATTTCAAAAGGTATTCGGTAATCATTTGTTCAAATCTTTCATTTTTCGGGGGCTAGGAAATGTTCTAACTTCGCAATCTAATGAATCGCATTAGTCAACCCGCCGTTTTAGTTCTAGCAGACGGCACTGTTTTTCAAGGAAAATCTTGTGGATACGTTGGAGTTACAACGGGAGAAATTGCTTTCAATACGGCCATGACAGGCTATCAAGAGGTTTTTACAGATCCTTCTTACTTCGGTCAGGTTTTGGTCATGGCCACAGCGCACATCGGAAACTATGGGGTTCATGTGGATGAAATTGAAAGTGAGACCTGCAAAGTTTCTGGAATTATTATTAAGAAATTTTCTGATGTGGCCAGTAGAATGGGCCCCATTGGTACGCTGCAGGATTATTTGGTGAGGGACAAAGTGGTGGGCATTTCAGATATCGATACCCGTGCTTTGGTTCGCCATATTAGAAAAGTGGGTGCGATGAATTGCATCATCAGCTCAGATGAAAGCAAGAGCATTGAAGATCTAAAGACTCAATTGGCGGAGGTTCCATCGATGGATGGATTGTCCTTGTCTCAGGAGGTTTGTTGTAAAGAACCTTTTTTTGAAGGTGATGAAAACAGCGCAGTGAGGGTTGCCGTGATTGATTTCGGAATCAAGAAAAATATAGTACGTTGTTTGACAGAACGCGGTGCGTATTGCAAAGTATTCCCGATGCATACAACGACGCAGGAGGTCTTGGATTGGAAACCCAATGGTATCATGTACAGCAACGGTCCTGGTGATCCATCTGCAATGCCATCGAGCATACAATTGGTGAAAGAGTTAATAGATTCAGGTATCCCAGGATTTGGAATTTGTTTGGGACATCAGATCATCGGATTGAGCCAAGGTTTGAAGACCGTAAAGATGTTCAATGGACACCGAGGAATCAATCATCCCATCAAGAATTTGAAGACAGGGAAGTCAGAGATAACGAGTCAAAATCATGGTTTCGTTATTTCTAAGGAAAGTATAGCTTCTCAGGATAATGTAGAAGTAACGCATATTCATTTGAATGACGATACCATTGCGGGCATTGCATTGAAGAACAAAAATGTATTCAGTGTGCAATACCATCCAGAAGCCAGTGCCGGCCCACATGATTCAAGGTATTTGTTTGATCAGTTTATCGAGGGGATGAAGGGTTAAAGGTGAATCGGTGAATCGGTGGATCGGTAAATCGGAAATCTCCCCTCCTAATTTTACGAAGTAAAAGAAAGGAGGGGTGGCACGGCGGAGCCGTGACGGGGTGGTTTTTGTAACGTCCTAAAATAGATTTACAAAAAAAACGGTCAAACTAAATCAGGCATGAACACCGACCACCCCGTCCCTGCGGGACACCCCTCCTTTCTTTTGTTTCACAAAAGCAGGAGGGGATATGGACTCGTCCTAATTTTGGGTTACATTTTTTTTTCATTTTGCCTTTTTTTGTAAACCTATTTTAGGACGAGACAAGATGTAACCGTCGCGTTTCTTCAAGCAATTTGATGTCCGTGCAGAGTTCAAAGCCAAATACTACTTTCCACTTTCCATTTTCCCACTTCTCTGAACTATCTTCGCCTCATGAACGGCGTACAACTGCATTTTCTTTTCAATCACATGCCCATGTTCTTGGCATTGTTTGCATTGATCCTTTGGGTGGTGAATTTTTTTAAACCCACTGCAATTCTTAAAAATTTAGCCATGATCATCATGGTAGTGATGGGGCTGATGAGTTTTGCGGCAATGGCCACAGGTGAGGAAGCCGAAGAAGTTATGGAACAGTGGGGCATGAGCCACAGGGCCATTCATGAGCACGAAGAATTGGCAGAAGTTGCACACTTCAGTGCTCTGGGCGTTGCTGTGTTGACCATCATTGTGTTTTTTGTCGAAAGAAAAAAACAAATTCAAATCAAGGCCTTTCCTTTCATCGCCATGATGGGTTTGGTGGGTGTTTTGGTTACCATGTCCATCGCAGCCCATGAAGGGGGAAAGTTGAGTCATCCGGAGTTGTATCAAACGCCACCACAAGGTGCAAGTGAAGACCACGACGATTCACATGAGTCTGAAGAACATTAATCCCGCACATCCCGCGCTAGAGGGAATTCAAGCGGTAAAGAAAGGGATTCTGCTGAATCTTTTTTTGGCCATTGTAAAACTGATTGCAGGTCTGTTAGGTCACAGTTATGCCTTAGTGGCCGATGCCATTGAAAGTGGCAGTGATGTGCTTTCATCGATTTTGGTTTGGATAGGATTGCGCACCGCTGCCAAGCCTCCAGACGAGGATCATCCTTACGGCCACGGTAAAGCAGAACCCATGGCTGCGGGCGTGGTGAGCATCATGTTGTTTGGAGCAGCCGCCATTATTTTATCCCAAAGCATTTATTATATTCAAACTCCTCACCAATCCCCGGCTTGGTGGACCTTGTTGGTTTTGGCGGCCATTGTCAGTGGAAAAGAATTGGCCTTTAGAATGGTGAACCGGACGGGCATGGACATCGATAGTCAAGCGGTTCAGGCCGAAGCGCAACACCATCGGGCAGATGCATTCACTTCATTGGCAGCGTTTTTCGGCATTGTCATTGCCTTGATAGGAGGTCCAGGCTATGAGACAGCAGATGATTGGGCGGCTATTTTGGCTTCTGTTTTTATTGCGTGGAACGGAGGAAAGATTTTTTTTCAATCGCTCTCGGAGCTCATGGATAGGGCTTTGCCGCAGGAGCAGGTCAATGCGGTTGTGGAATGCGCCAATCAAGTTCACGGTGTTCGAAAAGTGGAATCCTGTTTTGTGCGTAAAACTGGATTTGAATGGTTTGTTGATATTACGATTCAAGTGGATGGAAATCTCACTGTTGAAGAAGGACATGCCATTGCACATGAAGTGAATGATGCCATTAAGGCGGGTGTGACTCAGGTTTATGCAGTGCATACCCATGTTGAACCATTTCATCTTTGATTGTTGATAAACTATCCTTCGGTTTGAGGGTTTACTTTTATCCCATCTTATATTTGCTCCAATCTAGAATACAAACGACATGAATATTATAGTTAACAGTTCAATCTTGCACAAGTCTTTGCAATTGTTGGGTGGTGTGTTGAACAGCAACAATTCTTTGCCCATTTTGGACAATTTTCTTTTTGAAATTCGTCCTCAAACATTGACCGTTAGTGCGTCCGATTTGGAAACCGCTATAACCGTAACCTTGGACGGTATTGATACCAAAGGTGAAGGTGTCTTGTGTGTTCCAGCTAAACTATTAATGGATATTCTTAAGTCGATTCCTGAACATCCTTTGAATTTTACCATTGATCCCAAAACGTATGGCATCGAAATCTCTTCTGATTTCGGAAAATACAAATTGACTGGAGTCAATGGGGATGATTTCCCCAAGGCTCCCGCCATGGACAGCGACAAATCATTCAAAGTTCCTGGTGATGTGATGTCCCGCGCCATCAATAAAACATTGTTTGCGGCAGGCAATGATGACATGCGCCCTGTGATGAGCGGTGTTTATTTTGAAGTGCACGAGAACGAGACGCGTTTTGTCGCGACGGATGCGCACAAGTTGGTTCGTTATACCCGCACCGATGCGGGTGGTGACGCAGCAACATTCATCGTTCCAAGAAAACCATTGAATTTGATGAAGGGTATTTTGGGCAGTGTGAAGTCGGATGTAAGCGTGGCTTATTCAGACAACAACGCACAATTTACATTTGACAATGTATCCTTGATGTGTCGTTTGATTGAGGGTAAATACCCCAACTACGAGGCTGTTATTCCAAAAGAAAATCCTTTCAAGTTAACCATCGATAGAGCCGATTTGTTGCAGTCCATCCGTCGTGTGAGCATCTTTGCCAACAAGACAACGCATCAAGTTCGATTGAAAATGGGAGGAAGCGAGTTGCACATTTCTGCAGAAGATTTGGATTACAGCAACGAGGCCAATGAGCGTTTGACCTGCACCTATGTGGGCGATGATATGGAAATTGGATTCAATAGCCGTTTCTTGGCTGAAATGTTGAGCAATTTGGATTGCGACAATGTTACCCTAGAAATGAGTGCTCCCAATAGAGCGGGAATCATGCGACCACTGGAATTGGTGGACGAGAGTGAGGACATCTTGATGTTGGTGATGCCGGTGATGTTGAATAGCTAATGAAGGCGAGGAGGCTTCGTTCTGCATCGGAAATCATTCCGAATACTCACCTTATACTCAATCCTGATCTGTCCGTTTACCATTTGGCGGTTACGGGAGATCAAATTGCGGACGATATATGGATCGTTGGTGATCCAGAGCGCGTCCCTAAAATATCCAAGTATTTTGATTGTATTCAAGTACAACTGCATCGCAGGGAATATGTCTTGCATACTGGTTTATTAAAGGGTAAACCACTGACCGTGGTTTCTTCTGGAATAGGCGTGGACAACATTGATATCTTAATCAATGAATTGGACGCCGCAGTAAACGTGAATCCCGCCACGAGACAAATCAATCCGCAGCTGCGCCAGTTGCGTTTTTTACGATTGGGAACTTCAGGTGCCATTCGTCCAGAGATTCCAATTCACACCATCGTTGCTGCGCGATTTTCATTTGCGCACGATGGCGTTCCTTTGAGCTATGAGGCTGAGATGGAGGCCAAAGAAAAGGAGTTGCTAACGTCTTTAAAAGAAAGGGTTTTGACATTTGATACCACTTACGTTGCGCAATCGAGCGAAGAATTGTTGCAGCGATATCCCATTTTTGATATCCAAGGCATTACCTACACGGCCAATGGTTTTTATGGACCTCAGGGTAGGTCAGTCAGATTGCAATCCCTTGCCGAAGATCTGACACCGTTGCAAAGCGTGAGATGGTTGGATTTGCAGGTGACCAACATCGAGATGGAGTCGGCAGGTCTTTATGCCATTGCGGGTTTATTGGGACACCAAGCACTTACCTGTTGTGTGTTATTGGCCAACCGGGCCACACAAGAATTCTCTGAAACACCAGAGCAGGCTGTTGAAAGCTTGATACAAAAGGCCATCGCTGCCTTTTAAAAAATTGGTGTGAATAACAAATCATTTTCCTACAATTACCCTTCTCACTTCCCGTTAGTTTTGAATGACCAAAACGAGCAATATGCAGGGAGAAGTAAGTGCATTGATACAGTTGATAGAAGATCCAGATGAAGAGATTTTTGCACAAGTGCGGACGGAGCTCACCCGATACGGTGAAGCTTTGATTCCTCAGCTCGAGCATTATTGGGAATACAACGTCTACGGCCCCTTATTCAACAAGCGCATCGAGTCGCTCATTCAAGAGTTGAATCACAAAGCGGTTTACAAAAGACTAAGGGAATGGAAAGAGAGTCCAGAACAGGATCTGTTGGAGGCACTTTTGATTTTGAACCGTGTAAATCATCCATCAGGGAGAGAGGAGGAGTTAAAGGCACAAGTGCTCAAGATCAGACAAGACATTTGGTTGGAGCTGAATGATTTTTTGACGGCAATTGAGGCCGTGAATGTTTTTAATACAATACTTTTCAAGGTGTATGCATTGGAGGGGGTAACCCACGTGAGTCAAGGACATAACACATTGGGGGAGTTGCTGAATACCCGCAGAGGCGAGCCTTTAATCGTAGGGGCATTGTATTCGTGGTTGGCAGAGAGTTTGGAAATCAATATGCGGGCCATCAACGTGCCAGGTGATTGTATTTTGGCCTATCAGGAAGAAGACTTGGGAGGAGATACGGAGACCTTGTTTTATGTACATCCCCATCAAAATGGATCCATCTTGTCCCGAGAGGACATCATTGACTTGCTGCATGAAAAGCAGTATCCCTTGGATGAGCGATTTTTTCACAATTGCACCAAAGAGGAGTGGGTAGGACGCATGATCAATTTGTTGATCAATCAGGCTATTGCAATAAAAGACAACAATAAAGTAAGTGAGTTGCGCGCATTGCAGTCACTGATGATGGAGTAATTAGCAGGAAAAAAACTGCGATCCAGCCCAAAGAATCAGCAAGGTGGAAATGGTTCCTTTGATCACAAAGAACCAAAAGGAAGCCCATCCTAATTTCTTGAGCCAAGGGGGTAAATTATTTTTTTTCAATTTTTTTTTGCCTTGTAAATCCTTTACAATGTCGTAAAGTTAGTTTGTATCGTTAAACAAAACATTGTTGCGATATGAATAACTTAACAGAAGTAAAAAGGTACATCGATACCTTCTCTCGTCCAGATGGTTATAACCATTATGCTTGGGACGTTACCAAACGTTTGGCCATGGAAGTTTGGGAAAGTTATTTGGAGAATAGGACTTTCAACCGGTCCTTGAATTACCTGTGTCAAGAGTTTTACCAGATGATTCAGAATCCGGGCAATGGCGAGTACATCGTACCCAAATCGCGCATCCGCGGTATCAATTAGATGCACAGGAGGCGCATTCAAAAGCAGCGTTAGAGAACACTCCTGGTCTGGGCCACTTGTTTTCGGTTTGAGTACCTTAGACTGGGGGTGTTTCTTCTCTCACGAAAAATATCAACATTGGAAAACTTTTTCAATTGTACGGGAAGGACAAAGCTAATTTTGTACGAATGTCTTTCTTGAACGAACTCAACGACGCCCAAAGGGCAGCTGTTACCCATATCAAAGGCCCATTGATGGTTATTGCCGGTGCTGGCTCTGGCAAGACCCGTGTATTGGCCTATCGCATTGCCCATTTGATTCAAAATGGGGTGGACCCTTTTCAAATTTTAGCATTGACCTTTACCAATAAGGCAGCGGCTGAGATGAAGCACCGTATTGCTACCCTTGTGGGTGAAGCAGATGCGCGCAACATATGGATGGGAACTTTTCACTCCATTTTTGCACGCATTCTGCGCAATGAGGCGGAGCGCATCAATTACTCCCGCAATTTTACCATTTACGATACCAATGATGCCAAGAGCATGATTAAGGATGTGCTCAAGGAATTGGGTTTGGATGATAAGATTTATAAACCCAGCAATGTGCTGCATCGCATCTCTTCGTGCAAAAACAATCTCATTGGGCCGGAGGATTATAGAAACAACATTGATTTGATCAATGAAGATCACATGAGCGGAAAATCGCGCATGGTCGAAATTTATGAACGATACAACAACAAACTTTTCAATGCCAGTGCCATGGATTTTGACGATTTGTTGTTCAAGACCAATGTGCTTTTTCGGGATCATCCCGATCTGTTGTTGAAGTACCAACACAAATTTCATTACATTTTGGTCGATGAGTATCAGGATACCAATTTTTCTCAATATCTTATTGTAAAGCAATTGGGCAAGGCCCATGAGAATGTCTGTGTGGTAGGGGATGATGCGCAAAGCATCTATTCTTTTCGCGGAGCCAATATTCAAAACATTTTGAATTTTAGGAGAGATTACCCGGACTACAAGATGTACAAATTGGAACAGAATTACCGTAGTACGCAAACCATCGTGAATGCGGCCAATGGCATCATTGCCAAGAATAAAGATCAAATCAAAAAGAACGTTTGGACCTCCAATGACCAAGGTTCCATGATTGGTCTGTACAAGGCAGTTTCCGACAACGAAGAAGGCGCATATGTAGCCAATCATATTTTTGCCACCAAGAAAGAGGAGGGCATCGACTACAATGGGTTTGTGATTTTGTACCGAACCAATGCCCAGAGCCGTTCTTTCGAGGAATCATTGCGCAAGCTGAATATTCCCTACAAGTTGTATGGAGGAACAAGCTTCTACCAACGCCAGGAGATCAAGGATTTGATTGGCTACTTCCGATTGGTGGCCAATCACAAGGATGAGGAAGCTTTGAAGCGTACCATCAATTATCCTGCACGTGGAATTGGAAAGACAACCCTCGAAAAGGTACAGGTGCTTTCGGCCGAACGCAATACCAGCATGTGGGAGGTCATCCTCACGCCACAGCAGATCGGCGTCAATAGCGGTACTGCACTAAAGTTGTCCGAGTTTACAACCATGATTCGCAGTTTTGCAGTTGGATTGGAAACTGCTCCAGCGTATGAGGTGGCCTATAACATTGCCAGCAGCAGCGGATTGCTCAAAGAATTGTACAATGACAAAACCCCAGAGGGCGTTGCTCGGTATGAAAACATTCAAGAATTGTTGAATGGTATCAAGGAATTTTCAGATAAAATAGATCCGGCCAATCCCCACAAGGTCAATACGCTCTCTGAATTTTTGATAGACGTGGCTTTGTTGACCGACGCAGACAATGAAGATTCGGCCGAAAAAGAGAAAGTTAGTTTAATGACCATCCACGCGGCCAAAGGATTGGAGTTTCCTTATGTCTACATTGTCGGATTGGAGGAAAATCTATTCCCTTCAATGATGGCCTTGAATTCTAGGGAAGAATTGGAGGAAGAGCGTCGCTTGTTCTATGTGGCATTGACCAGAGCAGAGAAAAAGGTCACCATCAGCTATGCTACTACAAGATACCGTTGGGGACAATTGACCTACGGAGAACCCTCACGTTTCATTGACGAGATTGACGACAATTTCATCGATAAGAAGGGAGTGTCGATGAATAAACCCTCTGAGTTCAGTCGTCCTAAAATTGACTTTGGAAAAGAAAGGCAAGGATTCAATTCGGGTAGGGTCGGAGAGCGTGAACCCCGCATGCTGAGTGATACACCGAACATTCCGGTGAACTTCACGCCACCGGTGAAGAAGGATGTGATACCCACAGGCAACTTCAAGAAAGTGGATGCGGCACAATCCAAACCGGCTGGACCTATTTTGCAATTGGAGTCCGGCATGACTGTGAGTCATGAAAAGTTTGGAAAAGGGAAAGTCCTCAAGGTGGAGGGGGAAGGTGCCGATGCCAAGGCAACCATTTTCTTCCCATCTGAAGGACAAAAGCAATTACTGCTTAAATTCGCCAAGCTAACCATCATCGATTGAAGGTTAATTAATCAAGAATACACATGAGAGCATCGAGTTCATTTCGTGAACCAGGAGAGGCGTTGAAGCCGCATATTTTGGAGATCAACAGTTTAAGAAAGGATTTGAAGATCCCGGAATATGGTCGCAATATTCAAAAGATGGTAGAGTATGCCATGACATTGGAAGACCGCGAACAACGCAACCAATGTTGCAAAGCGATATTGTCTGTGATGGGGCAGTTATTCCCATACTTGAGGGACATGGAAGACTTTCAACACAAATTGTGGGTGCATCTGATGATCATGTCTGATTTTAAATTGGATGTGGACAGCCCTTACCCCATGCCTGCTCGTGAGGAGTTGGTGGTGAAACCCAACCCCATTCCCTATCCACAACGTGACATGAAGTTTGGTCATTATGGTCGCTATGTCGAAAAAATGATTGACAAGTGCAGCGCATTGGAGGAAGGTGAAGAGAAAAAACAATTTACCCAGGCCATTGCTAATCTTATGAAGCAGAATGCACTGAACTGGAACCGCAACACGGTGACCGATGATGTTGTATTAAAAGACCTTCAGTATTTGAGTAAAGGGAAATTGGATGTTAGCCATATTCAAGATCTAACCGCAGTAAAAACCATTCAAGGCAATAAGTTGAATGATTTCTTGGAAGATGGATTTAGAAAAGTGAACAAGAAGAACAAAAAAAGAAAATTTAAGAAACCGCTCAATCATCGGTGATTTATATTTGACCCGAAACAATGACTAAGTTCTTTGTCTTCCTGATTCGATTGTACCAACAGTATTTATCACCATTGTTGGGTCCCAATTGCCGATATCAGCCTACTTGCAGCCATTATACCATTGAAGCATTGCAGGAGTGGGGATGGATGAAAGGCTCTTGGATGGGAATAAAAAGAATTGGAAGTTGTCACCCATGGGGTGGATGGGGTTACGATCCAGTACCGGAAAATGAAAACAAAAAAAGAAAATAAAATGAAAAATTATCGTGGACTGGCCATTTGGTTATTGGCCGTTTTATTCATGGCTTGTGCAGCATCAGAAAGTGAGATGATGAAGGAGGCCCGCAACATACAAACTGGTCTTTTAAAGCAAAAATCAGATTTGGATTCTGTATTGAATGTTGAGGCAGGTAATGTAGAGAAAACCATTGCCATCATGTCTGAAGACAGCACCATGGCCAAGGATACCATCAAGTACAAAGAGTTTGTTGCCTTGATGTCCAAAAAGGAATTGATTGAAAGTGCCAAGAGCAAATTAGAGGATTGGAAAATCAATAGCAAGTTGTTGCCTACAGAAGCTGAGCAAAAGAACGGGGTTGAAAATCCATTTGGTCCTGAAGCCAAGGATTTGGATATTTTGAAAGCCATTAAGGAAGCACAAAGTTCTTTCAATGATTTGCGTTCTCAAATCGAATCTGAAATTCAATGATAATTCGTCCAAGAAGAAATAGGAAGTCGGAGGCCATCCGCTCCATGGTAAGGGAAACATCAGTTTCCCTTTCTTCATTTATCTATCCATTGTTTGTCTTTGAAGGCAACGCGCCAAAAATTCCCATTGCCTCAATGCCGGGTATTTACCGTTGGTCAGCTGATGAGGTTTTGAAGGAAATTGAGGAGTGTGTGCAATTGGGAATAAATGCCTTTGTTCTATTTCCAGTCTTTCCTGAAAGTCAGAAAGACAAAATGGCTACCAAGAGTTTTGCGGAGGATAATTTTTATTTGCATTTAATTACAAAAATAAAGCAGCATTTTCCGCACATCGCTTTGATGAGTGATGTGGCCATGGATCCCTACAGTTCTGATGGTCATGATGGTTTGGTGATAGAGGGTGAAATTGTCAATGACGAGACCTTGCCCATTTTGGCCAATATGTCTGTTGCGCAAGCGCAAGCTGGAATAGACATCGTCGGTCCTTCAGACATGATGGACGGTAGAGTGGGTTTTATCCGTGATGCATTGGATCAAGCTGGATACGATAAAGTATCCATCATGTCCTACACGGCCAAGTATGCCAGTGCATGCTATGGTCCTTTCCGTGAGGCCTTGGATTCAGCTCCGCGCAGTGGCGATAAGAAAACGTATCAAATGGATCCCGCCAATCGTTTGGAGGCATTGCGTGAATTGTCTTTGGACCTCAATGAGGGAGCGGACATGGTGATGGTGAAACCTGCTACGTTGTATTTGGACATCATTCGCGAAATCAAAGATCGCTCTGATGTACCCGTTGCCGCATACAATGTCAGTGGAGAGTATGCCATGGTTAAGGCGGCAGCGCAGCAAGGTTGGTTAGACAATGATCGCATGATGCATGAGATGTTGTTGAGCATCAGTCGCGCCGGTGCTGATATTATTTTGACTTATTTCGCCAAAGAATACGCGCAGAAGTTCAAGTAGTCATGGTTGTCTTTGAAGTCAATCCTTGTGCGTTGGGACATGCCCAACAATGCCAGCAGTTGATTCGCATTTTACCATCGCTGCAATCCATCGGCGTTGAGGTGTTGTATCTCATGCCTTTTTTTCAGAAAGGTGAAAAGCGCTCGGTGGGTTCACCCTATTGCATTTCTAATTTCGAAGCATTGAACCCCGCTTGGGGGAGTATGGAAGATTGGAATGTCCTACGCAACGCGGTTCAAGAAAATGGAATGACACTTTGGATGGATTGGGTCATGAACCATACGGCCTGGGATCATCCTTGGTCATTGACAAAGAAGGACTATTATTCAAAAAATGACGATGGGCAATTGCACCATCCCTCGGGAACCAATTGGACAGATGTAGCACAGCTGAATCATCATCATCCTGCAGTATTGGAATACTTTGTGTCCAATGCCAAGCATTGGATGGAGAACGGAGTTTCAGGATTCCGGATCGATGCCAGTTATTTGATGCCCATTGACTATTTGAACCTTTGGATCCAAAGGGTGAAGGAGTTGTCTTTCAATACAATGGTGATTTTGGACCGATGGGATATCTTGGAGCAATATTCGCAAGGGGATGGGAGTATGGGAAGGGAGCAGCCAAGAGGTTTAACCTCTAACAATGATCAACGATTTTGGAAGTTGATCTATGGGCATGACGAGGCGGCATTTGGGCCTTTGTTTCAAGAAAAATATCCCAAAGGTTGGTCTTTTCAAGAGACCAGATCCCAACACCCAAACATCGTTTTAGGTTCTGGTCAATGGCGTCCAAATGAGTCGGTTTCATTTTTCGAAGCATCGGATTGGGACCAAGTTGTTTTTGATCGGTGGATAAAGGAAATGCTGCGCAAAGCATAGTGCATTCCGACTTATATTTGTTCCCTATGTCAGTATCAGATTTTATTGCTCCCTTTCAAAGCGTCGCTGGAATCATCGACTTGTTTACGTTGATTTTAATGGAGATTGTGTTGGGAATCGACAA
>JACCDJ010339470.1_pt1 | contig 62208 bp, 46 predicted proteins | sample 7444481 | NCBI WGS metagenome assembly JACCDJ01 (sample SAMN15323435, study PRJNA562643) | freshwater metagenome | isolation source: river surface water | place: USA:Blue River Watershed | collected 2017-08-15
GAGGTCGAGTCATTTGAATCGATACGCCGTCGTTTCACCACCGCCGCCATGTCGATGGGCGCGCTCTCACCCGAGGCACATGAAACACTCGCCATCGCCATGAATCGCATCGGTGGCAAATCGGACTCCGGCGAAGGCGGCGAGGACCCGGTGCGCTACAAGCCCTATCCGAACGGCGACTTCGCACGCTCTTCTATCAAACAAATCGCGTCGGGCCGTTTTGGTGTTTCAGCATTCTATCTGGTCAATGCCGATGAGCTCGAAATCAAGATGGCACAGGGTGCCAAGCCGGGCGAAGGCGGACAACTGCCCGGTCACAAGGTCAACGCCTTGATCGCCCGATTGCGCAATACCCAGCCGGGAGTGCAATTGATTTCCCCACCGCCGCATCACGATATCTATTCGATCGAGGACCTGGCGCAATTGATCCACGACCTCAAGGAAGTCAACCCACGTTGCCGCGTCACGGTCAAACTCGTGGCTGAATCCGGAGTAGGCACGGTGGCTGCAGGTGTGGCTAAGGCATCAGCGGACAACATTCTCATTTCCGGTCACGAAGGTGGCACGGGTGCCTCGCCGCTTTCGTCAACGAAACACGCCGGAGCTCCATGGGAGCTAGGATTGGCTGAAGCCCAGCAGACACTGTTGTTGAACAATTTGCGCAATCGCATCACCCTGCGCACCGATGGTGGCATCCGCAACGGTCGCGATGTGGTCATTGCCGCGATTCTCGGCGCGGAACAATTCAACTTCGGCACCACGGCGATGATTGCCATGGGCTGCGTCTACGTGCGCAAGTGCCATTTGAACAATTGCCCTGTGGGTGTGGCAACGACCGATCCGAAGTTCCGTGCCAAATTCAAAGGCACACCGGAAATGGTGATCCACTACTTCGACGGCGTCGCCAAGGAAGCCCGAAACATCATGGCGAAGCTCGGCGCGCGCACGCTCGATGAATTGATTGGACGTCCCGAATTTTTGCGTCAGCGCAAGGTGCCGGATCATCCCAAGGCCAACACGCTTGATTTGAAGCCCATCCTGCGCGATGTCATCCCCGTGGTGGCTCAGTCACAAGGTGTGCCTGCGGAGTCGCTCTCGCGCATCCGCACTCAGGAACGCAACGATGGTATTGCCAAACCGGCTCTCGACTTGCAAATCCTTGCCGACATCAAAAAAGCTCTCGGCGTCGAGCCCGATGCCACTGTGCCAACAAAGGCCTACGGCGCACCTGCCGACGTCAAACTCGCCGAGGCACTCGCACTCTTGCCCGACCGCGCCCCGATCGAGCTGCTCTACGATGTGGTTAACACCGACCGCAACATCGGCACACGTCTCTCAGGTCGCGTTGCGGAAATCTACGGCGATCATGGCCTGGCGAAAAATTCCATCTCCCTGACCTGCCGCGGCACCGCAGGACAATCGCTAGGCACCTTTCTTGTATCCGGCATCCGCTTGAAAGTCATTGGCGAAGCGAACGACTACGTCGGCAAGGGCATGGCTGGCGGCGACATTGTGGTCATGCCTCCCAGCGACGCGAAATTCACACCCAGCACCAATACCATCATCGGCAATACTTGCCTTTACGGGGCAACTGGTGGGCGGCTATTCGCCTACGGTCGCGCAGGCGAACGCTTTGCCGTGCGCAATTCCGGTGCCACCGCCGTCATCGAAGGATGCGGCGACCACGGCTGCGAATACATGACCCATGGTAGCATCGCCATCCTCGGCAAGACCGGGAAAAATTTCGGTGCCGGCATGTCCGGTGGCACAGCCTATATTTACGACATCGACGACCGCTTCTACTCGCGTCTCAATGATGAAATGGTAGTAGCTCTCGCCGTCACCCGCGCTTGCGACAAAGTCGAACTCCGACAACTCATCGAAACCCATCACACCATCACCGGTAGCGAACGCGCTGCGAATTTGTTGGCAGATTGGGAAGCATCGTTGAAAAAATTTGTTCGCGTTATCGCCAAAGAACGCGCCGCCCTCGAAGCCGCAGAAAAACAACATGAGGCCGCGAGCTCCAGATAGTATCATGACGATGTTTTACCTATCAGCCCGAGACATAGCAGGCGGATCGACGGCTTTTCGCGTATCACAAGACTGATCACAGACAGAAAACCCGACGAAAAATCGGTGACACACGCATTTTGCAGTTTCACAATTGCCGTTCCTCGCGTAAGTCAGTTCCCGCCATGTCTGACGATGCCACCCACCATTCGACCGAAGCCGAACTGATTGCCGTACGCCGCGCCAAGTTGGCGAAGCTGCGTGATTTGGGAGTGGATCCTTATGGTGCCCGCTACGAAACCACCTCAACCCCTGCGGCTCTGCACGAGAATTTTACTGAGGGGGTGAAGGTCAAGGTCGCCGGACGCATCACCGGCCTACGCGATATGGGCAAATCGGTTTTTTTCCACCTCGGCGATGTGCTCGGGGCGATCCAAGGCTACGTTGGTCTCAAAACGCTCTCGGAACAGGAAGTCGCCGTCTGGCAGTGCCTCGACCGCGGTGACTGGATCGGCGTGGAAGGCGAAACATTCCTCACCCGCACCGGTGAGCCGACCATCAAGGTCGAGCGTTTCACGGTGCTATCGAAGTCGCTGCGTCCCATGCCCGACAAATGGCACGGTGTGGCCGATCGTGAGATCAAGTATCGCAAACGCCACCTCGACCTCATGGGCAATGCACAAAGTGCCGATGTGTTTGTGAAACGCATTCTGATGATTGCCGAAATCCGCCGCTTTTTCCAAGAGCGCGGTTTCCTCGAAGTGGAGACCCCCATGCTGCAGGATGTGGCGGGCGGCGCGGCGGCACGGCCTTTTGAAACCTATCACAATGCGCTCGGCATGCCGCTGACACTGCGCATCGCGCCCGAGCTTTTCCTGAAGCGACTGCTGGTCGGCGGCTTTACGAAAATTTTCGAACTCAACCGCAACTTCCGCAACGAGGGTATTTCCCGTCGTCACAATCCCGAGTTCACCATGCTCGAAGCCTACTGGGCCTTCTCTGATTTTGAAGAAATGGCGAATCTCGTCGAGGAAATGACCTGCTCGCTCGCGGAAAAATTCTGCGGTGGCCTTCAGATCGAACACAAGGACGAGGATGGAAACGTGGTGCGCACCATCAATTTGCAACGTCCTTGGAGACGCGCCGGTTACCACGATCTCATCAAAGGCGCGGCGGGCGATGATTTCTTCGACATCACTGTGGCTCAACGCCGCGAACGCTGTGCCGAATTGGGCGTGGAGATTTCACCGCTCATGGAAGATTACGAGGTAGTGCAGCAGGTTTTCGAAAAGCTGGTGGAAGAAAAAACTTTCGATCCTTGCTTCGTCACTCGAGTGGCATCGGAGCTGGTGCCTCTCGCCAAAGTCACCCCCGGCGGTAAAACGGTAGAGGTATATGAATTGATCATCAACGGTCAGGAAATTTCTCCCGGCTACTCGGAACTGAACGACCCCGATGTGCAGCGCGATCGCCTGGAACATCAATCGGGTGGTGAGGAGCAGAAGGTCGATTACGATTTCATCGAAACACTGGAGCACGGCATGCCACCCGCAGGCGGCATCGGCATCGGCATCGATCGCCTGATCATGATGCTCACCGGTGCGCCGACCATCCGAGACGTCGTCTTTTTCCCACAGCTCAAGAAAAAAGACTGATGCCATGACCGGGCTTTTTCGTTGTCTCGCTTTTTTGATGGTCATGCTGACCACAGCGGGAGCGGAGCAGCTTCCACTGATTTTTGTCAGCTACAACATCCGCTACGAGGCGAATGAGGATACAGGATGGCGTGCATGGCCTGATCGATTGCATCGCCTGATCGCCACCATACGGCGCATGAATCCCGATGTCATGGGAGTGCAAGAGGCTCTTCATGCGCAAGTAGCGGATATGCGCCTTTCCTTGCCGGATTATGAGTTTTACGGATACGGACGAGACGATGGCAAAACGCGTGGGGAATACTCCGGCATTTTCTATCGGCGAAGCCGTTTCCAAGCCGATCCCGCGGATCAAGGAATGTTTTGGCTCTCCGCGACCCCGGAGGTTCCTGGTTCCAAAACCTGGGGCAATCAAATCCCCCGAGTGGCCACTTGGATTCATCTGATCGATCAACAACACCAACGCGGCTTCACCGTATTCAATACGCATTGGGATCACCGTCATCAAGGATCACGTGTGGAGGCAGCCGCCTTGCTTGCGAAACGCATTGATGCACGCAAGGCTCCAAAAGACCCCGTGGTATTGTTAGGCGACTTCAATGCCACGGAAGGCAATCCCGCCGTGGATCTTCTCGCGGGGCGTCAAGGTTCTTGGTCAAGTGCATTGCTCGATGCTTACCAAACGCTTCACCCGCAGGTCAAAGCAAGACGCACCCTGCATTTCTGGGAAAACAACAGGGACGGCTGGGCCAAGGTCGATCACATTCTGGTATCGCATTCGGTGCGGATTCTCCATGCCGAAATCATTTATCCCGAAGCAAAGGAAAAGCCCGCATCGGATCATTACCCCGTCAGCGCCACGATCGCATGGCCATGAATTTCCGTCACTGACGCGAAGTGATTTCATCCAATAGCATCTGCTGCTCCTGCGCGCGTTTTTTGATGGCCTTGGCTTGCAACAGGATCATGAACACGCCGGCGAAAAAATTCCAAATATCCCGAATCCATATGACATCGTCATACCCTAGCGAAAATCCCGTTCAAGACAAGAACCCTGTGCCTGCCAAATCGTGTTGACGGATGATCGTGGCAGCGGCATGTTGTTGGCGAGTGAAACCATCGTATTTCGGCTGCCTGATTCTGTTCCTGCTGCTTTGGTTTGCAGGAGTGGCGCTTCATCTGCCCGGCACCCAGCGGGATCTTGCGGTGCAGAGCAGGGCATTGCTCGATCGGCCCGAACACGATGGCGTCTACGACAAGGTCGTTGTTTCTTTTGCCGGCCAGGAAGCCACTCTGACCGGTGCGGTCGCCAGGGAAGAGGAAAGAGTCCTGCTAGAAAAAATCATACGCGAACAAGTGCGTCTGCGCGATGAGCAGCCGGGGCGTAATCCCGTGACAGCTGTGCACAATCGCGTGGCAGTGAACCCGGATGCGGCACCTCACCGCCACCATTCTTGGTTGTTAGTAGCGGTCTACGGATCTCAAAAACGCGTCGAGGGTGTTCTCAAATCACCGTTGCAGCGCCATGCACTGTTAGAAAAAATGGAGCGATTCTGGCCGAGCCCGGATCCAGTGAGTCGTGAGCGAGCCAATCAAATCATCGTCGATGAACGCGCCTGGCCCGCGGACGATTGGGACAAAACACTGTCGAGCGCACCCGATTTTTCCGCACTGCTTCACGAGAAAAAAGGTCGCGAGCGAGCACTCATCGCCGCGACCACGGGCGACGGCCAATGGCAGACTTTTGATTTCAACGCCACGGATGAAGAGATTGCCGCCGCACTCTCATCCGCTCGCGTGAGTCTTCGCGAGGTCACTCTGGCATTGAACGATTTCCGCATCCGTCCCGAGCAAGAGACACCGCAAACGCCATCACCCTGACACCTCATTTTTTATGGAAGGAAATCTTTGGTTCATCATCAAACTGCTCCCCTATCTCGCGTTCTGTTGCCTGATTTCAGGTTTCGTGGGATGGAGCCTGCGTGGGCGTGTTCCATCGCCCCCTCCGACCACGATCGAAAAAAGCCGCGGCAAAACCTCATCGAAAAAATCACGCCGATGAACGAGGTCGATTGGCAAGCCCGCTACGAGACGGCGGACACCCCTTGGGACAAAGGCGTGCCCCACCCAATGATATCATACTGGACCAAAACCCATGACATCGCGGGGGCTATCGTGGTGCCCGGTTGTGGACGCGGGTGGGATCTACGCGCCTGGGCAATGGCCTTCCCGCAGCACTCCGTCATCGGCATCGACCTCGCGCCCGCGGCGGTGGCATCGGCACGTGAGAACTGCGCGGATCTCCCGAACGTGCGCGTCATCGAGTCGGACTTTTTCGATCTCTCCGCATGGCACGATGGACAAGACCTGGGACTCATTTGGGAACACACCTGTTTCTGCGCCATCCCTCCGCATCTTCGCGATGCCTATGTGCGCAGCGTATCGAGCGTATTGCCGACCGGGGCATGGCTGATCGGTGCCTTTTTCACGGACATCACCGACCGCGATTCCGGGCCGCCGTGGAACACGCAGGTTAAAGAAATCATCGAACGCTTTTCCCCGCATTTCACGATCGAGTTCCCCGCCCTTCCCCATCAAACCTTTCCCGGTCGCGAGGGAGAGGAACGCAGCATTGTCATGCGACGCATGTGATCAAAAAAAACGCGGAGAAAGCTGACTCTCTCCGCGTTGATTGATCAGCAATGAAGAATTATTTTGCCTTGATCAGCTTCGCCATGGCCTCACCCAAACCGAGCCCGACATTCATGTAGGTTTTGGCGTTGCCATTGTAGTGGCCGTTTGAGGCACCACCCATGCTGAGCGGATTGGTATACACCGTGGAGACGTTACCTTTGAAATCAGGGTATTTACCGCTGTTGCCATCGACGGCCATCTGTCCGGCAAAGATCTTGCCATCATTGCCTGAGGCATTTTCCTTGCTGGTCTGACCGAGTGTTCCAAGCACGAACGGAGCGTTCGGCGCGTTGAACTCCTTGCGCAGTGCTTTGATCAGGTTCACCAAATTCTTCTCGTAATTCGCGGCATGAGCCTCGTTGTAACGGTCCTTGTCACCCTGCCACCAGATAAATCCGGCGACTTCGTATTTGGTAGCCTCGGGGTAATACTTGCTGATGTCTGCCAGCACTTTTTTCGCATTTGCAACATCGTCATCGTATTGCTTGCCCGCATACCAGTTGATGGGCTTGCCCTTCTTGTCCAACCATTCGGCGGGTGGAGGAGTGGCCACGCCTTTGGCCGGATCCGCATCCCACATGTCGGGTTTATCCTTATAACCTGCTACCACTTTGCTGGTTTTCACACCTGCTTTGTCGGTGAATTCCCAGACGTAACGCTGGCTACCGGGTGGCAGCAAATCCCAACCAAGTCCGCGGTTTCCGATGGAGCTCTTGAGAATCATCACCGGTTCATCAATCACATTCCCGAGCTGATGTCCGATACCGATTTCGATGCCAATCTTGTTGCCACTGATGGTGAGCCAGTCATTGCGATAGACATTCATGTTGTCGCCTTTTTGCATCACACCGACATTGCGCACATCCTTGCGGGTGGTCCAAGCTCCAGCGTCATCGACGAGAAATGGATAGAGTTTTTCGGTTTTCACGGCTTTCTCCAGCGCACCATCCTTGTCCCCTTTCACACCACCCATTTCCAGAGTGTTCGACTGCCCCATGACAATGAATACCTTCACGGGCTTGGAAACATCGGCCGGCTTGTCATCCGGACGGGGAAGATCAGCAGCGGAAATTGCCGATGGTGACAACAACGCGAGACCGCACAACGATACGAGGAATTGGGTTCTTTTCATGACAACCCTTTTACTCAAAACAAGCAACGGTTCTTTCAGGACATTTCAGACACTCACGCATGGCGCGGAATTTTCGCAATTCGCTTGGAAGAGGCACACGGAAATGCTAGACTTGTCTCGTCATGGCATTTGATCGTTTTTCGCAAGAACTCCTCCGTTACCCCGCTCTGGGATTCTCTCTCGATACATCGCGCATGGACATGACGCCGGATTTCATCGAAAGCATGAAACCCCGCATCGACCGCGCGTTCTCCGATATGTTTGCCCTGGAGAGTGGCGCGATTGCCAATCCCGATGAAGGGCGCATGGTCGGTCACTACTGGCTGCGCAATGCCGAGCTAGCACCGAATGCTGAAATTCGCGCACAAATCACCGAGCCTCTGGCAACCCTCAAGAGCTTTGCCAAAGGCATTCATTCCGCGACGATCACAGCCCCATCCGGCAATGAATTCCGCCGCATTTTGCTGATTGGCATCGGCGGCTCGGCACTGGGTCCTCAATTGGTCGCAGAAGCACTGGGACAAGGAGCTCGCATGCCGATCTTTTTCTTCGATAACACCGACCCCGATGGCATGGACCGCGTGTTGGCATCGATCGGCGCGAAAAACCTTTCGTCCACTCTGGTGTTGGTGATTTCCAAATCCGGGGGAACTCCGGAAACCCGCAACGGCATGCTCGAGGCCAAGGCCGCCTACGATGCCGCTGGTCTGGCATTTGGCAAACATGCGGTCGCCATCACGGGTCAGGGCTCCAAACTCGATCAATACGCCATCGAACAAGAATTCCTCGCCCGTTTCCCCATGGAAGACTGGGTCGGCGGACGAACCAGCGTGCTCTCCACCGTGGGTCTTGTGCCAGCCGCACTGCAAGGGATCGACATCGATGCCATGCTCGCCGGCGCCGCCGCGATGGATGCCGAAACGCGTAAGCAAGACGTCTCGAAAAATGCAGCGATGCGCTTGGCACTAGCCTGGTATCACGGCTGCAACGGCAAAGGCGAGAAGGACATGGTCGTTTTGCCATACAAAGACTCGTTGTGCCTGATGTCGAAGTATCTGCAACAGCTCGTCATGGAATCGTTAGGCAAGGAACACGACCTCGATGGCAAGCAGGTGTTCCAGGGCATCGCAGTCTATGGCAACAAAGGTTCCACCGACCAGCATGCCTATGTGCAGCAACTGCGCGATGGCGTGCCGAACTTTTTCGCCACGTTCATCGAAGTGCGCAAAGGTCGTGATGGCGATACCATCGAAGTCGAACCCGGCAACACCAGCGCCGATTATTTGCAAGGCTTCCTTCGTGGCACCCGCAGCGCGCTCTATCAATCCGGTCGCAAATCCATCACCATCTCGCTGCCGGAAGTGTCCCCGTTCCACGTAGGCCTGCTCATCGCACTCTACGAGCGTTCCGTTTCGTTTTACGCTTCCCTCGTAAATATCAACGCCTACCACCAACCCGGTGTGGAAGCAGGGAAAAAGGCGGCAGCCACCTTCCTCGCCACACTCAATGCCGTACGCGGACGTCTGACCGCCAGTCCGAAAACCGCAACGGACATTGCCGCCGAGATCGATGCCGATGCCGAGGATGTCTACCATTGCCTGACCCACCTCAGTGCCAACGGCGAAGCCCAGTGCAGTCTCGGTACCAGCCCCGCCGACGATACCTTCGGGCTGTAACAACAAAACGGAAAAATCCGGTCAAAAGCGCTCCACACCGGCGATGATATCTCTCATACGATGGATCATTTTTGCCGGAGCCGGTTTGGGATCTGCCGCCGAGCCTGGCGTGGTGATCACTCCCATGGTGCCATTTTTCCACAAATGGCAGATGGTAGATGGCGTCAAGATGGTGGACAAGACCGCGGCACATGCGGCGGGACGTATCCATTTTTGCATCACGTTGCAAGCCTTGTTGGAAGAAGGCTCAAGAATCAAGACCATCGGACTCTATCAAGAAGCGGGCGCGGGAAAATCCGGAAACGCTTTTCACCCCGCGAATGAAGAAATCAATGCGCAGTTCGCCCAATACCTGCGCCTGGCATTTTCCCGCGCCGTTCATCACCACTTGGACATTTCTCTGCTCCTTCACTTGAACGCGCATGGTGAGAAACAGGACTGGCGCAATCACTTCGATTTCAATCCACTGCAAGGCGGCGAAAACCAAAGCTACCGTAATGCCATGATCCGGCCTGTGCTCAAGGCGATTGCGGAGTCTTTGCCCGCTGACTGGCCCGTGGATCTCTCCTTGCAAGGGGAAATGGGTACCACGGTATTCCGCTACCCGGACGAATGGAAATTGTTGTTGGATGAATGCCGGCGGAGTCTGGGCAACAGCTCCCGGCGCAAAGTGGGGCTGAGCTTCAATTACAACTCGGTGGCCGGCAACGCAGGACAATCGTGTTCCCGGGAAAAGCTGCGCCAGCTTTGGGATAAGAGCGACTTCATCGGGATCTCCCTCTATCACGGTGTCAGCTCATTACCGAAATCCAGCGACTTTGATTTCGCACTGGGCTCTTTTGCAGGAGAGTTTCAAGGCATCGGTTGTCCATTGCCATCTCAAAAACCCATCCACATTGTCGAGATCGGAATGGGAGGCGGAGGTCAATCGAAAGACACATGGCAACCCGTCATTCCTGCACCCACGCGTGCTCAAGCTCTGGCAGCACCTTATCTGGGTACCGATGAACCGGGTAAAAATCCCTGGCATCTGCCCGAACTGGTACAAGCACGTCGGGCCTATTACGGAGCTTTTCTCGAATTCGCATCGTTGCCACGCGAGCGCCATCCCATCGAGGCGATCTCACTCTGGAGCCATGGTTCTTGGGATGTTCACGGCATTGAAAAACCGGATTTCGGCGACTCTTCGGTAGCAAAGCAAATCAGATCCTACAATCAAATCGCCATAAAACGTCGCTCAGAAAAATAAATCTCTGTTATGAGGCGGAAGTTTGCGCGACGCATCAACCGACCAATTGCTCTTTCAGCAAAGCCGCGGCGTAATCGCGGTTCATACGGGCGATGTGATCGACGCTGATTTCCTTCGGGCACGCGGCTTCGCACTCGTATTGGTTGGTGCAGTTGCCGAAACCCTCGGCATCCATCTGACGCACCATGGCGAGCACGCGCTTGTCGCGCTCTGGCTGGCCTTGCGGCAAGTGACCGAGGTGGGAAACCTTTGCCGCGGTGAACAACATCGCGGAGGAATTTTTGCAAGCGGCAATGCAGGCACCGCAACCAATGCAGGCGGCGGCATCGAAGGCGGCATCGGCATCGGGCTTGGGAATGGGCAGCGAGTTCGCATCCACGGCGGAGCCAGTGCGCACGCTGATGTAACCGCCGGCGGCGATGATGCGGTCCATGGCGGAGCGATCGACAATCAAATCGCGGATCACGGGGAACGCACGGGCACGGAAGGGCTCGATCCAAATGGTATCGCCATCGCGGAACTTGCGCATGTGCACCTGACAGGAGGTGATGCCTTTTTCCTTGCTGTGCGGCACGCCGTTGATCGTCAGCGAGCAAGAGCCGCAAATGCCTTCACGACAATCGTGATCAAAGTGGATCGGCTCGCCGCCGGACTCGATGATGCGTTCATTAACGATGTCCAACATCTCCAAAAAAGATGCCTCCTCGGGGATGTTTTTCGCATCATAGGTTTCGATGCTCCCCTGGTCTTGAGGAGTTTTTTGACGCCAGACTTTGAGTGTGAGATTGAGCATAATCAAGTGTTGTAAATGTTAGGAAAACCGGTTGCGGTGTTGTTCAAATTCAGAAAGGATTTTGGCCAGTTCAGCGACGTCGTTCGGGCTCATGAAATCCAGCAAAACACTGAGCAATTCCTCATTCTTGAGCTGACCCTCCAAAATCAACGACTGGATATCCGCCTCGTAGATGTGAACTCGCGTGTGCTGGTGCTGCCGGTAGAGCGAAGGGAGCGCATAGAGTTTCAATAAAGCCAAACCTTTCGCGCTAGCCGTGCGCAACGAACGATTGAGAAAATGCCCATTGACACCGTGATGCTGCCGCACGTGGTGGAAGAACGGACTTTCTGATCGGAGGATATCGACGGTGAGCATGCCATATTTGCCGCGCGCGAAAAATTCATTCACATCATGCACCTCGAGACCATCGATTTTTTTGCTATCGGCAAGCGATAGGATCAGGTCGATGTCTTCGGTATTGCGCGCCTCGATGTATTGAAGCAAAGCAATACCACCAACGATCATGTAATCCACGCCAGAGGTTTGAAGCGCATCCAAAAACGCATTCACATCCTTAGGCAACTGTGAGTCATTCATGAGATCGTGAGTGGTTTTGTTTTTCCAATCAAAAGCAACGCCTTTGTGCACCACATCGGCTATGTCTTTGACTTGGTTCATGATGGCGGTTGAAATTCGGTTATTTGTAAGAGCGGACCGAAGGATGCACTTCTTCGAAGATCAACGGTTCCTTGTGCAAAATGGGAGCCTTGCCCTCGACGTATTGCCAAGCAGCAACGTGTGAGAAATTCGCGTCATCGCGTTTCGCTTCGCCTGGAGCGACCAGGCCGCTGTCCACATCCGGATCACCGGGTTGCGTTTGATGCTCCTCGCGGAAATGACCGCCGCAGGATTCCTCGCGGGCGAGGGCATCGTAGCACATGGTTTCGGCGAATTCGAGGAAATCCGCCACGCGACCGGCTTTTTCCAGCTCCATGTTGGCGATATTGCCGCTGCCGGGGATGCGCACATTGCTCCAAAACTCCTCGCGGATTTCCGGGATGCGTTTGATATTGTGCTCCAGACCGGCCTTGTTGCGAGCCATGCCGCAGTTGTCCCACATCAGCAGACCAAGCTCACGGTGGAAGGAATCGACGGTGCGCTTGCCGTTGATACCGATGAGTTTGTTCACGCGCTCGCTGGTCTCGGCCTCGGCTTGGCGGAAGGCGTCGTCATTGGCATTGACCTTGCCCGGTGTTTGTGTGGCGAGGTAATTGGCAATGGTGGTGGGGATCACGAAATAGCCATCGGCCAGTCCCTGCATCAGAGCCGAGGCACCGAGACGGTTCGCGCCATGGTCGGAAAAATTCGCCTCTCCCAGCACGTGGAGGCCGGGGATGTTCGACATCAGATTGTAATCCACCCACAGACCGCCCATGGTGTAGTGCACGGCAGGGTAAATCATCATCGGATTCTTGTAAGGATCCTCGCCGGCGATTTTTTCATACATCTGGAACAAGTTGCCGTAGCGGGCACGGATCACCGATTCACCCAAACGCTGCGTGGCGTCGCGGAAGTCCAGATAAACGCCAAGACCGGTGGAAGCAACTCCACGACCTTCATCGCAGGCTTCTTTGGCGGCGCGGGACGAAATATCGCGCGGAGCGAGGTTGCCGAAGGACGGATACTTGCGCTCCAGGATGTAATCGCGATCCTCTTCCGCCACAGAGTCGGGGTGGATTTGTTTCTTGCGAAGTTTTTCCGCGACTTCCTTCGACTTCGGCACCCAGATTCGACCGTCATTGCGCAGTGACTCGGACATCAACGTGAGCTTCGATTGATAATCCCCCGAGACCGGAATGCAGGTCGGGTGAATCTGCGTGTAGCAGGGATTGGCAAACAAGGCACCACGACGGGCTGCACGCCAGGCAGCGGTGACGTTGCAGCCCATGGCGTTGGTCGAAAGGAAAAACACGTTGCCGTAACCGCCGGTGGCCATGATCACAGCATCGCCAGCGTGGGAAGTGATTTTTCCGGTGACCAGATCGCGCACCACGATGCCCTTGGCGTGTCCATCCACGACCACGAGGTCGAGCATTTCCGTGCGCGGGAACATTTGCACGCCACCCTTGTGCACCTCTTTTTCAAGAGCCTGGTAGCAGCCGATCAGAAGCTGTTGTCCGGTTTGACCACGGGCATAGAACGTGCGCGACACCTGCGCACCACCGAAAGAGCGGTTGTCGAGCAAACCACCGTATTCGCGAGCGAAGGGCACACCTTGAGCGACGCATTGGTCGATGATGTTCGTCGAGACCTCAGCAAGTCGATGCACGTTGGCCTCGCGCGAACGGAAGTCGCCACCCTTGATCGTATCGTAAAACAAACGACGCACCGAGTCGCCGTCGTTCTGGTAATTCTTCGCGGCATTGATGCCCCCCTGCGCGGCGATGGAGTGGGCGCGGCGCGGGCTGTCCTGATAACAGAAACATTTCACCTTGTAGCCCAACTCGGACAAAGTCGCGGCAGCGGCACCGCCGGCGAGCCCCGAACCAACCACCAGCACGGTGAATTTTCGCTTGTTGGCGGGGTTGATCAACTTCGAATCCATCTTGTGCTTGGACCATTTTTGGTTCAGCGGACCGGAAGGGATTTTGCTATCGAGAACGAAGGACATGGTTCGAAATGGTTGGAAATTATTTGCTGCCGAATTTGAAAACGTAGATGGCTAGTGGGATGGAGATGAATCCCACCCAGATAAGGAAAGCATACGCCTTGCTGATTTTCTCGATCAGCGGTGCCGATTTTTTCGAGCGCAGGCCAAGTGTTTGAAACATCGAGGCGACACCATGGGAAAGGTGCGAACAAAGAAGCGACATCGCGATGACGTAGAACAGCACAACAGGGCCGCTGGAGAAACCCTTGATAACCATGCCATGGGGATTGTTCTGACCCAGTTGTGACAGTTCGGTGTTGACTCGCACAGTGAAGTGCAACAAGTGGAAAATCACAAAAGCGAGAATGGTCAGACCGCTCCAAATCATGATTCGGGAAGACTTCGTGGCTTGGATCGTTTGCTCATGGACATACTTCGGTGAAGCGGCTCGATTGGCGCGAGTGAGCGAAATGGTCGCAGCCACGTGAACGACAAGACAGGTGAGCAATACAGCGCGGGCAATCCAGACACCGGCGCCATGAAGCATGGTGTGCAGCATCTCAGCATATTCGTTAAATGCTTTCTCGCCAACAAATATGAGCAAGTTGCCCGCCAAATGACCGGCAAGAAAGAGGACAAGGACCAGACCCGTCAGGGCCACCAGCAGTTTTTTCCCGATCGAGGAATTCCATATCGCGCAAGCAGAACAGGTCGAAGCATTCATGAGAATCGTGTGACCGACAAGGTCGCGGCGTGAACATAAACAGCTTCCTCAAAATGACAAGGTCGGAAAAATCACTTTTTGCAATTTTTTCCTGAGCGCCTCGGGCGGAAAACCTCCTCAAGTCATGGAAACCTCGTTTTCATCAAACCGCCCGCTGATGCAAAGAGTGGATGCGAGTCACCGCATCGTCCAGTTCATCGAGAGCATTCCGGCAATGGGCCAGAAAAATCTCTCCTGACGCCGTCAAATGATGGCTTTTTCCCTTACGATCCAGCAGTCTTGCACTGAGAGAGTCTTCCAGCGATCGGAGCGAATGACTGATGGCTGACTGGGTCAAATTCAATCGCTTGGCAGCAAGCGTAAAACTGCCCGTCTCAACAATCGCGACAAAAGCAAGCACTTGTCGTATTTCTGGCATATTGCGGTTCATGGAGGGGACTGCGTGAGATTTTTAGCAGGCAATAGAGTAACAGCAAATTACGTGCCATGTTTGCTGGGATTGCGCGCGAAACCATCATGCGCCGCATCTCCCCATAAAGGGATTTGACACTTTATCCCGATCAATCTCAGATTTTCCGCATTAATTCTGCAAAAAAGCGCACATGCTGTATTCCATGAAAATTTTCTGATAGCAATGGCTCGTTGATGAAAACCCAAATTCATTCCTGCGGCTTGAACGACCATCGAGTAGCGCATGAAAACTTACCTACACGCAAGCAATCTCATGCTCACGGATTCACTCTCGTGATCACCATTTCGTTGATGATCCTGATGGCTCTGCTCGCCGTGGCTTTGCTGGGTTTGAGTAGTTCGAGTCTGCGCCAATCGAGCTCGCAACAGGCACTTCATAGCGCGCGAGCCAACGCACGCATGGCGTTGATGCTGGCAATAGGCGAATTGCAGAAGGCCACAGGTCCCGATCAGCGTGTCACCATGACTTCGGGTTTGCGCGCGGGAGCTGATCCTGCCCATCCCTACTGGACCGGAGCCACAGACGTTAGCCCCGGAGTCATCACACGGGATGCAAAATCGGCCAATATCAAGTGGCTGGTGAGCGGATCGAGTGCCGATCCCACCAAACCACTGACAAAATCCACCGGGCTGAATCAAGGGAATGCGCTCAAGCTCGCAACTTTTCCCAACGGAACGGGCAATGCCAGCGAATTGCTTGCCCCTGTCGTCACCATTGCCCAAGGCAACAACCAGGGTCGATACGCTTGGTGGATCGGCGATGAAGGCACCAAGGCCCGCGTCGATATCGCCCAACCCAAAAACACGCCCGCCACGGAACTGGACCGACTGGCTCGATCGCAATCTCCTTTGGAAGGTGGATTCACCTCACTGGGATTGGCGTGGTCGGGGTTCGGACCCGGCGCGGTCGACAAAGACAAGTTGATTTCGATGCCCACCATTTCCTTACCCACGGCCAACAGAACCATGGCGGCAGAATATTTTCACGATGTGACCACGGGAGGTTTTGGTCTTCCAGTCAATGTCACCACGGGAGGGATGAAGGCGGACCTATCCCTGATTTTTGATCGCTCGCAATTCACCAAAAAATTCGGTGAAATCTATTGCGGCGCGACACCATCCAACACCACAGCGAACGGATCACCAGTGGTGCGTTTTACTACCCGCACTCCGGCGAAATTTTATCTCAGCGACTCCATCAGCAAAAACGGCGGATTGCCGACTGGCCCGAACTGGGGTATCCTTTGGAATTATGCATCGCAGTGGCAATGGGTCAACGGGCAACAGGTTCCGCTGCTGGGCGCGGATCCCATGGTGGAATCAGAACTCCGCTTCAAAACATGGCCCCCCTACACCAACCATGATCAAGGGAGTTTTCGTCGTGATGTGCAACAAACCAACAGCCCCTTGACACCGGTGCTGTCATTTTTCCAAATGGGCTTCCGACTGAGTTCCGAACTCGTGCCTCCCGCCAATCCACCCGCAGCAACTCCCATGTATAAAGCACAGGTGGGTATCCAACCAGTGGTGGGTTTATGGAACCCTTACAATGTCACCATACGCGCCAATACCTATCGGTTCGATTGGGCTCTCTATCCCTACTTCCGTTTCAACTACGCCAAACCGACCGGCACGGGAAGTTTTACCGATGGTCGTCTGACACGACTCTGGCTGCGCGAAGAGTGGACCGCAGGTGGCAATGTCATCCCCACACCCAGCGATGGAAACGGCGGCAAATGGTTGCAACTCGAAACACCGCCAATTGACCTGCAACCGGGGGAATTTCGACTATTTTCCGTGGTGGATCGGATTCAAATCCGCGCTGGACAAACCTATGCCCTGAAGCCCGGATGGAGTGAAAAAGGTGCTTTCATCGTCGATCTCAAAGATGATGCGGGAAACACGCGCTTGGTGCCAGCGGGCTATCGCGCCTGGTTCGGTGAAATCGTATTGCAAGACACACAAAGCAGCGATGTGCGCACCAAGTATCCGTCGTTAAACTTGAGGGAAAATTCTTCGACATGGTTTACCTTGAAGTCCGGCAATCACATTCTCGCACGCTGCACCGAAATCTGGAATGGTGGCAGTGATCCTGCGGTGAACACCGCCTTCCGCGTGCCGGAACCGGTAATGTCGGGCTCATCAGGTGGGCTCAATACCAGCAAATCAACCTATTTGATCGATGATCTTGCGGGCGATCGGGTCACCCCCCAGATCGCCACCTGGTCGTTTTTTATGCGCACCAGCAATCAGATGGAAGGCCCCGATGAAAATCAACGACTCCGAGGCTGGATCGATACCAATCCCCGAGCAATGGTGAGCAACTCGTTATGGGATGGCTCAAAAATTTCCCCAACGGGAGATCGAACCGGTTGGCATACAACATCCCAGTGGATGGGCGCATGGAATGCTCCCGGCAGACCACGTGTCGTGGGTGATGGTCGTGGCGGCAATCGCGGTTTGTTGAGCGAAGGTGGTTCCGCTCCCTCCGAGCCGGAGGTCAATCGCGCCGGAGGACGCTATCAGGGATTCGGCGGTGCCTCCAACACCCTAGCGGGAGGGAGAACCCATGTGATTCTTTACGACGTGCCACGCTCACCGCTGATCTCGATCGGCCAGTTTCAGCACGCGCAACTTTCGCGATACAATTTCGAACCGGGATATGTGGTGGGCAACTCCTACGCGAATCCTCGGATCGCTCTCAACTCCACCACTCAGCCCAACTTCAGCGGGATCGGAGGATTCAATCTTGTGGATGTCTCCCACGAAGTGAATCGCAAGCTATGGGATGCGTTCTTTTTTTCCTCGCTGGGACTCGATTATGTCGGAGGTAGCGGTTCTTCCTTTGACCGATCATTCGATATCAAACGTCTTGCATCCGGTGACGCGAGTTTACCGAACCCGCGCATGACGCTCGCTCCGATGCCCGGTGATACCGGCATTGACAGCATCATCTCCACAAGTGGTGATCGCGCGCCCGAAGCCATCGCCGCACGGATCAAGGTGAAAGGGGCGTTCAACGTGAACTCGACTTCGAAGAACGCATGGAAGGCAATATTGGCATCGATGGGTGGGTGCCAACTTCCCGTGATCAATCCGCAAACCGGATCAGCCTCATGGCAAAACCCCGGGGGGATCCGCTTCCATCGCTTCAGCCATGTTCTTACCAACAGACCCTATCAAAAAGGAGGACCGGGTGACGATGACCCATTCTGGCAAGGCTGGCGCAGCATTTCCGCAGACGAACTGGATCAACTGGCAACGGAAGTCGTGAGAGAGGTAAAAGAACGTGGACCGTTCCGTTCGCTGGCCGAGTTTGTGAATCGCAATCCGAATTCCACCCAAGTCGCCCACCAGCGCAAAGGTGCGCTTCAGGCGGCACTGGACCGTGCCATCAATCCATCGCTGCCAACATCGGTGGGAAGATCCGCCGCCCAGCCACCGGGCACACAGTTTTCTGCCTCGATCTCCGGAGAAAGCACCGGGGCCGCCAATGCCGGTTATCTCACGCAAGGTGATGTTCTGCAGTCACTCGCACCCATCCTGCAAGTGCGCTCCGACTATTTCCGCATTCGCACCTGTGGTGAAGCACTCGATCCCAGCGGCAATGTCACGGCCAGAGCCTGGTGCGAAGCATTCGTGCAACGCAGCGGCGATTACCTTCATCCCGGTGATCCCGCACACCGAACTCCCACCGAACTCACCTCAGCCGTAAATCGAAATTTCGGACGCCGTTATCAGATCGTCTCTTTCCGTTGGCTCCATCCATCCGAAATCCAATCGTCCTCCTTATGAATGCACTCATCGGCCTGTCCCTCGTTTTTTTCTCTCTATCGGCTTTAGGCCAGGATGCGGTCATCCAAACAGAAATTGTCACCATTGCCCTGGACGCACCGCTCGACAATTTGTTTTTTCACAATGGCAAGGAAATCAGCCGTTTCCAAGCCAATCCCACCGGCTTCGGTGAGCCGCTGTCCTACAAAGGCCCCATACGTTTCGCCCTTCGCACAACGGAGGCGGAATTTTCCGCGAAGCCGCCGCTGCCCGCACCTCATGCTTGGGTCGATCTCCCTGCTCGATCAGAACGGGTCTTGATCGCCTGCCTGAAGTCAGCGGACGCGCCCTTGCGCTTGGTTGCTTACGATATCGCCAAAGCCCGCATCGACTCCGGTGATTATCGTTTTTTCAATTTCTCGCACTCGGTGATCTCGATCATCATGGGCGAGAAAAAAATCGCGATCAAACCCGGTGAAAACACTCTGGTCGCCGATGCAGCGTGGAAAAAAGACGTAGGAGAAATCGATGTCGCGATGGCGATGATGAAAGATGGCAGGCCCAAACCAGTCTACTCCAGTCAATGGGGCAATCGCCCCGGGCGACGGAATTACATTTTCCTCTTTGACGGCCCCCAGGAATACAAACCGATCCGCATCTGTCGGTTTTTCGACGTCCCGCCAACCGCGAGAGAAAACAAAGAACCGTAGTCGACGGATAGGTTATCACAGCGAAGGGCATCATGCCTACCCGTTGATCATGCCGGTGCGCTGCTGGGATCCAAGGCAGTCCATTTCCGATCTTGCGGGCATGTCAGCAAAATAACGTTCCGTATTAGCGGAACTCACACATCCCTGCACCGCGCGACGACAGGCAATGCCGCCGCGCGGTGAGATGTGTTAGGGTTTCACCGCTCTGACGCGAATGAAGAGTCGAGGATTTTCTAACAATGCCGCAGGTACTGTCACGGTGATCTCTTCCACGGGTGATGCGTTGTTGGATACTTCCGACACGGCAGTGAATGCAGGCCAGTCACCGCTCAGTGTGGTGGATGACTCATAGGTGTAGGAAACCCCAGTAGTGGTGGGAGTGGCGCGACGCGTGTATTTGAATACTCCGCCGGTTTTGTCGAGCACTTGGCTGATGGGGTTGACCGAAGATGCGCTGGAGGGATTGAGACCAAAGGCGTATTCTTGGAAGTTATTGAGTCCGTCGCCATCAGGATCAGCCGCCTCAAGGCGTTCGTCTCCGGTGATGGCAGGATACAGGTCCATCCAGTCATCATAATCCGTTCCGCTCTTGACCAAAGCAATCTGAGTGCCACCGTTGTAGGCGTAATCGATGGCGTATCCACTCGGTGCCGTGGCTGAGGCAAATGCCGGTGCACCGCTGAGGCTGCCGTAGTTCGCAATGACATACGCCGGAGCGCTGAGAGTTCCGGTGATGTTGAACACGACGCTGGCACCATCGATGTCCAGAGCTTTGCCCGTGGCATCGATCAAGGCACTGGTGTTGGCATCACCATCGAGACCGATACTGACGGTTGCCGGAAGCGTATGGCTCGTTTTAGCGGTGGTATCGAGCTCAGCACCCGCAGCGATGGCGAGCGAGGCACTGGCATCGATGGAACCAGTAGTCCCCAAGACAAGCGTGCCGCCTTGGACCGTGGTAGCACCGGAAAAGGTATTGACGCCTGTTAATGTCCAGACACCAGAACCGGATTTCACCAATGCTGGCGCATTCGAATTGTCCAGCACTCCTGCAAAGACGTTGTTCGAAATCGAATTCCCCGCGAGGTCGAGGGCGCGCCCCGACGTGTTGGCAGAGACATTGCCATTCAGCGTGAGCGAACCAGCGTTGTCAGAAATGATACGTGTGTCACCATTGCCCAGTGTCATCGTCACCGCGCCGTTGATGACATTATTCCCTGCGATGCTACGGATTGCTCCATTGATTCCGCTGGTGAAAAAGGTGAGGTCGGCTGACAGCGTGATATCACCCGCGGAACCATCGAGTTCCAAGCGTTTGTCCGCAGATGCATTGATCGTCACACTCTTCACACCGGAGCCGAGGGCATTCGAATTTGTGGCAACAAGCACGCCATTGCTGATGGTAACACTGCCGGTAAACGTGCTGTTACCCGAGAGAACCCAGGTTCCGGTTCCTTCCTTGGTAATCCGTGTGGTGTTGGTGGCCGAGTTATCCACGATGGCACCCGCAATTTCTCCAACACCTGCGGAGGATCCCAGAAGCGCGATGTTTTTACTACCTGCTCCAGTAGCGGTGAAATCACTGGTGAATTTCAACAATCCCGTGCCGGATTGATCCAAGTAGGCACCGTTGGTGGCGGCAGCAAGATTGACCACACGATTGGTGCTTTCACCGGTTCCGGTGTAACGCAGGTAACCCGTGGCGTTATTTACACTCATGTTGATGGTGCCATCCGTGGTATTGGCGGAATCTCCCAAGTTGCTCGGTCCACCGCCCACACTGCCGATGTTGGCAACACTCACCACACCACCTGCGATGGTCGTGGCCCCAGTGAAGGTATTGGCACCTGAAAGCACCACCGTTGAGGTGAGATCCGCGGGGCGGAACAAGATCGTGTGATTGCTGGTGCTGCTGATGACGCCGGACACCTGAAGTGTGGCACCCGCTTGTGCGCCGATCCGGGTGTTGTTCGCAGTCACACTGACGTCACCCGTCCAGATCCCTGTGCCAGAACGGGCTTGCAGAGCACCAAAGAAGTTGCCGCCATCACCTGCGATCGAAGCGGATTCTCCGGTAATGGTGACATTGTCGACTTCGAGACGGCCGCTATTGACCGTGGTGCCGGCATCCGTAGTGCCCAGCGAGCTGACATTCTGAAGAACCAGTCCACCGGCATTGACAGTTGTTAGACCTGTGTAGGTGTTGGCGCCCGGCAGATAGGTAACACCGGCTCCCGTTTTGTTAATCGATGATCCTGTGCCGGAGATCACCCCGGCAAGAGTCATCGAGCCCACCGCATCGATGGTGGCGCTGCCGTTTTCTGCAAGCGACACGGGACCTGTCCAGGTATTGTTAGCAGCCACAGCGGCACTTTCCGAGCGCAGTGTGGCAAGATCCTTCAGATCGATCGACCAACTCACAGGATTGGCCAGTTGCCAGCTTGAGAGAATCGCATTGGAGCGAACGGTGATCTTATTCGCATCCGATCCGCCCATGGTTGTGCCGGTCTGGATGGAAAACGATCCTTCCGTGACATCAACATTCCCGGGATTTGATACCGCAGCGCCGACGAGGCCCACAACATTGGAGCCGGCTTTCGTTAGAGTGAAACCACCCATATCCAGCGTGGGCGAAGAATTGCGAAGATCCCAACGATTCGACCCACCGATGGTCGCATCACCCGCCAGAACGAGCCTACCGATCGCATCAATTTGCTGAGCTCCGAAGTTCACCAGAGCCCCTTGGTTTTGTCCGTTGATCGTATCATTGCCGCTGCCGGAAATGGTAATGACTTCGGTGCCAAGATTTCGCCCGGCGATATCCAGCGCACCGCTTCCACTCACAAACGTGCCCGAGTTGACAGAGCCAAGAGCGGTGTTGCTCCCTAGAACGACATATCCATCGGTGATGTTCGTATTGCCCGTGTAGGTGTTGGCATTGTTGATGGTGAGAGTGCCGATGCCCGATTTTGACAGATTGCCGGCTCCGCCGATGGCAGAGCCACTCAAGATGTAGTTTGAGGTGCTATTGAAGGTCATGTTGCCGGGAGAAACTCCTGCCTGAATGGCAATATCATACGTTGTGGCAGAGTCATCGAACAACACATTGTCACCAGCAGAGAATGCCTCGGCAGTGCCGCCGTTGTCCCAGTTGGCGGTAACACCGGTGTCCCAAAAAATCGGATTGGTGGCATCCGTGCCTTTCCATGTCAGAGTGGCAGGAGTGTAACTCGCGAGCAGTTGGGTATTGTCCTGATTGAACGAAAGCGAAAGGCGGGAATTGCCGATAAAGTTGACGCCGATCGTACCGGTGATTCCGCCGGCGGCTTCCATCACGACAAGGTCGGTTCCGCTGGCACTGGTTGATGGCACGATGGAAACCGTGCCCGCACTGGCATTGATCGTGTTCGCCCGGAAATGCTGGTTCGCACCTGTGGTGGATGGATCAAAAGCGACGTTGGCAGTGCCTGAGAAAGTCAGTGAACCCGTGAGGGATCCCTCACCGCCAAGACTTGCACCGTTGATCACCGTGGTGCCGCCGGTATGAGAGTGATCGCCCGTCAAGCTCACACGACCTGTGCCGCCGATTTCCAAAGCGCCAGCGCCGGAGATATTGCCCGAGAAATTGTAGGCAGAAGTGGGAGCAAGTGCCACGGAGCCGGCATTGATTACCAAACTTCCCGAAAAAGAGTTCGTGCCTACCAAAGTAAGTTTGCCGGCATTGTTTTTGCTAAGGGTGCCGCTTCCGCCGATGCCGCTGAGAATCGAGACATCGAAACCATTGGTATCGATTTGCGAAGTTCCACTCGTATTGATGGCATTAATACCAGCGGCGATGAAGGCTGCATTGTTCTGGCGGGCGCGCAAGGTGCCGCCATTGAAATTGATGGTGTTCGTTCCCGCAGTCCGAGTGATTTGATTCAAAGCAAGGACACCACCATTCAAATTGATGACTCCCGTGGTATTATTGAGGCTCAATGTGGGAACAGTGGCAAGACCGCTGTTCACCGTAAGGGTGCTGGCAGGACCTCCGCCAATTCCCATGCCAACGGCGGCACTGGCTTCGTACTCCCCACCATCAATGATCAGAGTGCCAGCGTTGCCCGTACCGTTGCCGATAATGTCTCCAGCTGCCGAACCAACCGTGGAGAATTTGCCTCCCGTGATGCGGAAAACACCTCGTGTGCTGGAAACAGCGCCGCTTCCAATCACAAGCCCTCGGCTCGACGAAAGATTGTAGTTCGTCGTGCCTTGAGCAGAAGTGTAAACAAGTTCATTATTATTCCCATTGTTAACGTTCAGTCGGTGCCCACCTGTTCCCGTAGGTGCAGGTCCAGCTGTCAGCCCTGTGCCAGTGGCCCAATTTCCTGCCACAGTCCAATTATCACTCGTAGCTCCACTCCACTGATAAGTGGCCGCATTTGCATGACATGATATCGCAATCGTTGTAACGCTAAAAACGATGGATCGAATGAATGGATTGTATCGTGTTTTCATATGAGTTTTAATTAATTTTCAATATACAGTGGGCTCAGCACTTTCTGAACTTCCAGATTACGACAAAAGATATCGTGCACTGTGTGTCAAGGAAGTCGTTTAGGGTTTTCAATGATCAGCATGGGGCCGAAAATTTAAAGACTTACTTTACCACTTCAGGCCCTGTGGGTGAATGTGAAAACGCGAATAAATTCTGTGATTACGCGAGTCTGCTTCTTGCAAAACCAGAAATGACAATCCGATATGATTGCCGGGAACAGCTCACTATCACACCGGAATCAGGGGTGAAGCGCGCAACTCCGTCCCAAATAACCGTAGCCATAAAAAGCTTTTACGGTGCCGCCGGTTTTGTTCTGGATCGTGGCGTCATTTCTTCTAACAGACGAATCGGACTTAAGGCGCAACCGGCCGATGAAGATGCCGGTGCTTGGGCCCGTCTCGGTGACCGTGACATTTTCCCGATCATCCTGATCCGAGGTGATCACTACCGTTCCTGTTTCCGCTTTGCCATAATCAAAATTGAGGGGAGCCTGCAACCGAACCATCAACTCGTTACCGTCAAGTTTCAGGTCCAACGATGTTTCACTCCATGCAAGATAGGACAGGCTAAGATTCAGAGGCGTGTTGAACTGAATCCACCCTTCGGTCCAACCGACATTGCCAATTTCAGGATGATACGGATAATGCTGATTTTTCGGAGATCCGTCGATGACAAAACGCGCATCCCGCAGTCGGCCAATCCCGCCCGGATAGCGATTGAACCATCCGTATTCCGCGCCCTCGATTTCTTTTTGGGCATGAAAACAGAAATGGCGGCCCACGGGATTCCGACCGGAAAAGTTATCGATGTGTGACCAGATGATCTCCCGGATGCGTGGCTGCATCTCCGGTGTGATGAATTCATAAGCCGCCAGTAACGCCGCAGGAAGTCCGGTGACATTACCTGGCTCATTCCACATCTGGGGTTTTTCTCCCATGGGTGTCCAGCCATCGGCATCATCCAGCCGTCGGAAGTCCCACATGTTGTTCGAGCGGCGGATCACCACTTTGGCCCAGTCATTGATCTTTTGTTTCAAACCCGCGGGCGCTTTTTCAGGATATTGCCGCAGGAAATGCGATAGACCCGTCATGGTCATAAACTCACTCATGCGCTGGCCCTTGGTCACGAGCGGATTGTTCCAGTCGAGATTTTTGACCATCCATTCAACCTGTGCGCGCGCAGATTGAAAGTAGCGTTCCGCATCCGGGCGTTTTTCACGCAGCGATACCTCATACATCAGCAAATTCGGCTCCACGGAAAAACCGGGGGGATACGAACCCTTGGTGCTGCCGATGCGCGTTTTCAGCGCAAGCAGATTATTTTCGGAACTCTCGTCATAAGGATAGGTATGATCTTTCTCTGAACGACCCCAATGAGCTCGCACAAATTCCGACACCACTTCGTAGTTCTGTTCGGGTAGCCAAGGCTCCAAGATCGGCCAGACATAAAGGAAATAAGCGAGCTGCGCCTTGAGATGCTCGTGCGTGCGCTTCTGGGTGACAATCACATCCGCCCCCCAGTGGATGAGTTTCACGATATCGGGAGCTTCCTCCCTCCATGGCTCGAGAGCACCCCAAAGACGTTTGTCCCTGGGTGCCTCGTACTTGACCTGCCGAGGCATGCGTTCATAGGCCGAAGGGTTGGAAAGATACTGCGGCACCAAGGTGTGTAGTTCCCAGCCGAAATGATGGTCGTCGCGCCAACCGAAAGAACCGACACAAGGCGTCTTGTCATTGCCGACGTGGTGACGACTATCGATCATGAAATTCACGGCATTTTGATAAATGGTGCGCTCATACCACTGCGGACCAATGCGGAATGGCACAGAAGTGAGACCTCCCGCGACCACCACATACTCGCGATCATCGCCTGGCTCAAAGGAGCTGAAGTCGCCCTTGTTGCCACGGATCACACCGCGATGAAGAGCGTTGTCAGTGCCAGCCGCGCGCACTTCGAACGGAGTGCCATCAGCAAGTGTAGGGGCGGTGAAACGTTTCGGCTTGCCGGCATTGAATCCACTCTGATTCAGATAGATCGGCGTGATATCGCTGTAAGGAATATGACAGACGAGTTCTCCACTGGCACCTCCTTTGGGCAGGAGTGGAACAGCCCCGGCCTCACCCGGCCAGACGACCAGCTCTTTGACCCGGGCCGTATCCTGATGGGTGTCCTTGACCAGAAGTCGTAACCGCGATGTTTCCACGTTCATCGTGGCATCGAAGGGAATCGCGAGCGCGGTCGCCTTGTTTCCGGAGATGACAGCGGAGGGAATCGTGACCCACTTTCCATCGAGCTCCTGTTGGAGTTCGAATCCGATGAGAGGTGCCGTTTGTCCGTAACCGCAAAAAAGATGCACGCCTGCCAGCTTTCTTTTGAGCCCGAGATCCACCACCAACCATGATTCTTTCGACGCCGTGCTGACCCATCGCGAATCATCGCTGATTTTACCGTCTATCGCCTTGTCTGCAGAAAACTTCGCCTGCGCGGAACTGGCGGTGGCGGACTTCGGTGTCAGCGGTTCAGGTGCGGCATGCAGTGAACTGCCCGTGAAAAATGCGATGAGAGCGCATCCTGCTGTTTTGACAACATGAGCAACCTGAAAAACATCCAGAGCCATTGCTTCGATCAGCGATCGTTTTTTCGCAGGTAACGGTATTCTCATGTTTTCGATCATCGCAGCCATGATACGCAGAGTGTGTGCAGGAAAACAGGATCTGCGCATTTTTGTAGAATTAATGCGCAAATTCTAATAATCACCGTGATTATCCCATCGACATCAGACACCCGAAAAGCGAAGAATATCTCTGCCGCAGAAAACGTGCGAAAGCAAACGTGTCGGGACAGGGGCATTGCAAAAAACCATGGCATCAAGAGAATCCAAATCCATGAAACAAGCCGGCGCCGGAAAAGTCACTCCTGACAAGCGCATTGCCGTGCTGGTGGATTCCTCAACGATGTGGGGGCGTGAGGTGATCGCAGGTGTGCACCGTTACAGTCTCGAGCGCGGAGGATGGCAATTGTTTGTGGAACCACGAGGCGTGGAGCAAAGACAACCCTGGCTGCCGCAACAGTGGCGTGGTGATGGAGTGATCGCACGCGTGGGATTTCCCGAACTGGCAACACAATTGAAATCTCTGCGCATGCCGGTGGTCAATGTTTCAGGGATCGAATTGCCGAAGGCGAAATTCCCCCGCGTGGTCTCGGATCAAGTGGCAGCGGCACAAATGGCGGCGCAGCATCTGTTAGAACGGGGATTCCGGAATTTCGCCTACTTCAGCTTGTTAGGCATCAAATATGTGGCGGCGCATCAGCAGGCGTTTTCCCAGGCGCTTGCGGACGCGGGGCACCAATGTTCAGTGTTTGAAGCTCCGCCGAACCTCGGTGCGGAACCCGACTGGAACCTCGATATCAAACACATCGGACACTGGCTGTCCACTCAACCGAAGCCCTTGGCGGCATTTGTTTGGAATACCAGCAGTGCCCGCGAATTGCTATACGCCTGCGCCGCGGCAGGTCTATCCGTACCTCTCGAAGTCGCGGTCCTGAGCGGCAGTGACGACGATCTTTTTTGCGAAGTCGCACCCGTTCCCATTTCCGCCGTTCGACTTCCCGCTGCCACCATCGGCTACCGTGCGGCGCTTGCTCTCGACCACATGATGAAAAATCCCGGTGCAAAGGCACCGGAAGACGTCCTGATTCCACCACTGGGCGTATGCGTGCGTCAATCAACCGATACTCTCGCCGTCGAAGACCCTGCCATGGGCAATGCTCTTCATTACATAAGGGGAAATGCGAATGGCCCCATCAATGTGGATGATGTCGCGCGCCATACCGGAATTTGCCGCCGTACATTGGAACAGAAATTCCGTGCCTTGCTGGGCTTCTCACCAGCCAGCGAAATCAGGCGTGTTCGCATCAGCAGGGCGATCGAGCTTCTGCGTTTGAGCAATCTGCCGATTGGCGAAGTAGCTGAGCGCTCCGGCTTCCGAAGCGCGGAATACATGTCCGCCGTTTTCCGGAATCATCTCGGCGCCAGTCCATCCAGTTATCGCGGTGATGCCATGGGCATGGCGAAACCGGATAACCAACCATGAACCTACCGATATTCAATCCCTGTAACTCCTCTCAATCAAAACGATGAAAATCAAAGGCATGCGCTGGTGGATTGTGGTATTGGTGTTTTTGGCGGCAGTGCTGAACTACGTCGATCGCCAGACACTTTCTGTTTTGGCACCCACAATCCAGGCGGATCTCAACATGGATGATCGTGAATATGCGAACATCGTGAACATCTTTCTGGTGGCTTACACGCTGGCCTATCTGATTTCCGGAAAACTCGTCGACCGCCTCGGCACCAGAACAGGAACCGCAGCCTTCGTCATTTGGTGGTCCCTTGCGAATGTGGTGACGGCCTGGGTGCAGGGAACCCGTTCGATGGGAGCATGCCGTTTTCTGTTAGGCTTGGGCGAGGCCGGTGTCTGGCCCGCCGCATCAAAGGCGGTATCGGAATGGTTTCCGGCACGCGAACGTGCGCTTGCCATCGGTTTTTACACCATGGGTGCCACGATCGGTGCCACGATCGCTCCCTACATCGTGATCCCTTTGGCGTCCTTCGACTACACATCAAAAATGCCATGGATCCAATCCCTCTTCGCACACGGCACCGGCTGGCGCATGAGTTTTCTTCTCACAGGCATGGTGGGCTTTCTCTGGCTCATCCCCTGGTTGCTGATGTATCGCAAGCCGCGCGAAAGCACGCTGTTGACCGCTGGCGAATTGACCTTGATCGAGGACGGGGAAGCGGCTCCCGCCGCAGGTGAAACCGGCTGGGGTTGGAAAAAAATCCTTACCTTCCGCCCCGTTTGGTTGCTTTTGTTAGGTCGCTTGCTGACAGACCCCGTGTGGTATTTCTATCAGTTTTGGTTCGCCAAGTATCTGAGCAGTGCGAGAGGGGTGGAACAAAACGCGCTCACTATCACGTGGGTCGTCTACGCCGCCGCAGGCGTGGGTTCTCTGGCGGGCGGATGGTTGTCCGGGCATTTGGTCAAAAAAGGCCGGCATCCGGTGAGCTCCCGATTGTGGATCATGCTGGCATCCGCTTGCCTCATGCCCGTATCCCCATGGATCGCCAGCGCGACCGGATTGCCCATGACCATGGCATTGACGGTCATCGCGGTCTTTGCATCGCTGGCCTGGCTGATCAATATCAGCGCGATCGTGGTGGATGTGGTTCCCAAACACTCGGTGGGCACGGTATTCAGCGTGGTGGCAGCAGGCAGCACTCTTGGTGGCATCGCCATGAACATGATCGTGGCCGCCATGGTATCGGGACCGAGCTCGAAGCCCGCAGGCTTTCTCGATCAAGGCTTCAAGGCTCTGTTCGGACCACTCATCGATGCTGTTCAAGGAAAAGGCTATCAACCATGGTTTTTGGTGATGGCTCTGCTCCACCCCATCGCTCTGATGATTCTCTGGATTGGCGGCATCCACCGCAACCACCTTAAAACCGCTTAAAATCGAATAACACACTCATGATTCTCGAACCTCCTTCGCCAAACCTGCGTCCACTGCGACGCGATATCATTGATAGCGATCTCGTCGTCGTCGGTGGCGGATTGGCAGGCACTTGCGCCGCCATCGCCGCAGCCCGCTCGGGCATTTCCGTTACTCTTGTGCAGGACCGCCCCGTGCTCGGCGGTAACGCCTCCAGCGAAGTTCGACTGTGGGCACTGGGCGCCACATCCCACCAAGGCAACAACAATCGCTGGTCTCGCGAAGGTGGCATCGTCGATGAAATCCTCGTCGAGAATCTCTATCGCAATCGCGAGGGCAATCCGATTCTTTTCGATGTCCTCCTGTTGGAAAAAGTCCGTCTCGAGCCGAACATCCGCCTGCTGCTCAACACCGCCGCCTGTGGCGTGGAGTTGGCAGAACCCGGAAAAATCGCCGCCGTTCAGGCTTTTTGCAGCCAGAATTCCACTCTCTACGATCTGCGCGCGCCGTTGTTCTGTGACGCATCGGGCGATGGCATCGTGGGCTTTCAAGCCGGTGCCGCGTTCCGCATGGGTGCCGAATCAGGGGATGAATTCCATGAGGGCTTCGCACCCGATCGCGGTTTCGGCGAGTTGTTAGGGCACACGATTTATTTTTACAGCAAGGATGTCGGCCAACCCGTGAAGTTCGTCGCTCCCGCGTTCGCACTCAAGGATATCACCCGGATCCCGAAGTTCAAGGAAATCAAACTCCATCACAGCGGATGCAATTTCTGGTGGATCGAATTCGGCGGACGCCTGGATACCATTCACGAGACCGAGGACATCAAATGGGAACTCTGGAAAATCGTCTACGGGATCTGGGACTACGTGAAAAATTCTGGTGAATTCCCCGGCGCGGAAACCAAAACACTCGAATGGGTGGGCACCATTCCCGGCAAACGCGAGAGCCGCCGATTTGAGGGCGACTACATGCTGCACCAACGGGACATCGTGGAACAAACCGCGCACGCGGATGCCGTTGCCGTGGGCGGTTGGTCGCTCGATCTTCATCCCAGCGATGCCGTCTATGGCAAGGGCCCGTCCTGCATTCAATGGCACCCGAAAGGTGTCTACGGCATCCCCTACCGCTGCTTCTACAGCCGCAATATCAACAATCTCTTCCTCGCCGGTCGCGTCATAAGCGCTTCCCACGTGGCCTTCGGCTCCACCCGTGTGATGCTCACTTGCGCGCATGGCGGCGTCGCCGTCGGCGTGGCTGCCGCGCAATGCACCCGCGGAAATCTTCTACCGCGTGATCTCACAGAAACGTCACGCATGCAGGCCCTGCAAGCGGAACTCAATCACCTCGGACAAGCCATTCCGGGCATCGGCGCATCGCATGATGACAACCTCGCTCTGTCCGCCACGATCTCTCCCAGCTCGACGTTTTCCCTCACGGAAATCCCCGCGTCCGATGGCTGGCGCAAACTGGAATTCCCCTTCGCCCAACTGCTGCCCTTCGAGACTGGATACACCCCAACTGTCGAATTCCGCGTCCGCTGTGCCCATGCCACCGAGCTGACCGTTGCGCTGAGCATCAGTGAGAAGCCCGACAATTTCACACCGGAACAAACCATCGAGCAAATCACCATCCCAGTGGAAGCAGGCGAGCAAACCGTGCGCGTTCCTCTCACGCACAGTGTGGATGAGGCTCGCTACGTTTTCCTCACCCTCGGGGAAAATCCCGCCATCGAGGTGCCGCTGAGTGACTTCCGTTGCACCGGTTTGATCAGCGTGGAGAACAAGTTCGATCGCAAAGTCGCCACGTCCGGCGAGCAATCTCCGCCACCGGGCATCGGCGTGGATCGCTTCGAGTTCTGGCTGCCCACGCGACGTCCAGGCGGCCACAATCTGCCCCTGCGACTCGACCCGCCGTTGCCACTTTTTTCCAACACATTTCTCACCAACGGCTGGAACCGTCCCATCCGCCGCACCAATGCCTGGGCCGCCGATCTCGCCGACCCATCTCCCGCCCTCGAATTTTTGTGGCCATCGGCAGTCACCATTCGCAGCATCGACCTGCACCTCGATACCGACTTCGATCACGCGATGGAAACAAGCCAATGGGGACACCCCGAAGACGTCGTTCCGTTTTGCGTGCGTTCCTTCAGGATTGTGGATGCCGATGGCAATCGGATCTATCAATGCGATGACAACCATCATACCATCCACCGGATCCAGCTTCCCCATCCTCTCGAAACGACCAAGCTGAGAATCGAAATCGACCACCCCGGCAGACTGACGCCAGCGGCCTTGTTCAGTGTCTTCATCAGTTGATACCGGCACTTGAATGCGTGACGATCAGCGGATGAAGAATCCATCGTAAAACTAACATCAATCGATTTTGATTACTTGTTTTAAACGATTATGAATTTTTCCACGATTCGTTCATGTTCGATTTTCCACATGCGGATGATCGGACTTGCGGCGCTTGTGCATAGCACAAGCGCGCAACTTCCCGCGTTCCCGGGAGCGGAAGGCTTCGGATCCGCCGCGAGTGGAGGTCGTGGTGGTGATGTCTATACCGTGACCAACCTGAATGCCTCGGGTGCCGGATCATTTGCTGATGCCATCGCGACCGCACCGTCACAAGGCCGCACGATTGTCTTCGCCGTGTCCGGTCACATCCGTCTTCCTTCCGGTTCGGGCGGTGGCCTGTCGATCAACAAAAACAAAATCACTGTGGCCGGCCAAACCGCGCCCGGCGATGGCATTTGCTTTTGGAACAACACCATGAACCTCACGGGGAACGACCTGGTGATCCGCAATGTCCGCTGGCGCTATGGCAAACAAACGGCAGGCGGTGACTCCGTCGATATCGCGAATTCGCAACGCATCATTCTCGATCACTGCGACGTGATGTTTTCCACCGATGAGAATCTCTCGTCCTTCGGAACTCCTCCCGAGTTTTTCACCTTTCAATGGTCCATCAACGCCTGGGGACTGCAAAGCCACTCCTGTGGCGGTCTATGGGATATCAATCACGCGACTGCTCACCACACGCTGTGGGCTAACAACCACACACGAAATCCCAAGTGCATCAGCCCTTCGGTATTCGATTGGGTGAACAATGTGACCTTCGGTTGGAACAACGGCTTCAACATGGCCATATCCACCGATCCGGTTGCCCGCGTCAACATCCGCGGCAGTTGGTTCATCCACGGTGGCAGCACCAGCTCCGCCGTGTATGGCGGTGGACTCAATGACTCGGGACAACATGTGTTCCAGCTCCACATGAATGACAGCGCCCTCGACGGATCAAGCAACGGGATTCTCGACGTCACGCGCACAAATCACGCCATGGTGAGTTCATCGCAATACACCCAGACCACCAGCGCCTGGCCGCAAACCGTGGATGGCAATGCCGCAAACCCCGTCATCGGCACCCGCGTCACTCTCGATGCACGGAACACAGCCTACAAAAAAGTGCTGTCAAAAGCCGGCGCGGTTCGCATGGATGTCAGCTCTCGTCCCTTGCGCGATGAAATCTCCCAAACCTGCGTCAACCGCGTGCTCGCTATGCAACGGGGTATCATCACGGATCCGCTCGAGCTCAATCTTTCGACCGGCACCGCCTTCGCATCACTGCAGTCCGCCACGGCTCCTACCGATACCGATCTTGATGGCATGCCGGATGAGTTCGAAGACGCCGTCGGATACGATAAAAATCTCAAGGACAACAATACGCTTCTCACCGCCGCGCAGACCTCGGCCTCATTTTTTCCGTCAGGCTCCCCCACCGGCTACACTCGCCTGGAAGAGTATCTGCACTTCAAGTCCGTGCCCCACGGCACCGTGACGAAAAACACCGTCAGCTCGCCGAGTTTCATCGAGGTGGATCTGCGGAAATTCACCGCGGGCTTCACCGCCAGCCCCACCTTCACGCTGTCGAATATTTCCAACGGCATCACCGTGCAAAGCGGACCGAGCAATGCGCTCGTGCGCTTCACCCCGAACCGGGATTTTTCCGGACGCGCCGGTTTTCTCTTCACGGTAACCGATGCCACGGGTGATTCATGGACGCAGCCATGCTGCCTGCTGGTATCCACCCAAATTCAACCGCGCCCGGTTGTGTGGGTCGGCGGGCAATCGTCCAATCTCTGGGACACCAACAGCATCAACTTCAACGCGCTGACCGGTGCCACGGCCTTCACGCCGGGAGATGCCGTCAGCATCGACGACACGGGCTCGAACACCCCGCACATGCAGTTGAGCGGCGCCCTCACTCCCGCATCGCTGAAAGTTTCCAACACCGTGAAAAACTTCACACTGGGCGGCAGCGGCAGTCTAACGAGCACCGGGGAAATCAACAAGTCGGGCACCGGCACTCTCACCATCGCCAACACCGGACCTAACAGTTTCGGGTCCGCCTCGCTCGATGCCGGCACCTTGTCACTCACGACAGCCAACGCGATCGGCAGCGCCGTTCTCACCTTGCGCGGCGGCACACTGGCATTTTCCGCGGATGTCGCGAATCCCCTTGTCGTCGCCGGATCAGTCGCTCTCAATCCCACCGGCAGTCGCAATCTTGGCGGCGCGTGGACGGGTTCCGGTACGATTCAGATCAACAACATCGGAAGCAGTTTGCTGACCTTGCAGGGAAACACCTCGGCCTTTTCGGGAAATGTTGATTTTGCCAACAGTACGGGAAGCGCACGTCTCTATGGCAGTCTTGGCAGCGCCAACGCAGCCTATAATCTCGGCACAGGCAGTCTCAGGCTCTACACCCGTAACGGCGGATCCTCATTCCAACTTGGATCGCTTACAGGCGGAACGAACACTAGCGTCTCCGGTGCGGACAGCGCCACCACACTCACCACCTACACCATTGGCGCACTCTCGACATCCACCACCTTCGCAGGACGTTTCACCAACGGCGGCATGGGAGCCAACGCCATCACCAAGACCGGTAGCGGCACTCTCACCCTCACCGGCAACAGCACACACAGCGGAACCACGCTGATCCAGCAAGGATCACTGGAGTTGTTAGGTTCTGCCAGCGCATCTCCGTTCCAAATCGCAGCCGGTGCCAAGCTCTCAGGCACGGGCACCATCGGTGCATCTCTCACAGCCGCGGAAGATGGCATCATTTCTCCGGGTGCTGCCGATGGCAATTCCGCCGGTACAGTCACTGTCGGCTCATTGCAGTTGAATTCCACTACTCTTGCGTTCGATCTTTCCAGCAATCCCACTGCAGGCAACGATCGCATCGCGATCGCGAACAACGGCGCCGCCACATTCACCGGCGCAATCCAGTTCGCATTCAACCTGACCGACGGCATTCTATCCCCCGGCACGTACGAACTGATCACCACCACCGGTTTGGTCAATGCCAGCGGCGTCACCTTGTCATCCAACCTCCCCACTGGCAGCCGCCAGACGCTGACACTGGAAATTCACTCGGGAGGAATCCGCCTGGTGGTTTCCGGCACGAACAGCAGTCTCGTCTGGACCGGAGCGAATGGTACCATCTGGGATCGGCAAAACACGGTGGCGTGGTCGGGAGCATCGCCCGCCGTTTTCTACAATCAGGACAGCGCCACATTCAACGATACCGCATCGCAAGGCACGGTGAACATCACCCAGCCCGTCGCGCCGCGATCGATCACCGTCAACAATACTTCGGTCCGCCCCTACACGTTCACCGGCGCCCCCATCACCGGCAACACCTCTTTGGTCAAATCCGGCACCGGATCACTGACTCTTTCGCTGCCACGCTACGATCTCGACAATTGCTCCATTTCCGCGACCAGTCCGAATGTCACGGTCAGCAGCACCGCAGGATTGCTTCCGGGCATGACGGTCATCAGCAAAGCAACACCCGCGCTCATTCCGGCGGATACGTTCATCGTTTCCGTGAATAACGCCACGTCCGTCACTCTATCAAAAAACCCCACCGCCACCAGCACCACGGCCCGCATTCTTTTTGAAACGCGCCATACCTACAGCGGCGGCACCATCCTGAATGACGGCACTCTCACTCTCGCCAGCAATTCATGGGAATACTACAGCTCCGCCTATCCGCCACCGGCGAATCCCTATGGACTGGGCACCGGACCGATCACACTGAACGGCGGCACTCTGACCCTGCTGGGCCACAGCGTGAGCACACTCCACGTGTCCGGAGCCTTGCCGAACGATCTGATCGTGCCCGCAGGAAAAACCGCGACGCTGCGCTCGGTGATGCGCGGCACGTATCTCGGCGATATCGCTGGGCTACGCGGCAGTCTCAGCGGATCCGGAACACTCAATCTCGTGGTCAATTTCAATAACTCCGCGATCACCGGGGACTGGTCGGGTTTTTCCGGCTCACTCCAGGTCACCCGCCCGAGCTCGGGTGCCATCGACCCACGTTTCCAGCTCGGCAATGATCTCGGACTGCCGCTCGCGAACGTGAATCTCGATCAAGTCACGCTCAGCTACGCTGCCACACCTCCCGCGGAGGGAGTGACCATTCCCCTCGGCAGTCTTTCCGGATCGAATGCCGCCACCACCATCATAGCCGGCGCGGAGAGCAGCACCGCTCCGGTCATTTGGCAGATCGGCGGTCTCCACGCATCGACGACGTTCGCCGGAAATTTCACACCGTTCTCCAACAATCCGATCGGACTGGAAAAAACAGGCACCGGCACTCTCACGCTCACCGGCACCGGCACGCTAAACGCGGGCATCACGGTGAAACAGGGCACGCTTTCCTATGGCGACAGCGCGTCCGATACCCTGGGCGGCAGTGGCGAAATTTCGATCAGCCCCGCCGCCACCTTGCAACTCAACAACGGCGCCACTCTCACAGGTTCGTATTGCGAGGTGTTTTCCGATGCCACCATCCGCGGATCCGGGACCGTGCAGGCACCGGTCAGCTCGAGCGGCACCATTTCTGTGATCAACGGCACCCTGCAGGTGACAGGCGGTCTGGAACACGATGGCACGCTGGTTTTTTCATCGCTGTCCGACCGCCTGGCCGTGAGCGGCAATCTCCAGCTCGCCGGCACGTTGCAACTTCCCGCAAGCGGACTTTCGACCGGCCGCAAGTTGCTCGCCAACTACACCGGCACAGGGAACTTCACGAGTCTCACGCTGCTGGCGCCCGGCAATTATCTCGTCAGAATGGATACCGCCACGCCCGGCGAGGTGGCCGTGCGGCTGATCGACCGCACGGGCTTCGAGGCATGGCAGGTGAACCATTTCGGCAATACCACCGATCCCCAAGCACAGCCGAACGCGGATCCCGATGCCGATGGTTTCACCAACTTTGAGGAATACGAAAACGGCAGCAATCCCAACGATCACCTGCCGCAAGTCCTGACAATCTCCAGCAACCATTCCGCGACGTTATTCACCACTCTGAATTCTTCCTACACCAATGGCATTCTCGCCTGGACGAACGGGGGAAGTCTGACCAGCCGCACGGTGCAAGGCCTCGTGCTCGATACGACTTTGCGGGGTGGCACCATCGACATGGGCGCCGCGTCAAACATCCTCACTCTCACGTCGGGACAAATCAATTTCCTCGGCACCAACAACCTGACTTTCACCGGCGGCCAAATCGGCGCAAGCGGCTCCTTGGTTTCCCTCACGACCACCGGCAGCAGCACGCTCACTGTCTCCAGTCCTCTCACCGGCGGCACCGGCAGCGTTTCGATCAGTGGTTCCGCATCGATCGTTCTGAACACAGCCAGCACTTTCTCCGGCGGCCTCACCCTCAACGGCGGCTCACTCACCCAAGGCGTGTCCGGCGCGCTCGGTGCCAATGGCGGCACACTCACGATTCACTCCGGCACACTCGATCTGAACGGCATCGGTGCCAACCCCGGGGTGCTCACCGGAAACGGCGGCAGCATCACCAGCGCGACCGCCGCCACGCTTTCCCTCGGTGCGAACACGGCCAGCGGCGGCAATTTCGCCGGGACGCTCACAGGGCAGGTCTCTCTCAACAGAATCGGCAGCACCTACACCAACACCGCCACTCTATCAGGTGCCAATGGCTATCTGGGAACCACCACTCTCGGCACCGGTTCCGGAACGCTCATAGTGGCCAACAATGCGGCTCTCGGCAACACGCCCTCGGTCACGATCTCCGGCTCCGGCGCGGCCCTGTCACTGGCAAACGGCATCAGCGTCAACAGCATCCCCATGACCATCCGCGGCTCAGGCGCCAACAATGGCAGCGCGGGGAATTTTTCCGGTTCCCTGACCACTGCCGACAATGCCACCGCGTCCTGGACCGGTGCCATCACTCTCGGCGATGCCAATGCCCGCATCGGCACGGGAAACAACAGCACGCTCTTTTTGTTAGGCCCCATTCTCGGTAGTGGCTCGAATCAAAGCATCTCCTTCAGCTGCGGCAGCGGCAACAACGTGGGCACTGTCGTTCTTTCCTCTCCCTGCAGTTTCACAGGAAATGTCTCGATCGTTCGCGGCACCGTCCGCTTCGCCGCAAGCAATGTGATACCGAACAGTTGCATCATCGATGTCGGCTCCGCGAATGTCACGGATCCCACCACCATCGATCTCAATGGCTTCAGCCAAACGCTCGCCGGCCTGCGCCGCAGCAGCAGCAATGCCACGCAAGTGAGCACCGTCACGAATTCCTCCGCCACAGCCGCCACTCTCACTCTCAACCAGAGTTCCAACCTCACCTATTCCGGCCGCATCACGGGCGCGCTCAGCGTTGCCAAGTCGGGGAGCGGCACACTCACTCTCTCGCGCAGCGATGCGCTCGGCAGTTCCCTCAACCTGATGCTCGATGGCGGTGCTCTATCCCTTTCCTCCGCGCAAACCATCGCCGGCTTGCGCCTGAATGGTGTGTGGATGTCCGCAGGCACCTACACCTCGTCCCATCCTTCCGGACGCATCTCCGGCACAGGTTCCCTCATCGTTACCACGGATGGCCCGATCAACTTCACCTCGTGGATCGATGGTTTCTCCTCGCTCAACGCCGCACAAAAACTCCCCACCGCCGATCCCGATGGCGATGGCATCAACAACTTGCTCGAATACACCCTCAACGGCAGTCCCACTTTCGCGGGCACATCCATTCTCCCCACCGCGACAAGAACGGCCACGCATTTCCAGTTCACCTTCACCCAGCGCGAGGAATCCCACGGCATCATCATGCAAACCTTCGAATACAGCAGCAGCCTCGATGTCTGGACGCCACTCAACATCACCTCCCCCACCGCCGCCGAAGTCACCCTGGGCCCGTCATCGAACGGTGCCCGCACCGTCACCATCCGCGTCCCTCTCACCGCCAGCGATAACGGCCGCCTCTTCGGCCGCCTCAAAGCAAGAACCCCCTAAGCCAGCCCGAAGAAAATCTCTCCAAAATCAAAAATCAGCATTCAGCATTCGTCAATCAAACGTAACCGATGCTCTCACCATGGGAAGAATGGACGATTGATGATAGTTGATATCCGATTTCTGATTTTTTCCCCCTTCAAACCTTCGCGCCCTAGCGCCTTTGCGCGAAAAAACCAGTGACCAGTGACCACCTTTTCTCTTTGCACAGAGTGTTATCCCTAATAACATACAGACTGTGTGCCAATTGGTCGAACCATGAATAAAAAAATCATTATCATCGCTGGTCCCAATGGTGCGGGTAAAACGACTTTTGCTCGTGAGTTTCTGCCACTAGAGGCCTCCTGCCCTCGGTTCATCAATGCCGATCTCATTGCTGCGGGCTTGTCCCCGTTTGAACCTGAGACGGCAGCCTTGAAAGCGGGACGATTGATGCTGGAAGAAATGCAAGAATGCTTGAACCATGGACAAAGTTTTGCTTTTGAGACCACGTTGTCAGGTGTGACATATCTCAAACGAATTCGTTGCTGGCAAATGAGCGGTTATCACGTGAGTCTATTTTTTCTCAGTTTGCCGAATGTTGACATCGCCATCGAAAGAGTCGCGGAGCGCGTCAAGCAAGGCGGGCATCACATCCCCGCTGATGTGATTCGTCGCCGTTTCACGCAGGGATCGGACAATTTCGAAAAACACTACAAATTTGTCGTGGATAGTTGGGCGAAATTGGATAGTGTGTCGGCGCAACCACAACTCATTGAATGGGGCGAGAAGTCATGAATGCGAGAGAAATATCCCAAGCAAAAAACCCAGATTTGCCTGCATCCGTTGCCGCTCTGCAACGCGCCTCGATCCGAGCGCGGCAGATTGCCATCCAGACGCGCACCCATTTCGTCACCATGATCAACGGTAAAATCATCCGTCAGTCAGCCGATCAGTTGCTCCAAGAAACGCACAGCCAATCAAGCCGACTCGCCCCATGAGCCCCAAGACTCTGCGGAGGCAGTTTACCCTTCGTAGCTCATCGGGCGAAGTAGGATCGTCAATCCAACGAAACCGATGCCCTCACCATGGGAAGAATGGACGATTGATGATAGTTGATATCCGATTTTCGATTTTGATAACCACGCATCCTCCGGGACCGCCGAGCTCCTGCTCGGCACGAAAGCACCAGTTGACCTCTATGTTTTTTGAAGCGAACTGCCTACTTCGCCGAGGCTTCGAAGGCCACGAAAGATCCGCGATTTGTTTGTTTGGCAGGGCGCTTGGAAAGACGCCGCCACGGTAATCTCCCCATCTCCCCATCTCCCTGTCCCCCGCTCTCTATTTTCCCACTTGACCTGCCTGAAATCAAAAAAGCCACCCTCGAGTGAGGATGACTTTTTTGAGTGGTCGGGCTGGCGGGATTCGAACCCACGACCCCTTGCCCCCCAGGCAAGTGCGCTACCAGGCTGCGCTACAGCCCGATCATGAATGAACGGGGCGCGAAGAAAAACAGAGCTTCGAGCTTTTTGCAAGCAAAGAATCACCGATGGTGATTTTTTTCGCACGGAACGCACGGCCATCCAGCGTTCACTCGCGAGCAAACCTTTACCCATCGATTTTTTCCACCATCACCTTCACTGACATGGCACATTGAGCCGTGCCGCGGTAGGCTCCTTTGATGGGAGCCACATCGTCGTAATCTCTGCCGACCGCGACTTTCACGTAGCGTTCATCCGCGAGGTTGCCATTGGTCGGGTCGTAGCCGATCCAACCTGTGTAAGGCAGATAAACCTCGCACCAGGCATGGGATGCTTGTGATCCTAACAATTGATCCGCAGGACCATTGTAAATGTAACCGGATGCATATCGCGCAGGTAGTGCAACCGCCCGGCAGAGGGCAATCATCATGTGAGTGAAATCCTGACAGACACCCGCACGGATGGCAAAAGCCTGTTCCAAGCGGGTATTGACCATGGTGGCACCGGGCTTGTAGCTGAAATTCTGGTGGATCCATGTCATGAAAGCCCACGCCCGTTGATGCAATGAATCCATGCCCTCGGTGAGATCAATCGCCAACCGCCATATTTCCGAATGATGTGTCACCAAAACACTGTCCTGCAAAAACGGCCATGTCCGCTCTCTCGTGGAAGAATCGGCCAAATCGGCTTTTGTCGCAGCCCTACTGCGCTCAGAAATCACCAAAGGCAAATTGTGAACGCGCAAACGGCTCTGCACTTCCAGTTTTTGATGTGGCTGAGGAATCTCGAAATGATGCGTGATGTTTTGAAACAGATCACTGAAACGTCGCACGCGTGCCGTGGGCAAAATCCGGATCGTCGAGGAAATCGTGCGCTGAAAAGGAAACGTACGAGGCTCGAGATGCAGCGTATTCACACTGTCAATCACAGGTGAAGCATACTCGAACAAGGTAACATGGGTAACTTGCAATTTCGTGCCTATCATCGAGAACCTTGTGCATGACGCACCAATCCGCGTTTGACAAGCATCTTGTTCGTCCCGCTCTTCTGGTAGAGTCATTGCTGCTCCTGCTGTTGTTGATATTTCCATGCACGCACCGTAGCAGCGCCCTGACTGAGAGGTAGCGAAGTATCGATCACGTGAGGCATCAGAACATAACTTTCAAACACGCCTTCACCGATGGCGTTGAATTGCTTTTGCAAATCATCCAGCGCCTCATGCAATCCAGCGGCAAGAAATTCATCCACCATTCCATAATTCAACCGTCCCATGATTTGTCCGGTGATGCGTTCGGCCTGATCACTGAAATCACCGGCCAGCGTTCCAGAAATGGAGTGAAGACACTGCTCCACACGAGAAACGCAATAGCGCACACTGCGGGGAAATGTGCGTGAGAAAATCAACAAATCTACGACCTTTTTCGGTTCCACGGTTCCCGCATGAAGCGATCGGTAGGCACCGATCGCGCCACACGATCGGACAATCGCATTCCAGTGCAACGAGGTCGTGGTGGATAGGGGCAAGAACGTGGAAATGTCCAGAAATCGGGTGGTCTTGTCCGCGCGCTCCAGATGACGTCCCAAATCCATGAAGTCCCATCCCATGCTGCGATCAATGGTCGATGAAGCGATGCCCTGAAAGGTGAAGACCGATCGACGGATCAGTCCATAATAACGTGGCGGATCATCGCGCAGCATTTTATCCGCTTCGGTGGAATTCAAAAACAGATAGAGGGAATTCAGCTCCTCCCACAACTCATCCGACAACTGATCGCGCACCGTGCGCGCATTTTCCCGGGCTTGCACGATGCAGGAAACAATGCTGTTCGGATTGCGGCGGTCATCGGTGAGAAAACGGATCACATCCGCACTATGTCCGTTACCGTAAAGATCGCCATACAAGCCATCATCCCCCGCACTCCAGACAATGGGCATCCAGAAATCGCGCAAGCGCTCGCTGTCCAGCCTCTCCCAATCCAGCAACAGCTGCTCATTCACATCAATGAGCCGTGCCAGGTTGTCGGCCCTTTCGACATAACGGACCATCCAATAAAGCGTATTTGCCACTCGTGATAACATGATGCTTCTCTTTCTTATTTTTTCTCAACCCCGCAAGACCCAGGTGTCCTTGCTGCCACCACCCTGAGAGGAATTCACTACCAAGGACCCTTTGGTCAGAGCCACACGCGTCAGCCCCCCGGGAACGATTTTCACATCCTCGCCATAAATGATGTACGGCCGCAGATCCACATGACGACCCGACATTTCCTCACCCGTCCAGATGGGCGATTGGGAGAGTGATACCACGGGCTGTGCGATGTAATTGCGAGGATCCTCGATCAGTTTTGCTCGGAAATCCTCAATCTCTTTTTTGCTAGCAGAAGGTCCCATCAGCATACCGTATCCACCGGATTCATTCGCCGCCTTGACTACCAATTCCGGCAAGTGTTCGAGAATATGGGAAAGATCCTTTGCCTCCGATGCGAGATACGTTTCCACGTTGGGCAAGATGGGATCCTGCCCGAGGTAATATTGGATCATTTTCGGTACAAAGGTATACATCACCTTATCATCCGCCACGCCCGTTCCCACGGCGTTCGCTAGCGCCACATTCCCCGCGCGATAGGCGCTCATCAATCCCGGCACGCCTAACATCGAATCCTTGCGAAACACCACGGGATCGATGAAATCATCGTCGATGCGGCGATAGATCACATCCACCCGCTGCAGGCCCTTCGTGGTGCGCATGAAAACAAATTGGTCAACCACCACCAGATCGCGACCCTCCACGATCGGGATACCCATTTCGCGCGCCAGATAACAATGCTCGAAATACGCGCTGTTGTAGCACCCTGGTGTCAACAAGACGCAGACGGGTTCACCTTCTCTCACGGGAGAAATGAAGCGCAGCATGTTCAGCAACTCACGTGGATAGGAATCGAGAGGACGCACGTCCGATGTCTCAAAAAGTGCCGGAAAAGCCCTTTTGAGCGCATTGCGATTTTCCAGCAAATAAGAGGCGCCGGACGGGCAGCGCCCGTTGTCCTCAAGAACATAAAAACGGCCGTCGGCACCTCGCACCAAATCGGATCCGCAAATGTGGATGTAAATGTCCTTCGGCACATCCATGCCGCGAAACGCCTCGCGATAATTTTTGGCTTCCTCCACATAAATGCGTGGAATCGTGCCATCGTTCAAAATGTGCTGATCGTGATAAATATCATGAAGAAACAGGTTGAGTGCGATGATGCGCTGCGTCAATCCCGCCTCCAAGTGCTCCCACTCGTCTGCCGTAAGCACTCGGGGCACGGGATCAAAAGGGAAAATTCTCTCGGTGCCTTTGTCATCGTGATAGACGTTGAAGGTGATTCCCTGCCGCAAAAAATACATGTCACAGGCCGCCTTTCGCTCCTCGAACTCCTTTTGCGTCAGTCCCTCGAATATCTGGTGCAAAGAGGCGCAGGATCCTCTGACCTCCCCGTCCGGAGCAAACATCTCGTCGTAACCGTTCCACGTGTTGTATCCCTCGAATAGTGTCTTCACAATTAGCAACCATCCAAGCAACGAGCCTGCCAAGTAGGAAAAAAAATGTTTTTTGCCTCAAATTTCCAGCATGCTGTTTTTTACTGAAAAGTGAATGATTTAGGAATGTGAAATTTTCGGGGTTTTTTTCTTGCCATTAAATGAATTCATGGCAAACTGATTTCGCTATGAAGCTTAAACAACTACTAATTGCATCCGTCGTTACGGCTACTGCCTACGCAGGTCAAACCGTGTCTGTCGCTCCTACTCCAAGCTCCGATTGCGGTGACTGGTTCGCGGGCGCTTCTTTCGGTCAATTCGTCGACTCTGACGCTCGCGCTTTCACGAGCGAGTCGGAAATCGACTTGAACATGTATACGTTCCATGTGGGTCGTACGCTCAACCAACAGTTGCTTGGTTGCGATTTGGCCTCTTATTTGGAAATTGGTCTTTTGGAAGGCGACGCGAACTATGAAGGTCCTGTTGACGTGGAGATCGTACCCATCACCCTCAACCTTGCTGCCGAAAGAGAACTGTTCGCAGGTATCAAAGGTTATGCAACCGCTGGTATTGGTTACGCATTCACCAACATCGAAACAGGTCCTGTTTCCTTCGGTGACGGCGGTTTCTACGCACAAACCTCTCTCGGCCTCTCCTACGATGTGACCCCTAACTGGGAAATCTTCGGTGGCGCCCGCTACCTGTTCCTCGACAATGTGGAATTCGGTCAACCCAACACCAGCCTTGACAACAACGTTGGTTACGAATTGGGTCTTCGCTACAACTTCTAATTCCAATACTCGTCTCTGACGATCGAGGCATGGGCACAGCCCATGCCTTTTTTTTGTCAGCAACCAAGAGTCGAGCTTACCGCCATCAATGAAATCCCATGCTACACTTTTATGAATTTTCCTCTTGCCATGAGAATTTTTCATGGCAACTTTGAGGCGCTATGAAGCTACATACACTTATTATTGCAACGGCCCTTACAGCAAGCGTTTGCTCGGCTCAGACAACGACCGCTCCTGCCAATACCCTTGGTGAATGGTTTGCTGGTACTTCATTCGGTCAATTCACGAACACCGATACTTCGGAAGGCGATGTTGATCTGAATCTGTATACGCTGCACCTCGGTCGCAATCTTGACCAGCAATTGCTTGGTTGCGATTTGGCATCCTACTTCGAAGTGGGTTATCTTGACGTGAATGGCCGCGACAGCCGCATCGTTCCATTTACCTTGAATCTTGCTGCTGAGCGCGAACTGTGCTGCGGCGTAAAAGGTTATGCTACGGGCGGTATCGGCTATGCTTTCAGCAATGTTGATGCCGATCCAGGCAGCAACGGGAGCGGCGGTTTCTACGCTCAAACCTCTCTGGGCCTGTCCTATGACGTTAATGAGAGCTGGGAGATCTACGGTGGTGCACGCTACTTGTTCCTCGACAACGTGGAATATGGTGCCGAACTGAGCGTCGACAACAACGTAGGCTACGAAGTGGGTCTTCGCTACAACTTCTAATTCCAATACTCGTCTCTGACGATCGAGGCATGGGCGCAAGCCCATGCCTTTTTTGTGTTTCATGGCCTCGCGAAAAGATCACCCTCCACTGTTGATTGATGACAGCAGTTAGGGGAAACTAGAGATTAATTTTTGTCAGACAGAATCCGCTCTTCCGCTTGGCCCCTGTCGCTTGGCCCTATCGCCTGAAAGGGGGCAAAAAAGAAGCGGTCCGATCAGAAAGCCTGGGAAAAACCCAAAACCCAGTGCGTGATGATCGAACCGCCTTGTCGACTTGCGACGAAGAAAATCTATCACGATCCTGGGGAATGTCAACATTTTTTGATTTTTTTTTGATTTTTTCCATTTTACTCGGATTGCGCACATGCCAGAAGCTCCTGCAATCGCTCGCGAAGTGCCTCCATCAACGAATCCGCTGTTCCTTTCTCCCTTTTGGGGGCCACCATCATGGCATCACCCACTGTGAGAATCGCCTTCATCGGCCCATGAATGACGGGAAACGGCTCACCCAGAGCCTCTTCGTATCGCTCCACGGTTTCAATGATACGCTCGGGCGAGGGATTTTGCGCTATGTAGTCCGGTGGAAAATGATACGCCTGCTGTGCTACCTCCAGATCGAACAACAATTTCCATCGCCTTTCCCGCTCAATGGTGTCGAGTTCGCCAGCCACCAATTCAGGCAGCAGGGCTTTGCGTAGGTTTTTCACCCGCATCACCACGGATCCATCACTTCGCCCCGCAAGAAACTCCCTTTCCATTGGCTGCAGCACGCCCTCCATGAACCGCGCCAATCTCTCTTCGAGAGTTCCCTGCTGAACCACACCGAAATATTCCACCTCTTTCAACACCAGCAAGCCGTGCCCCAATCGTGTAACCCGTTCCAACCATGTCCCACCGATCTTTTTCCAGCCAAAGCGACGCTCCAGTTTTTCCACTACTGGTTTGACCGCATCCTGCCAATTTCCCTTGAAATGATATCGCATCGCTAGCGGAAATATCACCACCTCGCCGCCCCTCTCACGGCATGCCTTGGCCGCATTTCTCGCAAGAAAAGACACCCCCTCCTGCAAGTGGATCACTCGGTCATTGGTCCGCGTAATCACACCCTCAGGAAAAATCACCAGCGGTCGTTTCGCGGCCGTCAGGATACTGGTCGCCAGCCTCAATGACTCACGGTCCATCCCCTCGCGATTCATGCTGAATGCCCCCACTCGCGGAAGCAGCCAACGCATCCAGCGACTTCGGAAAAGATGCGCGCTTGCCATCATGTATGGCGACACGCCGATTTCACGAGCAAGTTCGGAGAGCACCAAGGGATCGCAGGGACGGCAATGATTGGGCGCAATGATGATACCGTGACCTGCATCGATCGCCTTGCGGATTTTTTCCCCACCCTGAACTTCCACGGACTCAATCCCTGCCCGCGGCAGCATGAAATGCCTTGCTACCAACCCCATCGCCCACGGCCAGAAAATGCTTTCGCGAGCCGGCGTAAATTGATAAACATCTTCACTGATCAAAGGTTGCACCACAACACTGCACCAAAGCATGCCAGGCCGGTCGAGGGAAAAACATGCTCCTCAGACAGAATTCCCCACTTTTGCTTGCCAAGCTCATCATTCCTGATTATGGAATCTCCATCTCGCACCATCAAGGAGAGGTGGCAGAGTGGTCTATGGCGTCAGTCTTGAAAACTGAAGTAGCGCAAGCTACCGTGGGTTCGAATCCCACCCTCTCCGCCATTTTCAGGGAGAATTCCCGCTAACCCTTGTGGCGCAAAGGACATCGGCGATATTACGGAAACCGCGACAGGTTTTCCACACGCCATTTCACACAAGTTGACTCGAAAGCGAGGGTCTATGACCCGCAAAAGCAAACGTCGCAGTTCAATCGTGGAGATCGGCACAGGGATTGCCGTAGTCCGGATTTACACCATCAACCGCAAGGACGGTTACAAACAATACACCCTCGCATGGAATGAAGGAGGCCGACGGCGCACTCGCTGTCTATCATCCATGGACGAGGCCAAGATGATTGCCCAACAAATTACCGTCCGACTCATCAATGGGAGCACCGAGGCGTGCGAAGCCACACGCCACGACATCGAGCTTCTCCAATACTGCGAGCGTGCCGTCAGTGAGTTCGGCGTGACCATTACTGCCGCGATTCAGGAATGGGTCAGTGCCAGACGCACGGCGGGAGATATTCCCATCTCGGACGCCGTTCGTTTCTACGCGGCAAACCGTAGCGACCTGTTTGCCACCCGCAGCAATTCCCAAGTCTCCGCTGAGTTCATCCAGTCACTCAAACGGAAAGGCGTGAGCGACCTGTATGTTCGGCACGCTACTCTGAACCTCAAGCGGTTCAGCGATTCGCTCCCCGGCAACATTGCGGATGTGACGACTGCCGACATCAACCGTTTTCTGGATGGGCTCAAAAAATTGAGCCCAGTGAGCAAGAACGGCATCCGTCGCAACCTTGTTACCATGTTTGGATTCGCCAAGAAACAAGGATACCTCCACCCCGATCGCAAGACGGCTGCAGAACAAAGCGATTCGTTTAGGGTGCAGGATAAGGAAATCTCAATCTTCACCCCCGATGAAATGAATCGCCTCCTTATCGCGTCCCATCCACGCATCCTACCCCTGATTGCCATCGGCGGGTTCGCCGGCATCCGGTCGGCAGAAATCGCGAGACTGAACTGGGAGGACATCAAGTGGGATCGAGGACACATCGAGATCGCAGGAAGCAAGGCAAAGACTGCCGCACGGCGACTGGTGCCACTCTCCGAGAATCTCAAGGCATGGCTCGCCCCATGGCGAGAAGATACGGGTCCGATACTCACCATCACCGACTACTCCGGTGCCTTGGGTGATACTGCCGTGAAAGCAAAGATTCCCGGTGGGTGGCGTCAGAATGCCCTCAGACACTCGTTCATCAGCTATCGGGTGGCAGAAACCGGGGACGTTGCACGAACCTCTCTGGAGGCCGGCAACTCGCCGAAAATGATCTTTCGCCATTACCGGGAGATTGTCGATGCGGACTCAGCAAAAACTTGGTTCTCAATCATGCCTCCCGCAGACTGGAAGCCAAGCGAAGCGTCACGGACGATCAAGGAACGCATCAAAGCACTTGTCATGTCGACATGACAATCGGTGCGTTGACACCGCAGACGATGCGTCATGGATACTTTAAACAATTCTCCAACTTTGATCAAAAAGAAAGAACTCGCCAAGAGACTGTCGGTCAGTCCCCGCACCATCGACGAATGGGTGCGAAATAGGAAAATCCCCTATCTCCAAATTAGCCCGAGGTTCTACCTATACGACTTCGAAGCGGTTCTGGCAGTTTTGCGGAAGCTCTATCAGGTGGACGCAATGACTTGATATGTGACCGCGGTCCGAAACAACGCTTTTCAAGTAGGAAAGGAGAATGAATTATTAACTTTTTTCTGTTTTGTCGGGGCAGTTCTCCAGCAATAGTATCAGGTTGATGCTAATAGTTGATACTTGGCATCAAGGGGCGCAAATGCAACTTTAATGCATATATGGATGTGGAGATAAAACTACTACAAATTAGATGCCTCTATGAGAAATATAGAAGTGTCTGAAGTTTTACTTAAATCAAAGTTTTTCTGTTGCTCCACCTTATCAACCAACAATGAAATTTCATTCTCTTTTTCTAACAAAATAGATAAATATCCAACTTTTATGGCGTAATTAACATTTTGTGGAATAGACCCAGTTTGCGCAATTGCAGTCGCATCATTGAGTTTTGCATTTACTATACCTAAAACAATGCCAGAGTCACTAATCAAGGGACCTCCTGAATTTCCAGGCTGCACTGCTGCGTCGATTTGGAAGTGTCTAACATCGTCACGAAATCCGGTGAGGCTACTTAGGGTCCCTTTTGTAACTTTCAAATTTCGCCCCTGAATATCAGGGTTTGGGAAACCTGCAACTGTTACGGAATCCCCCAATTTGGGAAACAAATTTTTGTTAGCAAGGCATAGCGCTGTAGTATCCTCTTCAATTTTCAGTAAAGCTATGTCATTTATCTTGTCGATTACAACTATTTTAGCAGGATTTTTACGACCTCTAATGATTATGTTGATAGTTTTAGCGCCTTCTACGACATGTGCATTTGACGCCAAGTATCCGTTATTAGTAATCGCGAAAGCCGTGCCATAGCTCGTAAAGCTATTCTTTTCTTCTGGTGGATTTTCATTGACTTTTTCAGAGGTAATATTTGGTTCTTTTGATTTATTACCCTCTAAAAGTTTCTTTGGCATAGCTGCTAAAGCGCGCTCTAAATCACCCTCAAATCTTCTAATCACTTTATGATCGCCGTTGGCTGTCCAATAATTATATGATCCACTGTAAAAAATTCTACAGCTGTAGTGATCATTAGGACGGACCATGACGGGTTGAAATTTTAAAAAAATCACTTCACCGCTTTGAGTATCTTTTACTACCATTCCATCATCGATTAGTTTGTATACACGGCACTTAACAAAGTAAGATTTTTCTAATATCGGAAGCGCAGCAATACAATAATCTAAGTCTTCTTTGCTAAGAATATTATCTTTAAATTTGATTCTACTTCCATCGTGTTTTGATACTTCTACATCGGGGGGGATATATGACTCCAAAAAACCACTGAATGTCTGAGTGCCGTCAGCACTTTTCCATTCGCGCGCTGACGCGGTAATAAACAGAGATAGGTAAAAGGCAAGTAAGAACTTTTTCATGTATATTTCATTGAAGATTCTCACACCGATGTCAAGACAAATTGCAGGTATTTTTGACGACTGGGCTAATCTTACCGGGTAATCGTGGCGAAATTCTCGAATTGCTTGATTTACTAACCCCTCATCTTCTTCACCATGCTCACGAGAGACATGATGCCGACGATCAGGCCAACAATAAGAGATGCGACCCGAAGAGTCCACTCGATTTGGTGCTGCATGGATGTGAGAACACCAACCACCGGCGAAGCTACGCCGACGATGGCCTTAAAAATGTAGTCGATGTCGATGGGGTGTCGCATGGTTAGGAGAAGTGGATGGAAATGGCATGGAGAACTTCCAGGCTCGTTGCCTGTTCGATCGCGGCATGATATTGAGCTTTCTGCACCCAGAGAGACTGGTAGGCATTGCCGTAGGCCAGTAGGAGTCCGCGCAGCTCCGCCACGGTTTTCATGTGGATTTGGCCACTGCGATCCGTCACTGGGACCGATGCTGGCAGCTGATCCAATCGCTCAGCCTCGGCCAGCATGACAAGGAGTTGACTGAAGGCATTGCGATCTGATTCTTGGCATCGGAGCGTCAGGCCACCCACGGTGATTCCCTGAGTGAGTCGCTTCTCCCAAGTGGATTCCAGTTGCTGTCTACGGGCGACCTTGGTGGATCGAAGTGCCAAATCCTGTAGCTGATTCTGATTCATGAGATTCTGGTGAGTGTGACCGTGAGACCGACTTCGTAGCCGGTGCCGAAGTAGCCGAAGAAACAAAAGCCCGACCAATCAAAGGACAGGTCTGCGGTAAAAGTGATCTCGGCAAAAATGTCGCTGGCGTTCATGGGCGAGCCCGTGAGAATGGCTGTGAAATCTGCGAGTGAGTTGATTCCCGCGTCGAGGTAAGCGGAGTTGACCACTTGCACATTCGATACGGAGCCATTGCCGTAGTTGACGTAGCCGATACCAAAATTGTCGGTAGCAGGAATGGACGTGAAGTTGTCGAACCGGACGTGGTAATTCGCCCCCGCTTGCAGGTAGCCAAAGGAGGTCTGATGCTCGTAGCTATTGATGACCACCTGATGGACCTGAATGAATGGCTCGCCGGTGCTGTTGAGGTTTTTCCAGCCATCGTTGCCTGGAGACATATCGTCCTTGGTGCAGATCCAGATTTCATTGCCCGAGCATGCCAATCGACCTCTCCACCCTGGCGTGCCCCCATCCACCGTATCGGGACTATTACTGGGAACAAAGTCCAACACGGCAGGATACCACATCCCGTTGATGTTCTGCATCGGCATGGTCAGATCCGGCGGCACTTCCTGAGCATTGATGGCGGATCGCACATAGGTTTGCTCATTCGGAGGAAGCGACTCCTGTGTGTCGTGTCGCAAGTATTGAGGATGCGGATCCTCGCTGCTCTGGTGGGCCGTGATGGCCTCATTGATGGCTGCTGTGGTGACGATGCTTTCAGGCGCTGGATAGGGAGGCTCCGCGGATGTCGGCACGCCTTCCGTTCCCCTGTTCACGTCGTTCTCCACGATGACCGTGAAGGTGCGTGTGGAGGTTGGTTCTGCCGTGCCTACGCGCCACGTGATTTCCCCCATGAGAACGATTTCCGAGAGCTCATTGCCAGTTGCTGACCCAACACCAAGGGCGGAATTGAGTTCGATCGTATTGAACGAAGGCGAGCAGCGATAGATTGGCGTTTCCTCAGCCTCTGGCATGGTCCAGTTCGACGAGTGCACCAGGTAGCCGATGTCATAGCGCTGCCTTGGTTTGATGCCGAATTGGATTTCCAGTTGCGCAGGATCACCAATAGTCACGGGAGTCGTGCCGCTGGCGAGGAACATGACCTCGATCTGCGCGGCATCGCCACGTTTGAAGCGAAGCGAAGTCACAGGATTGCGGAATCCAGGACTTTCGATGAGTTGCAGAGTTTCCAGATCAATGTGAAGCTTCACGCCCATGAGTGCCTGTCAACTGATGTCCACCGAGGCTTGCCAGAACACATCATTGTTGGCGATGCCGTCACCCGTGGAGCCGGTGATCTCGATGATGTGACCGCATGGCCTGTCCTCCAATGGCAGCGAAACGACGAATGGGCCGACAATCACGGTATCGTCAGGGTCATCGCTCGTGTCGGTGCTTTCGCGGAAAAAGACCTGAGCGCCATTGTGGTAGACGCGGATCCAGTCGTATCCGGCATTGAGTGTTTCGATCTGGCCATTGAGCGTGATCTCGATGCTGGTCGCGCAACAGATGCCGAATTTCACCGATCCTTGTTTGGGCGTGTTGTCTTGATAGGCGCGGTAGATTTCCCACTGGTTCGGGCCGAGCTCCGTCGCAGCATCCGTCAGAATCGCCACTGTGCGGCGAGTGGCGGGCTGACAGCAATACGGATTGCCGTCGAGAATGATGGGCGTGATGAGGTGTGCCATGGTCAGTCTAGGGTGATGAATTTCACGGGCTTGGGTGTGCCGTATTCGCAGATCATGAATTCACGGACGAACAACTTCTTCTCCCCCTCGGTGATCATGAGGCCATCTTGCCATTCTAGGAATGGCTCACTGGAACTGGAGTCTCCTTCGATCACCAGAGTTCCGTCCTTGTCGTTGCCTTGCACACGGATGATGTCGTCTTCCTCCACCACATCGATCTGGTGTTGTGACTCCCGACGATGGATGGTGCGGAATTTGTAGATGTTTTCTTCCTCGTCGTGTTCCTTGTAGACCCGCGAGCCGTCACCGACATTCTCGCCCGTCCAGAGCTGAGCCCAGTGCTCAATGTCGCTCTGTTGATACACAACGACCGCAGGTGAGCCGCCATCGTCGATGAGCTTGAAGAGCTTGACGAAGTAATTGCCATCACTCCCCGATCCATTCGGGTCTTCGGGGTAGTAGTGGTTGCCGTCTTGGTTTTCCGAGGAGACAAAGACCTGCGGTTCCTCGGAGATTTCGCCCATCTCATCGGTTGTGAATCGGCACCAGAGCGTGTCACCGATGGTCATGCCAATCTGCGGCCGTGGAATCGTGTCGAGCGTCTTGTCGCCGGCCTTGGGGATGTGGAACTTCACGGCTGGCTTCGTGCCGCTCTTCGGCTTTCGCTCGATCACCCATCCTTCCTTGATCGTGACCAAGTAGTTGCTCTCCTGCTTTTCGATACCGATCACCGAGAATGGTGGCAGACCGGCTTGGCGCGATGATGTGGGAGACTGTCGAGAATAAGCAAATCCACCAGACGACGCGATCAACTCCAGACCTGTTCCAGCGCGTGGTGTGCGTGCAGCAATCGCCTCCAGTAGAAGATTCCAGTCGGCAGCGAGGATCGGGTCACCGGGTTTTTTTCTCTGTGGCAAACGCATGAGAATTAGTCGTTGTAAATTTCCGCGTCCCAGCCGCCACGGTCACTGGCGAGCCATTCCATTTCGATGCGAAACGCTTTGCCGTCCTGCGACTGAGTCACGCCATTGAGCAGCCAGTTGCGTCCAGTTGCCAGAGGTGGTAAGGGACCAAGTGGTTCATCGATCTTGCCGATGTTGTTGAGCTCCGCAGCTTTGACTTCCTTGTCTCGCACCCAGCTTTCCTTCCAGGTCACACGTGGGCTGTAGTAGCTCGTCTGGCCTCGTTCGATCTTGGTGAGGGCTTCTTTGCCTCGTTCGCTCTCGATCTTGTCGCGCAGCTTGTTGCCTTGGTCGTCCTTGTCCTTGCCGGACTGGAGCAACTGGAGCGCCTCAAGCTCTTTGGCTGCGAGTTGCTTGTAGCGTTTGTGGCTAAGTAGTGGTTCCTCGGAGAGCGAGAGTCCCATGGTGTAGACGGCATTCTCTTTCTCGTTTTCCTTGGGCTCGGCTCCCGCATACTGGCAGGTGATTTCCGCGAGGTCGCCCTCGGTGAAGTTCACGGTGGATTGCGAGACGGCAATGAATCCGATTTCCGGATGGTATGTGCCTGGGCGTGGCATAAGTTGCACCGCAGAGCTGCGATGGCAGAGGAATACTTGCGTGGCAGTCCACTTGCCCTCTTTATCGACCTGAACGCTGTAGCCTGGTTGTGGATAGAGGCGTCCGGGTTGGATGGAAACGTGTCTCGGCATCTTGGCCTTGGCACGGCGTCAACCGAATGCCGTCACCGACTGGCCACCACCCGGCTTCATGCGCTCACTCATGTCTCGCAGAATACGATTCGTCTCGCCTGTGAGTCGGTTGTTTTCCCGCTGAGCGTCGAGCACACCCGAGGAATAGCCGCCACCACCGACTTTCCCGAGCGAGGTGACGATGGGAGTCAAAGACGACACCGTGGGCTTGAGCGCGGTAGCTGAACTGCTGGCCGAGCCCTGAGCCTTGGTCGCTTGTTTGATCTCCTCGGCCTTGGGCATGGAATCTCGGATCGATTGCACAATTGTCTCGAAGTTCGATTGCAGGCCTTTGGTGTCGATGAGGCTCTCTCCCTTGGACTCGCCGGCCTTGCGGGCAGCCTCCGCAATGCGCTCGCCCAACTGCGGTGCACCTGCCGTAAGCAAATCGTCTGCCTGCTCTGCCAGTTCTTTCATGTTGAACCCGAACAACTCGGCACCGGTTTCTTGGCGATCCTTGAGAATGTTGCCGAAGTTGGTATCGACGTCATTCGGGTCAAAGCCCATCAACTCACTCATGCCCGGGATCTGGAGCAGTCCTTTCATCAGGTGTGCCACGACCCATTCCATGCCCGCCTGCAGATAGACGATGGGCGTTTGGAAGGCATTGAGCAAAGCCGCGCCGAAGCCGGCCACAAGACCGAGTAGCGTCGTGCCAAGGCTGGCCCACATCGAGCCGTCCGTCATGAGCGTCCAGAAGAACTCGATGGCCGTGCGAAAACCATTCACCAGTGCGTTCACTGCTACCGCAAATCCAAGCTGCAAGGAAGAAACCACCAGGTCGAGAATCTGACCGCTCTTGAATGCCGCGATGATGAGCATGATGGCATCTTTGATCTGCTTGCCCGCCTCCGTGGCCAGTGGCGTGAGTTTCTGCACCAGACCGATGGCCTGCTCGACCAAGGGGCGGATGGCATCGTTGATCGGGGTGCCCAACGTTAGAAACACCTCGTTGATCGAGTCTTTGAGCGTCGAGAAAAGGCCCGAGGTCGTCTTGCTCTGCGCCTCCATCATGCCGGAGAACTTGCCGCCCTGCGAGGTCATATCGATAAACGCCCGCTCGATATTCGGGAAACCGACCTTACCAGATTCTACAAGCTTTTTCACCTCAGAGTCCGACACTCCGAATTGCTTGACAAGTTCCTGGATGATCGGAATGCCTCGACCGGTCAGTTGGTTGATGTCCTCGGCGAACAATCGACCTTGCACCCGCGCTTTGCCATAGAGTTCGGCGATCTCATTGACCGGGGCTTGAACGCCCGCGGACACGTCGCCGATGCGCCTCAAGGTTTCCGGGACCGAGTCGGCGGATTCCCCGAAGGCAATCAGCTTGCGGCCTGCATCCGCGAGTTCCGGGAATTCAAAGGGCGTCTGTGTACCCAGCTCTCGCAATCTCGCTAGAGTTTCTTCGGCCTTGGCGGCATCGCCGATGAGTGTGGAGAAAGCGACCTTGGTCTGCTCGAAATCAGCGGCGGCATTGACCGCTTTCGCGCCCACCCCGACCGCGGCAGCTCCTCCGGCAAGAGCGGCACCCAGGCTTGCCTTGAGAGCGACTCCCGCAATCGAAAATCCTTGGCTCAATGCCGCCGCGCCACCTTTGCCCAGTCCCGCGAGTCCCGAACCGGTGAGTTTGCTCATACGACTGGCCGATGCCGAGACAAGCTCAGCAGCTCCCGCCATCGCACGTTTCAAGGCAGAAATGTCAGCTCCAAGGGTGACTGTAAGGGCGCTCATGCACCGGACATGAAGTCAACGTAAAGTGTAAAGGCTGTTTTAAGTAGCAAGACTAACGAGATATTGATAAAGATGGTGAATCTGAGTTGCAGACATGTGAGCGATCGCGCTTTATTGCCCTATACGAACCAGGCAACTTATGAAGAACGCCCATGCAGATTCAGAAACAGGATCGTAGTGGGAATTAGATCTTTCAGCCTTCCAGATTAAGCTTAAAAGGATTCTCACAATTCTTTTGCTAGATTTTCATAAAGAATACTTAATGCAGAATCTATAACTTGTAAAACTTTAATGAACCGAATAGCCCAATCGAGATTATTTTCGGCATCTGCAAAATGCATTAACTTGGCCTGCATTTGAGATTTCTTACTATCTTTTATCTTAAATGGCTCAAGTTCACCGCCTGCGTCAACTGCGAATGAATCGAACCATGAGGCATGCTCTTCATGGATGTTTATAATCCAACCGTCAGGAAAGAGCCCTTCAATAGCAAACCGTGAGCGCACTGAGACAAAATTCTTATTAGCTTCGAACGGAATTGATTTTTGCCCAAAATACCCCTGCAGATCTTTCCTCTCTTTTTCACCCGCTTCGTCGCCATCGAATACAGTCACACACGCATACTCTTTTCGAATGAACTGATATGTTGCCCGGAGAAAACCTGATAAGTGTTTAACGCCGCCGAAGTCTTCAAAATTTGATTGCCGAACAAAGGGAAGAGGATAGGTATCTTGTGGTAGTTTATCGAGCATCCATTTAAATATCTCGCGGTCTGTATGACCTTCCACAAATATATTAAAGCGAGCCAAATTGTAAAAATCACCAAACCTTATCCCGAGTGCGCCACGGATAGCGGATACGGCCTCAGAGAATGTTTTATAACTTACAACTTCCGTTCGATTACTTGAGTTAAGATTAGTGCCACTTACATAAGTGGGATCTTGGGGTACGAACGCCATTGAATGAGTGGTTTTGATAACAGTTGCATCTTTGGCTAAGTTGTCTAAAATCAAATTACAATTCTCAGCAAGATCTGGATGTAAATACGATTCCGGCTCTTCGAGCAACCATAAAACCTCTTTGCCCTCTGACTTCTCTTGTTTGGTTATCCATCGAAATGCTGACAAAAGCGCTGTGGACTGAATTCCCATTCCTTTTTCATGTATCGGCGTCATTTGGGGATCGGAGATCATAAAGTCAAAGCCAGAAACCAACGCTTCAATAGATTTACCCGGAAGAGAAAAGCTAGCTTCGTATTCCGAAAGATTGGCACCTTTCAACTCTGCATTTAGCGCTTCCGCGGCCTCATCGAGGCTTTGATTGATTTCAGAAAGGTGAGGTTCGATTACCTTTGACACTTTGCGGCGAAGAAATGGCGTCAGGAGTTCTAGGTAAATTTGATCAATACTCTTGGCAGAGGGGACATAATGAAGACTAAACATCCCTATTATACGGTTTAGAAGGGCTATGTGGGTTCGGGAGTATTGCGCGGCAAGTGCGCTTGGCTTAGGTCGTTTGATGTTAGGGAAGAAGCTGTATACTGGGGTGTTCGTATCGGTGAAGTAAAGTGTCAGATTGAGTTGGGTGCTGGTTCTCGAAGTTCCTTGTAACTCATGAAGCTCATCGACGCTATCGTAGACATCATTTTCTGTATCAGGGTCGCCGTCAAATGTCGCAGTAATACTTGTTCGTGCTTTACCTACACCAAATGTGAGATCGTTCTCGCGCGTATACCCATATGAGTTTGCTTGACCTGTAAATAAAACCTGAATTGCCCTTAAAAGATTGGTCTTCCCAGAATTATTAGGACCCACCAGAGTCATACTTCCGGGGATTGGAAAGTGTTGTTCAGCTTCGATTGAACGAAAATTACGTATTCGAATTTCAATTAGTTTCATTATTATTCCGTTTAATAAAAATTTTTACTTGAAAGTATTTATTTGCATCCCATTAAATACGTTATATTAGGTAGGCAATTCAATTCCCATAAAACCAGGTTTTCCTTGCCCCAACAAGGAAATTCTCAAAAAAACCGTTCGTATATTTGGACGCTGTGCCGAATCATGATGCGGGAAATTTGCGGGCTGATATAATAACGGTCGGTTGTCGAGATTGAGTCTCGCAATTGATTGAGTGAGGAGGGTCGGCAGACAATGTCTGTGAATCGTGCCAATTCGGCCCCAGCTCTTGCTTATGTTGTTGGATCATTCCGGATTCTGTTAGGCCCAAGTTGCTCGCAGCGTCGCAAGTTGATCCCGGAGAGATGAGCTGCTTGTTCGAGCTTCGGACCAATTCGTGCGGATGCCATTCCTTCTGAGTAGGCAGTGCTGGTATTGCGCAAGACGAGCGAGCGGCATGAATAGGATCCGTTCTTCGGGCCAGCCCGTTTCGGCGGCGACGGCAAAGACCTGGGCGGCTAGGAAGCCGGGTTCGTCGCAGGGAGGGGCTTTTTTCCCGGCGATCCTCCCATTGGCTCCACTTGTGCGGCTTCGAGTTCATGGCTTTGTTCTTCCAGGCGTTTGAAGGCGGTCTGGAAGTCTGCCGGGGTGAGGCCGCCGCAGAAGATCAGCGCGGCTTCACGGAAATTTTGCTCGTCGAAGGATGCCCTCACGACTTCCGGCCAGGGGGCGCAGTGGGCGTAGACGAAACCCATGATGGCCGAGGTGAATTCCGGTGTGCCATCCGAGGGCATTTCCCCCTTCACCAGTGGATTGCCCGTGCGCAGGAGCACGTCATAGCTGGCAAGTGACAAGGGACGCATGGCGTTGCCGCCGACGATCGTTTCCACGTCGTGAAAGGCGGCGGAGAGTAGTTTTTGGCGTTGATGATCTTCCATGGCTTCAGAGGTGTCGGAGGAATAGGTCTTCGGTGCGCGGGGAGGCATCCAGGGGGATCAGGGCGATCTTGCCCCGGCGCTTCACGCAGGCGAGCGGAACGTCCTGCTTCACCTTGTCCACTAGACGCTCGCGGTTCAGCAGCGCACATTTGATGTAGGCAAAGGGATGTTCGGGATTGGCGAGATGCCAGGCATCATCGTGCCACGCGGCGATCAGTTCCTTGGCTTGATACTGACCATCGGGGCTGTGGGGCTCGAAGAACCAAACGGTTCGCTCGCCGCGTATGCCATCGCCGACTACGCGAACGAAGGGGCGTTCTGCGAGCGGAATGCCAATTGCGGTGAGAGCGGCGGCCAGGCAGGTGTTGCTCGTGGCCGTGGAGGATAAGTGGGATACTGCGTTCATCTATGGATCTGGTTGGTGAAGGGAAAATAGTTTACGCACCGCCGCCTACGCTGAGGAAGGGATAGTGAGTGGCCGTGAGGTCGATTTTTTCGAAGTCCTCGTTGCTGAGGCTACGGCTCACCTGCATGAGGATGGTCGTGCCACCGGACTGTTGCAGGTGCGACGGGATGGCATTGGCCAACACCAACGCGGCACCAATCTTGCCGTTGAAGGGCGCGGTTTTCGCAACAAGTCCGGAGAGTTTGATTTCGACTTTCTCCTGATAGAGCGACAAGCCGATGACCTCACCGCTCTTGTCCAGCACAGGTTTTTCCTGGTTGGAAAAGTCGTAGGAGAGGTCAGTGATGAGAATGCCCGATTGATCTTGAGGGATTCCCCAGTTGCCGGTGGTTCCGAGAAGTTGCGCAGCCATTTGTGCACGGACCGCATGTCAACTACACGGCAGACACCACCGCCTCGAAACTGAGGATCGTTTCGCGTCCGCGCGATTCATCCGGCGTGGTGGCTGTCTCACGGGGCATCAGGTCATGGAGAATGAAAGTCTCGGAATCGAGGTCCTCACGGATCGATGATTTGGCTCTGAGCAAGTCGGCCATGGCTGAGGCCCAGGCCGTGTGGACGGTGACTGGCGTGTCATCGATCTGGGAAAAGAGATGGACGTCGAGTTTTACCCGCGCCGTGTGCGGCATGGCGGGAACTGATTTCGCATCGGATGTGGCGAGCACGATGCAGGGACGGCTGCGGATTTCATCGCGATTGGCAACATACACGGTGACGGTTTCGGCAATCTCCTCGGGGCGGTTGGCTTCGATCCATGCTGCGAGTTTTGCCGTGAGGGCATCTTCAATGATCTGTGGCATCGATCACGGGGCGCTCGTCAACCAGCACGACGACGCAGGGCGCTATTGGCCCGGTCATTGATCTTCTGGAGCGGGGTCACCAAGGCTTTGCGCAGCCTGATCTGAGCGATCTGCAAGGCGAGCTGAATGCCGCGATAGGTGGTCACGTCCTCGATGTAGTCGAGATTGTTCACGAGTGTGACCGATGCTTTGTCGCCAGTCTTGACCACAGCAGTCCCAGGTGCCTGCTTGTGCCGGGTCACCCACTGCACGGCATTGCGCACGCGGCCACCGATCGCTTTGCCCGCTTTGATCCAGGTGCCTTTGGCAAAGCCCACCCGCTTCTGGATGCGGGCGATATAGGTATCGAGTGACTTGGGACTGGTCACGATTTGCTTGGACTTCGAGGCACCGAGTTGCCCCCACTGGTGAAGCGAGGGGTCGAGTCGTCCGACCGGGAGGTTGTTCCAGGACGATGTCGATTGGCTGACCACTTTCTTGGCACGGGCGAAGCGTCGATTCTGGATGTTTGCCCAGAACCTCTCGGCAGCTTGTGGGTCGGATTTTTTCAGTTCCTCGTAGGCTGCTGAGGGGATAGCGAATACGCCACGAATGTCCTTGGCGACCGATTCCTCGCCGAGCTTGCGTGCCTTGGTGGAAAAGCCAAACGGACGGGTGTTGCGAGCCAACTCTACGGCAAGACCGCGTCCTTCCTGTTTCACCAGGGACTCTAACGTCCGGCCTACCTTTTGCGGATGGCGTCGCAGCAGACGAACCACGTCGGAGGCTCCTTTCATTTTTGCCGTGAAGCGAATGGGACTGTTACTCATGGAGCGAGGAAAGGTGAAGAGTGAGAAGTGGCGAGCGCGGATGATTGCCAACCTTGGTGATGCGATACTCAGTGCCATCGATCTCGATGCGCTCGCCGAACTTGGGCATGGCATTCACAAAGGCCAATTTCGGCACCCGCAGGCTGAGGTCGGGCGATTCCACAAAGCCGCCCATTTCGAGTTGTTGCTCGTTGCGCAGGCGGCTCACCAGCACGGGTAAGGAAAGGCCTTTCCATTGGGCCTGGACTCCGTGCTCGGAGTAAAGCCGCTGGAAGTCGGCAAGGATGTCTGATTCGAGACTCATGCCGTGGTTGGCATGTCAAAAAATCAACCCTCTCCCCGTTTCCAGAGAGAGGGCGACCACGAACCCAATGGCAAAAATCTTACGCTGCGGGGCGAATGATGCGCTCCATCATCGGCTTGTTGCCGGGGGCGAAGCCATACATCAGGGTGAAGCTTACCTCTTGTTTGCCGAGGCGACCATCGTAGCGGTCACGCACTTGCATGGAGAGGCCGGTGCGAGGATCAGTGACCACGCGGATGACGGTGTCGCCGGTGTTGGCGGGAACATCGGGCACACGAGCGGCCATGATGAGCGACTCGCGAATGCCCGCGAAGCCGACCAGGCGCTCGCCGTTTTCCGGTAGGGCCGAGTATTCGATCACGGTGAAGCCGTTCACGTCGGGCAGCATGCCGCTGACGACCACGTTGCTCGCCGCAGGAGTAATGTAGGCCTTGTAGAGTGCCTCGTCCTTCTGCAGGGCATTGTAGTAGTCCGAATTGACGAACATGAAACGTCCCATGTCCGGGATGAAGCGTTTGTTGAGCTTGGTGCCAATGTCCACCACGGCATCACGGCCAAAGGCTTCCTGGGCATAATCGGACTTGTGGTTGAAGTTGGCATTGACGATCAGCGCCATCAGATCATCGCAGACCTTGCGACCGAGCGCGTAGGCCACTTTGTCGGCGTAGCGTTGGTTCAAGTCGATTTCACTGGTGGATCGCTCCACGTCACTGATCGCGTAGCCCGCATAGGCGTGCTTGTCGATTTTGACGGTGACATCGACCTGGGCCTGATCATCGGGGACGTAACCGGTGGCAGGATCGAAGTCATGCGCCACGGTAGGCGTGACGATGTGCGTGACGATGTCCTGGTTGAACTTCACGCTCGCAGACGAAAAGTCGGTCGCGATCCGGTTGAGGATCGGAAACTTGGCGAGCAAGGTGGTGAGCGCTGTTTGGGCGATCAACGGGGAATTGACAGTGGCGTTGGAGTTGGACATGGCGGCTTAGCGGTTGAAGTGGATGGC
>JACCDJ010546893.1_pt1 | contig 62039 bp, 44 predicted proteins | sample 7444481 | NCBI WGS metagenome assembly JACCDJ01 (sample SAMN15323435, study PRJNA562643) | freshwater metagenome | isolation source: river surface water | place: USA:Blue River Watershed | collected 2017-08-15
ATATATAAGATTGAAAAAAAGTATTAAATACTTTTTAAAAAATTTGATTATGTAATGTACTTAAACATTATTGTATAATAAAATATTATCTGGTATTAATAAAATGTCGATTTATAAAGAATTATCCTACCTAGATAATGATATTTCAACTATAAAAGGTATTCGTTTTTGTGTGCTAAGCCCAGATGAAATCAAAAGGACATCAGTTGCAGAAATTACAAAGACTGATACATTTGTTGGAAACGAACCAGTTGTAAATGGATTATTTGATGCAAGGATGGGTGTTCTAGATAATAATAAGATTTGTCAAACTTGTCAACAAAAAAATACATTTTGTCCTGGACATTTCGGACACATAGTCCTTGCTAAACCAGTATTTTATATTCAGTTTTTTGATACAGTAAAAAAACTCATGAAATGTGTATGTTTCAGGTGCTCTAAATTGTTGGTAGATCCTGAAAGTGATACTGTTTGCTCAATTCAAAACAAAAAGTTTTCTAGGCAGAAAAAATGGGAGATGATGTATAAATTATGTTCCAAGGTAAAAAGGTGTGGACAAGAAAATACTGAAGGTTGTGGTGCAAAACAACCTGATAAGATCTATAGAGATCCCATTGTTAAAATTGTAATGGAGTGGAAAGATATTGACGTGGAAAACAATGATATAAAAAAAATGATCTTATATGCTGAAGATGTTCATAAAATTCTATCCCGTATCAGTGATAAGGATTGTAATATTCTGGGATTTTCACCTAAATTCAATAGACCAGAATGGATGATTTGTACAATCCTCCCTGTACCACCACCTGCTGTTCGTCCTTCAGTCCGTTCGGATACTGGACAACGTAGTGAGGATGATTTGACACATAAACTCTGCGATATTGTCAAGAATAATAATACTTTGAAGCAAAAGATAGATAAGAATGTATCAAAGGAACAAATTGATATTGCATCACAAGTTCTTCAATATCATGTTGCTACTTTCATTGATAATAGTATTCCTGGAATTAATCCAGCACAACAAAGGACAGGTAGACTTCTTAAGAGCCTTTCAGAGCGTCTAAAATCTAAGGAGGGACGTATTCGCGGTAACTTAATGGGTAAACGTGTAGACTTTTCTGCACGTTCTGTCATTACTCCAGATCCGAATATCAGTATTGATGAGCTCGGTGTACCTATCAAAATCGCAATGAATCTAACATTCCCAGAAATAGTAAATCAATATAACATTCAAAAACTTACAGATTTAGTAAGGAATGGCCCAGATGCATATCCTGGTGCCAAGTTTATTAAAAAACCAAAGAATGGAAATCAAACTAAATGGCTAAAGAAAATTGATAGAAGTACAATTGTTCTTGAAGAAGGTGATATTGTAGAAAGACATCTTTTAGATGGAGATTATGTCCTTTTTAATAGACAGCCTTCACTTCATAAGATGAGTATGATGGGTCATCGTATCAAGGTAATGCCCTTCAATACCTTCCGCTTAAACCCATTGGTTTGTGTTTCATTCAATGCAGATTTTGATGGCGATAAACAGTGAACTTACTTCATCTTGTCGCCAACAGGTAGCTGCTCACAAGGTTGCAAGATTCAACTTGTGAGGAAAACAGTGTAAATCTTGCTAAGGATCCTTTATCCTTGTATACAACTACCTAGTATAATTTGATTGCTTGGAAAAAGTACTTATCAAATTATGCAACATGACCAAATTGCGGGAACACCCTAAGAGCCTTTGCTACCACTTGTTTTTGGAAACATTCACAAGGAACACGGTTAATTGCCGTATCCAATGGTAAAAATGCAAAGGATTGGGCAATCCGCAGCCAAGCTCCTAAACCCACTATGCAAGGGCATGGAGAAGGTTCAGAGACTAGATGGTTATGGGTCTGAGGAGATTAGCAACCTCCAATGAAGGCTTAAGGTATAGTCCGGCCCGTAAAGAAATTTATCGGGATAATCGGAGATGAATATGCACGTTGCTCAATCTATTGTGACAGAAAATGAACTACGGTCCATTGCTGCAGTTCCATATCAAATTATGTCACCCAAAGAATGTAAGCCCTTGGTTGCCGTAGTGCAAGATGTTGCTCTGGGTATCTATAGACTTACCAAAAAACATATTACTTTATCTGAAAAACAACTTTTTAATCTTTTATGTACTAATACTAAATTTTACGGTAATGTACCAAAGCCCTCTATTACAAATGGTGATATTAAGACATGGTCTGGTAAGCAAGCATTATCTGCTATTATTCCAAATAATGTTAATATGAAGTCAGCGAATAACTCATATGATGAGAGCTTTGATGATAAAGATAACTTTGTAATCATAGAGAATGGTGAGATTATTCAAGGTACTATTGATAAGAAAATCTATCAAAATAGAACCAAGGGTCTTATCCATTCAATTTACAATGACTGTAATGAAGAAGAAACCCGTCACTTCTTTGATAATACACAAAAACTCATTTGTAATTGGTTAGTACAATCAGGTTTTAGTGTAGGTATTTCTGACTTGATTGTAGATGATGAAACACAACTAAACCTCAAGAAAATCATCAATGATATGAAGGTTAAGGTTTATGATATCATTAAGGATATTCACATGAATAAGTTTGAAAACCTTTCCATCAATGATAATAATGATTATTTTGAATCAGAAATCAATAAAATTCTAAATAAAGCACGTGAACAAACTGGTAAGCTAGGTTTGGGTAAAATTAATGATCTGGAAAATCGTATGATTAATATGATCAAGTCTGGATCAAAAGGTAGTGTGATTAATGTTGCTCAGATGATTGCTTGTGTAGGTCAACAAAATGTAGATGGTAAGCGTATTGCATATGGTTTTGAAAATAGAACTTTACCTCACTTTGTCAAATATGATGATGGTCCTGATAGTAGAGGTTTTGTTGAAAATAGTTTTATATCAGGGTTATCCCCTCAAGAGTTCTTCTTCCATTCTATGGGTGGTAGGGAAGGACTTATCGATACAGCCGTGAAAACTTCAGAAACAGGGTATATTCAACGCAAATTAGTAAAGGCCATGGAAGATTGCAAGATCAATTATGATTATACTGTCCGTAATGCAAGTGGTTCTATCATTCAGTTCTTATATGGAGATGATGGTATGGATCCTATCAAGATTGAATCCCAATCACTACCATATATTGATATGGATCTACAAAAATTACAAAAAGAATACCTATTAACTACAAATGATGACTTCCAACATCTACTAGATCCAGAGGTTCTTTCATCACTCAAAGGAAATTGGGAAGCTCCTTTTAAAACACACTTCAATACAATATTAGAAGATAGGGAATTTATGATTATGCAAATCTTCAAGGGTAAACAAAATAACTCATTCATGTATCCTGTAAGCTTTACTCGAATCATAAATAATGCTAAAGCAATGATGAAGCGTTATGGTATGAGTATCTTGAGTGATCTTAATCCAAGATACGTTTTAGATACAATCAATAAGCTAAGTGATGAACTTTATATCAGTAAAAATAACAAGGGAAATAGATTTATAAATATTTTAATAAATGCATATCTATCGCCTAAACAAGTTATGTACCAATATAAGTTTAATAAGGATGTATTTGATTATGTCGTACAACAAGTGAAGCATAGATTCTTCGATGCCATTGCACATCCTAGTGAAATGGTTGGTGTTGTAGCTGCACAATCAATAGGTGAGCCTTGTACACAGATGAGTGCGACTAAGGATACGGTTGTAAGGATTACTGGACCAAATGAATATAGTTATGTTGGACCAATTGGAACGTTTGTTGACGATTTGATGAATAAAAACAAAGAAAAGTGTATTGAGTTCATGAAAGATCATTACGTCCTTGATCTTGACACAGATTACAATGTTATCGGTGTATCCAATGAAGAGAAAACATCATGGAAAAAAATCAGTCAAATCAGTCGCCACCCCGCTAATGGGGGGCTTGTCAAAGTTACTACAAGGAGTGGTAGAACAACAACTGCTACATTAACACACTCATTCCTTGGAAGGACAACAAATGGTATCAAGGAAGTAAAAGGTTCAGATCTCAAGGTTGGTGATCGGGTTCCAGTTGCAAAGTATATCCAAGAAGTTAATACTCCTAAAACAACATTTGAAATTCAAGGCATTGGACAAGTTCAACTTACCAAGGACTTTGGATGGTTTTGTGGTATCTACCTTGCAGATGGTCATATAAATAATAATACTATTCAAATTACAAAGTGTATCAAGGAATACAACGCAAAATTACATGACATCATCAATAACATGTTTGGAATTCAAGTCTATACCAAGGAAGGTACAAAGAGCTGCTTCAATAAGTATCCATCAAAGTCATATCCTTTCATTGAAAACAAGTTTAATAGCAAACCGCTTGCCCAATTTTTGAGTAATAACTTTGGAGAAGGGTCGGCAAATAAATACATTCCCTCGTGGGTCTATGGAAGCAACACTGATTTTATCTCAGGTATTCTTCAAGGGTACTTTGATGGAGATGGAAATGTCAATGGAACTCCCAAGAAAAGCATGATTAGAGTAGGTTCTATATCAAAACAATTGATCCAAGATGTTAGTGTTCTTTTGTCATATTTTGGGATTTTTGGAAGCTTGTGCATTGAAGAAAGTAGAACAGGTGCTACCAACAAGCCTTTCTATACGATTCAAATTTCAAGAAAGTACGCTAATGATTTTAAGGACAAGATAGGCTTCATTGTAGAGACTAAAAAAATGGAACTTGAAAAGATGTTGGAATATGTGAATAGAGATGATAAACACTCAGATCAAGAAGTAATTGACAAAATCCCTGAACTTGGGCATATCATTGCACAGATTGGTAAAGACCTTAAGCTACCAGGTCAAAGTAGGTTATATGGTCGTTGGGCAAAAAAAGAATCCATTGGGCGCTTTACTTTAATCAAGTACATTAAGGTTTTCGAAGAGGAAAATATGTCCAAGAATCTTGGAAGTGTCAGTAAGAATATTGAAATTCTCAAACAGGCAGCATATAGTGATGTTATATGGGATGAAATTGTCTATTTGGAATATCTTGATGATCCACAAGAATATGTATATGACTTCACAGTACCAGGTAATGATAGCTTTATGGTCGATTGTGGTGTTCTTGTGCATAATACATTGAATACCTTCCATCATTCAGGTATTTCATCGGCTTCTAAAGCTGTTCGTGGTGTTCCAAGAATCAAAGAATTACTAAGTGTCACCAAAAATATAAAGGCACCTTCTATGACTATTCATCTCAAAGAAGATTACAAAAAAGATAAAATGAAAGCTAATACTGTAGTGAAGTCTATTCAAACTACATTCTTCAAAGATATTGTAAAAACATCAAAAATATACTATGATGCTCAAGATTTCAAAACTGATATAGACGATGATGCCTTATTCGTCAATTCTTATAAAGAACTTATGGATAAAGAACTCATCCAAGATCATGATACTGCACCATGGTTATTACGCATTGAGCTAAATAGAGATAAACTCCTAGAAGAAGGAATTAGTATGTTAACTCTTTATAATATCCTCCAAGATTACTACGAAGATACAATCTCTTGTATGTTTAGCGATGATAATTCAAGTAATTTGATCTTCCGTATTAAATTCATTGATGATAATAGTAGTGATGATGATAGAGATTATATCACTGAATTAAAAGCCCTTGAAAAGAACATTATGGATAATATTCTAATCAAAGGTGTTAAAAATGTGAATAAAGCAATGATGAATAAACAAGAATATCAAATTTATGACCCTGAAACACTACAGTTCCGTAAAACATTTGAGTGGGTATTAGATACAAGTGGTACTAATATGATAGATGTTATGTGTCACCCCCATATTGATTATACGAAGACCGTATCTAATGATATAAATGAGATCTATGATATCTTAGGTATTGAGGCTGCCAGAAATGCTCTTTACAATGAGTTATCTGGCGTAATTTCTGATGCAGAGTTATATGTAAACTATAGACATATCGCCCTTTTAGTAGATACTATGACAAATAGAGGATATCTTCTATCAATTGATCGTCATGGTATCAATAGGGTTGATATTGGTCCTCTGGCTAAATGTTCCTTTGAAGAAACTACAGATATGCTAATTAAAGCTGGTATATTCTCCGAAGTTGATAAAATAACAGGTGTATCTGCAAATATTATGCTCGGTCAAATCCCTCCATGTGGTACAGGTGATTCTGAAATTCTTATTGATGAACATAAACTACTCAATAATATTAAAACAACTTTTGATGATACTGACAAAACAGATTATGAAGATGTATGTAGTTTTGATAACCTTTCATTTGATTTCAGACTTCCCAATAAAAATGAAGATATTGATACTATTAAAGACTTTGACATAAAAGTTGTTTAATTGACGGAAAATATAAATATATTATAAAATGGGTAAAACAATAGATACAAATATTATTGTTGCATTTATTATTATTTTTATATCTGGTGTTACTCTTTTAACATTCGTACATATCAATAAATATAAAAAAGTTGAAAGGTATTACTACTATCACGATAAGTATTTATATATTTTGTTAGAACTAGTTTATTATCTATTATTCATATCATTTGTCTTCAATACAAGATACATTATATATGAGGCTATTAAATATTTTATCTATGTTCGATATAAAATAAAAATCAAGTTATAGTTAAAATATGTCTGCAATACATTTGATGGATATAATCCTTGATTTCTTCAAGGCAAATCCTTCACTTGTCATAATGAATCTCATATTTCTATTATTAATACCTATACAAGATGTTGTTTTACCACATTTCTATGGAAAAATCATGGAAGCAATAAGAGTAAATAAAGGTATGTTTCAACAATTCACTTATGTTGCAATTTTACTTGTCTCATTACAAATACTTTTCTTAATTTCAGACTATCATGACTCTAAACTTTTACCCTTTTTACAATCTTATATCAGAGATAGAATTGTAAAACGTATACTAGAAAATTATGAATCAAATCATGTAGAACTTGAACTAGGTGATATCATAACAAAAATTGTAAAGCTTCCTATTGTTGTTACTTTATGGTTTGAAAGAATTAAAAATTATATAATACCATATTGTTTAGTTTTTATATTAGCATCAATATATTTTATAATTAATGATATCTATCTTGGATTAGGTTTAGTAATCATTGTTGTGCTGTTTATTGCTATTTTAATATTCTCACCTATTAAATGTTCAAATATCTCATATAAGAAAGATACTTGCTTCAACACTATACATGAAAATATTGATGATATGTTCCGTAATCTTTATTCTATATATGGTGCTAATCAAATTGATAACGAATTAAACCGTCTACAAAACTATACTTATAAATATAATAAACTTTACGAAAATACTATCAACTGTGTCTTGTCTTTAAAAATATGGATTACACCTCTTATTGTACTTTACATGTTTTTCTTCTTACACAGAACATACACTCTAATTAATAATCATAATATGAGTCCTAGTGTATTTGTACCACTATTTATCATACTCTTATATATATTAAACTCTATGGTTATTATAAATGATCAATTAAGAGATATTATCATAGAATGGGGCATCATTGAAGCATCGTCTGATATTATAAAAACCAAAAATATACAAAGAATACCCTCCACATATATTCCTTATTCTAATGGTATAGGACTGAGAAATGTATCATTTAGATATGATGGAACATTGAATCCAATTTTGAAAAATATAAACTTACATATAAGTAATGGACAAAAATTATGTATTATTGGTGATATAGGAAGTGGAAAATCTACACTAATCAAACTTCTTATGAAATATAATATACCAACAGAAGGAACTATATATATAAATGGTAAGGATTATAATGATATACCTCTAGCTGAATTACGTAAAACTATAGGATATGTCCCACAACAACCAGTTTTATTCAATAGATCATTACGTGAAAATATATTATATGGAAATGATGATTATACAATAAACGATGTCAATAACCTATTAAATAAATATAATATTACCGATTTTAATAAATTCGAAAAAGGGTTAGATACTATTATAGGAAAAAATGGTTCCAAACTTTCAGGTGGTCAAAGACAACTTGTTTGGTGCTTAAGAGTACTCTTATCAAAGCCTTCTATTCTCATATTAGATGAGCCTACAGCATCTATCGATGAAAGAACAAAGAATATATTGAGAAATATGCTTCATGAAATAATGCATAATAAGACCGTTATTATGATCACACATGATCCATATCTCATAAAAGTTGCTAATCGTGTTATTACTATTAATAATGGGATGATAATTGATGATATTCATATCAATCCGTAATATCTATCTCATAAGTCTTTATTTTTTTGCTAATAATTTCTAAAAATTCATTTGGTAAATCTTCGTTTCTAAAGTAAATCTTATTATCATATGTGAAAAAACTGAACTTATCTACTACTTTATATCTGTCATAAAAAAACAATAGTATCACATAGAAATTAGAGTTATTGTATATTACTTCTAAACCATCCGGGTTTTTCATAGTCTTTCTACCAATCAAAATCAAATTTATACCTGTTAAAGCAGCCATCATTTTTATATCAAATGTGGATGGGTAGTAATATATAGATTCATATTGATCTAATATATTATTTACTGTGGTAGAAGTTTTGGTTTTCTTAAAATGATTCTCCAACCATGGATTATCTAATATTTCAGGTAACATTTGTTTTTTGTATCCTTCAATTATCCTATGTTGATATGTAACTTTATACAAATCATCCGAGAACATCTCTCCATTCATTTGTTTAGAAATACGTTGAAATATATTGTATATGTATTTTGGATTATAATCATCATTATTTTCAATCACTTTATAGTTCAATAATACCTTTCTCCATTTCACCGGTACATCCTCTAATTTTGATGTCTTTATTATATCATCGAATAAATCCAGTTTTTCCTCTTCAAATATATAGTTTTCATTAAGTTCAGAAAGATTAGTAAGAAAGGATTTATGAGGATTTTCAGCGAAATCTATAGCTTCTTGTAATCTACCATTCTGTATATCGAAATGATCAAACATTAATTCATTTTCAGTATACTTAAATCTACGTGTACGATGTTTATACATTCTAAAATGCTTTCCATCTTTTAAATACTCTAATAGTTTATACAAAGATGCATTTATATTTGGTATCTTTGAATTCAAAAGGTCATATAATCTTTTTTTCTTATAAACCAATGGCAATGGATTATTTTGATCTAATAAAAAGTTCAGTTCTACCTTCATTTTATCATCAGTTCTGATATGATCATTAATTTTCTTTGATAATGTTTCCAATTCATCATATTCCTTCTTAAACATATTCAGAATAGACTGTCTTTTATCAGTTTCCTCATGTCCTATAAGTACAAATAATCCATTGTGATAACCTAAGCGTTTACTATTTTTTTTGGAAACCTTGAGTGGTACAAAATAATCATCTTTTATAGTAAAGCCTATAGTTTTACCATCTTCTACTATGAAACTTTCTATTTTGTACAAGTTGGACTTTGTAAACTGTCTTACTTTACTATATAACTCTTTTACTTTAGCTTTATCCATTAGACATTTAAAATTAGGAACATCACTTATATAAACATATTTAATTGATTCTTCGTAATATAAATCTGTTCTATCTTCCAAAGGGATATATATATTATTATTCAATATTATACCACATGACTTATAACCATAATCTATAACATAATATTTTGGTTTGAAACCTATACCCTTCAAATACATAATTAGATTTTGTGTGATAGTTTGTGATCTATTACAGTTATTTACCACAAATTCAATCAACTGTTTCATAGCATCTGTGGAATCTTTCAATGTAAAATCACTATTCACCTTTAAAACAGAATTTATGTATTTCAAATGTACAAATGGTTCATAATAAGTATATCGTTTCAATAAAAATACAAAAGGATTATTCTTATCAAATGACTTGATTCTATTTACATTACATTGAATATAAATCTTATCAGTTAATGAATTATAGTCTAATACTACAATATTATATTTATGAATATTTACAAGTTTAGTCATATAATTCGTTATCAAATCCGATAATACTAAGTGTTCCTTAGAGATCCTATCATTACTTAAATAATCTTTAAAATTCTTAAATGATTGATATATGATGTATTCTCTCAATATATCTTGATGATGATGCATAGAATCACTATCATATGTACCAATACTTTCTATTTCTACAAGTAATCTTTCCATGTTCATGCTTATTATGTACTTCTTCTGATTCTTAAACCAGTTATAAAATTCCTTAAAATTCGATTCATCAAAAACAGTTTTGGAAGTATCTATAAACATTTTCATTATACGACCATTCTCCAATGATATATAGGTTAAAACATCAATATTTTCCAATATAATAGATATTAATTGTTTCGATGTTGTTATATTTGGATTATTTAAAATAGATACAATAGCATCAAGGTAAGATTGTCCTGTTTGATTAATACCTTTACGCAATATACAATCTGTCTTATCAGTCATGCTCCCTGTTCCATCATGTCTATTTCCTTGCTTTTCAGATTGTTTCAAGAAATCTACTAGTCTCTGTGGTATTAAACCATACCTTCCAGATTCTATTGGTGTATAATTAGCACCTTTGATATATTTCTCTTTATTTGATACATCATCATCTATATTTTCATCATTCTCTGTCTGTCTATCTTCACCATCATGAACTACACATCTTTCACTTCTTTCATTATTCCTATTTCCTTCTTCAGGTTTTACTTTGAAACAACATGGTAAACATATACGGTCTGGGTGTGTATGCGTATCCAAGAAACCAGGATATCTTTCCTTTTTTAAACCCCCTTCTCCTTCACCAAAATAAGATTTAGATGTGAATATAATAGGGTCCTCTTCAATATTAGGATTAGGACACTTATTACCTAGTTTCTTAAATTCAACATCTGAGAGAGCCACTCTACTTTTGGGACACCATACCTTGGGACATATATATGCATGTTTTTTATATAACTCAGGTGTACTGCCCGATTTTACATAACCATTTATTGCATCTGGATGATCTTTATTTATTTTTTCAAGCTCATTCATATTCACAACTACAGGTTGACGTCTATCTGTCCAACCACATATAGAAGCATAATCCTTTCTCTTTCTTTCAGGTGGTACCTCATACTTGAACAATTTTCTATCAGCATCATACAACTTATTCAAAATATATCCCTTTACTTTTATCACTCTTTCTGGACCACTATTAACTATGACTTCTTTACTATCATCAGACTTTACATTTAAAGCCTTTATCTCGGACTCAAATTCCATTTGTAAGGCCTTCAAATCATCATCCTCTTCATCATCTGACATTATAACTCCAGCATCAATATCATCATCTAATTGTATGTCTACAAATGTTAGATCCTGATTATCTAAATTATCAGATATACTATCCATTTTCTCCAGCTTTTCTACATCAACCTTGACTTTCTTCTTTCTTTCTGTTAATACAAGTAATTTTAAAATCAAATTATCTATATCATGTGATATATTCATATTTGTTATACCATTCACCATATAACGTAAGTCTATATTGCTATTCAAACGTATCTTTATATTTATTAAAGTCTCTGACCGTGGTTTTATATATAGTTTATTTTTATTTATTTCAAGTTCCATAGTATTAGATGCCATCCATGAATCAATTTCCTTCTCAGCTTCTACTGATGATATTAAAAACGTGGATATCAACTGATGGATTAATTCTTCCCTTGGTAATAAGTAATTAAAACTTATAAAACTACTAATATTAGAAAACTTGGTATAATTATTCACTTTTTTATATTGTAAATGTAATATACTCTTATCTTTATTATCTATAATATTGAAAAAAGGATACATATGTGTCTTGATAACTGTATCAAGTTTCTTAAAATTCAAGTTAAGATTCAAGTTTAAATCACTAACATTCATACTTGATGATGTTATAATTTGTACAACTCTTACTACATCAGTTTCACGAGAATCTTCTATAATTTTTATTGGAATCTTAGGTATGTAACTTTGTTCATATATACTAGATATTATTTCTATCAAGTCATTTAACTTTGGAATAAATGATATGAACTTTTCTATCCTTTCATTATCTTTAATACTCAAATTGAGTTTTATATTATAAGATAAGTCCGTATTTAATGAAAAGGAACAATATGACTTATTATTATACATTAGTTTAAATACAATGAAATTTCTATCATCTTTAGTTGAAGATATTCTTGTCCACTTTTGTATATCATCATTCGATATCTTTACTAAAGATGTCTTATGTATTTTATAATACACATTTGATGATGTTTTGTACTTTATAAATGGAATTGAGTCACTCGTCTCAAAAGCATTAAATAACTTTTCCAACTCAATCTGTGAATTTATATTTATATCATTACCTTTTATATGTAAGAAGTTTATCACATTGTTAATATTAGTATTTGATGGTACTTCTATTTCATCTATCTCTTTTTCAAGTATAGATACATTATTAATAAACTTTTTCTCATCTGCTGTTATTGTCACATTTACATCAAATGGAAAATATATATCTGATGTAATATTTTTTTTATATGTATAAATATTTATGATATCATTGTATATATCAAAATTGCTTAGTAATAATGAAAAAGTATTTGATATAACAAATGATGATGTATCTATATCTTCACGATCTTTCTGATGTGGATTCGCTGCAAAGTAGGATATATATCCATCAAATGAATACTGAAAACATAATGATTCAGAAACCATACTTGCTCCAGAATCAAATAATAATTTTAATGCATCTACTTTATCAATATACTTCATGTTATCTAAATTTGTCAAATGTATATCAAAATAGTTCTTAACATATGAAGCAAACTCAGAATATTTTATATTTGAGTTCTTTTTGAAAACATTGTTTATAAAAGTATATATAACTGAAGCATCGTTCTTCACCTTTCTATTATACCAAATATATATTTTATTAACACTATTGATATCTAGATATATACATACCTTCTTACGTAAAGAATTAATAGTATCATCTTGTCTTATAATTTCTGGTTTATACACAACATCTACTTTATCAAGCAATAATATTTTTTTATACTTCTTTCCCAAAGCTATTTGCAGCTGTTCATGATCACGTTTTGTTATAGATTCTCCTGTTAGCAATTTATTACATATAACTGGTAAAGGTTTCATTAAATTACCTATAAAAACATACTTTGACTCGTCATTCAACACTATTTTTGGAACATAATATCGTGTTTTTTCTAACATGTTTATATTATTGAAGATGTTATTTTAATACCACAATACTTAACGGGTGACTTGCTATAGTCCACCTTTTTATATATACCAATTTCCACAGCTTCTTTCAAAATAAAACGGAAATTATCCCAGAATTTTTTGGTATGTCCGATTTCATGTGTCATCAAGTGTGATAGTTCATGTATTGTTACATACATTACTATATTCTTATCGACAAATTCATTATTCTCTTTCTGACGTAAACATAAAATTATTTTTTCACCCTTATTTACCGAATATGATGTATATCCACTATCTGCACTTCCCTCTGAAATACTGTCAGGATTATAGTTTTTATGTAAACGCTTTATATCTACATTATCTGGATATGTTTTCATCAAATGTTTTATAAGAGAAATACAATCTTTATTTATATCGGCTAACATATCAGAAGCTTTCTGTTTATCTGCTAATTTTCTTACCAAGTAATATCTATTATCTATCTTGGATTTAACATATTCAATTTCACCATAATACTTTTTAATATAGAATAGTATTATGATGATAATCAGTATTATAATGAAATATTCCAAGAAAGAAAAACCCATTTTCTTTTCATTTATAGAATAAAAAAAATTGAATTAGTACTTAAAAAAAAGAGACGTTATGAATGATAACATACTGTCGAATATGGAGTCCATATCTTTTCAAATTGTTAATTGGCAAGCATTTGATTTTGATTATAATGATGAAGATGATTCTGGACAACAGAAGTATTTGATAAAGCTTTATGGAACTAATGCACAAGGAGAGTCTGTATCTGTTAATGTATTGAACTTTACGCCCTTTTTCTTTATCAAGATTAATCATTCTATTTCTTCTCTTTTTATCCAAAGACTTAAGGATTATATTGTAACAAAGATGCCTCATCAATGCCGTGATGATTTTTTGGATGCAAAGCTACTAAAGAAGAAGGATTTCTGGGGTTTCCAGAATAACGAAAAATTCAATTTTATAAGAATTTCTTTTACAACTTACAATGCATTAAGAGCTGTTCAACGTATATTTCAAAGAGAAGTGCAGATACATGGAATTCATAATCGTCCTATTCGATACAAGATTTACGAAGCTAACATAGAACCTTTCATTCGGTTTATGCATATTAAAAACATAAGTCCATCTGGTTGGATTGAAATTCCTGCTAAATCTTACATGCAGAATTATGATTTATTACCAACTACATGCAAGCATGATATCTCCTGTGATTGGAAAGTAATTCAACCTATGGAAAAAGATATGATTGCACCAATAAGTATTGCTAGTTTTGATATTGAATGTACTAGTAGTCATGGAGACTTCCCAGTAGCAAAAAAGGATTACAAAAAAGTAGCTTATGAAATGTTACAAGCATTTAATGAAGAAAAAATTAATAGTGATAACATTGTTAAGGAAGTAACATCTATTTTAAAACACGATCAAGTAGGTATATTCAGTAAAGTGTTTGTAAAAGATGAATTTAATATGGAATTTGTTACTACAAGACTTCAGAAATCTGTTGAAGATATTATAAATATTCTTAAAGGTAAATTGGTGTTTAAAAAAGATAAATATACACCTGTTATCAAAGCATCTAAAGATGAAATTATGAAAACACTTAATAGAAAATTAGGTACATATGAAGATGATTTATGGACAGGATTTATGCCTAAATTATATGGTGATCAAATAATTCAAATCGGTACAACCATTCATAAGTACGGTGAAGTGGAGTGTTCATATAAAAATATTATTACACTAGGTACATGTTCCCCTATAAGTGATGTAGATGTTATTGAATGCACTACTGAAGAAGAGGTATTATTGAAATGGCAAAATCTTATCACTCAAATAGATCCAGATATTATAACTGGTTATAATATTTTTGGTTTTGATTTTGCTTATATGTATGATAGAGCGAAAGAACTTGGTATTCATGAAGCCTTTTGTAAGATAGGTAAAGTAATTGATAAATCTTGTCCATTTGTCGAGAAAACTCTTTCATCTAGTGCTCTAGGGGATAACTTACTTCGATATATCGATATGGATGGGCGTGTCATTATTGATATTATGAAGGTTGTACAAAGAGATCATAAACTTGACTCTTATAAACTAGATAATGTAGCTAATCATTTTATGAAAATGAATAAGAATGATGTTTCTCCTAATGATATTTTTCGTTTATTCAAAGGTAACGCTGATGATAGAAAAACTATTGCTGAATACTGTGTACAGGATTGTGCATTATGTAATAAGCTTATTATGAAGCTGGAAATATTAGCGAATAATATAGGTATGTCGAATGTATGTAATGTTCCATTATCCTTTATATTTATGAGAGGACAAGGTGTTAAAATTTTCAGTTTAGTATCTAAACAATGTCGTGAAGATGACTTCTGTATTCCAACTATTTTTAAACCCAAAGTTATTGATGGTGAAAGTAATGGTGAAAGTAATGATGAAGAAGGTTATGAAGGTGCTATTGTACTTCCACCGAAAGAAGGTATTTATCTAGATGATCCTGTATCAGTACTAGATTACGCATCACTATATCCATCTAGTATGATCAGTGAGAATCTTTCACATGATTGTATTGTTTTAGATTCAAAGTATGATAATTTACCAGGTGTAGATTACTTAGATATAACGTATGATGTATACGACTATGTTAATGATAAAAAAGTAAAGGTAGGTGAAAAGGTATGTAGATTCGTACAGTATCCTGATAATGAAAAGGGAGTAATCCCACGTATTCTTAATAAACTTCTTCAAGCCCGTAAGAATACAAGAAAGAAAATGGAATATAAAACCATTACTACAAAGAATGGTGATAAAGTATCTGGTATTTTACATGAGGGAGAATCTCAATATACTCTTAAGAAAGTTGATGGTACTATTACCATTGTACCGAATGAAGATGTTGTAAGTATTGGAAATACTTATAATGAATTTGAAAAAGCTGTACTAGATGGCCTTCAACTTGCCTATAAAGTAACTGCTAATTCTTTATATGGACAAATCGGTGCAAGGACGAGTCCTATTTACCTTAAAGAAATTGCTGCTTGTACCACAGCAACAGGTAGGAAAATGATCCTAATGGCTAAACAATTTCTAGAAGAAAATTACCTTGCAGAAATAGTGTATGGAGATAGTGTAACACATGATACCCCTCTTTTGATCAGGTATTGTGATGGTACTATTGATATAAAAACCATCCAAACGCTTTGTAACCAATGGCAGGAATACAGTAATTTCAAACCATGGGATAAAACATCAACTAATAAGGAACAAGGTGAGTTTAAAGCACAAGTATGGACAAATGGAAAATGGGCTAATATTAACAAAGTAATCAGACATAAAGCAAAAAAAGAATTATTTAGGGTCAATACTCTTCAAGGATGTGTAGATGTAACCCAAGACCATTCTATCATTGATATCAATGGAAATCAAATAAAACCTGATGAATGCATAGTAGGTGATACAGAAATTATGCATAGCTTTCCTACAGAATACCATAGTCATGATATTAATATTGATAAATTTGAGGCTTGGATTTTTGGTTTCTTTTTTGGAGCTGGTAGTTGTTTCGATGGAAGTACATGGAGTATAAGCCATTCAAATCTTCAGTTACTTGAAAAAGCCGAGAAATATTTAAAATTTATAGAAGCACTTGACTTTAAAATATTAGATACCTTGAATTCTTCGGGGGTTTATAAGCTTGTATTATGCAGTCCATGCAATCCTTGTATAATTCAGAAATACAAGACTTTGTTCTATGAAAATAATGATTGCAAGAAAATACCAACTATTATACTTAATGCATCATATAATATTAGATTATGGTTTATGCAGGGTTATTTAGGAACAGATAACTTAAATATTCTGAATAGCAAGGAAACCTTTGCATGTAAAGGGAAGATTGGTTCACAAGGATTATATTACCTAATGATATCTCTAGGATGGAAAAACGTTTGTATTAATATAAGCAAGAATAGAGATGATGATATATATTATATTACAAGCACAAGCCAACAATATTATAAAAAATTAAAAAATAAGGTTATGGAAGTTATCAACTTGGGATATTCGGATGATGAAGAGTACGTGTACGATATTGAAACAACGGAAGGTGTTTTTCAAGGAGGCATTGGTTCCATTGTATGTAAAAATACAGACTCTATATTCACGATCTTCCCAAATAAAGACAAGGATGGAAATCCTTTGAAAGGTAAGGAAGCCATCATGGCATCTATCAATACTGCAGTAGAAGCTTCTAGTAAATTCAAAAAATTCTTAAAGGCACCTCATGATCTAGAATACGAGAAAACATTCTATCCTTTCATATTATTTTCAAAGAAGCGATACTGTGCAAATAAATATGAAAATGATGATACAAAATGTAAAATGAATAGTATGGGTATTGCATTGAAAAGACGTGATAATGCTCCTATCGTCAAGCATATTTATGGTGGCGTTATTGATATCATCTTGAATGAACAAGATGTTAGAAAATCAATTGACTTCTTACAGTTGAACTTGAATGATCTCATTAATGGTAAGTTTCCACTTGAATCCTTAGTAATTACTAAATCATTACGGGCTGATTATAAAGATCCGGAAAAAATTGCCCATAAAGTATTAGCTGAGCGTATGGGCGAAAGAGACCCTGGAAATAAGCCTATGGTAAATGATAGAATTCCATTCGTTTATATTCAATGTAACAATAAGAAAGGTGAAAAAATATTACAAGGTAATCGTATAGAACATCCAGACTATATTCGTAAAGAGTCATTAAAGCCAGATTATGAATTCTATATCACAAATCAGATCATGAAACCTGTTCTTCAATTATATGCTTTGACACTGGAAACATTAGATGGTTATAAAAAAGGAAATGATTACTTTAAGGATATTGAAAAAAAACTAGTAATTGATAAAAATGGTGATATGAAAAAGGTGAAAGATCGCCTTAATGATTTGAGAGAAACTGAAGCACAAAAATTACTCTTCGATCCAATACTCAATAAATTAAATAATAAAAAGGTGGGTAATAGAGAAATAACTGAGTTCTTCAAGATTATAAAATAACTTAAGAAAAGCTTGCATGATCTAATATAAATATGAAAGGGATTTATAATATGGGTAATACATGTTATATTAATACCATAATTCAGAGTTTAGGATATTGTAATATTTTTCTTAATTTTGTTTTGGATGGAAAATACAAAAAAAAATTCAATACACAAGATAATAATATTTTAGAACATTTAGAAAATGTTTATAAAGATTTATGGATAAATGATCAAACAGTTATGCCTAAAGAACTACTCAAAGGTCTGCATATTAAAATGCATGATATATTAAATGTATTTGAACAAAATGATATAAATGAATTTATTACAATCTTAATTGATAAAATAAATGCAGAAGTATGTAAACCATATAAACCCGTATTTAAATCATATAATAAATCATCATATGATAATCAAAGGAAAAAGATGGATTATAACTGGTATTTATCTAACAAGAATGATTATTCTCCTTTGAAAGATTTTTTTTATGGCCAAATAATTTCTCAGATTGTATGTGGAAATTGTGAGAAGATTCATCATAACTATGAGATATTTATGAATATAATGGTTCCAGTTATACCAGATACATCTCTAGTAGAATGCATTGCTAACTTACTCAATGAAGATTTTGTTAATAATAATGAAGATACCAGAGAGAATACATGGAAATGTGACAATTGTTCAAAATGTACCAAAAGCAAGAAAACTATAAAACTTTGGAGATTACCAAAGATTCTCATTATATCTTTGAAAAGATTCTCATCTGATTTAAAAAAAATTAGTAATCATATTATTATACCCGAATATCTAGATATGAAACCATTTTCTATTAGTCCCAATAAGTTACAATATGAACTAAAAAGCGTAGCGCTACATTCGGGAGCATTTCATTCAGGTCATTATATTGCAGCATGTAAAAATAAAAATAAAAATAAATGGTTCTTGATAGATGATGAAAGTATTAATCAAATCAAACCTGAGTGCGTAGGAGACTTAATAGAAAATGGATATATGTTTTTTTATGAAATGGATTGAAATGGATTGGAAATGCATTGGAAACCAATTAAATTTCAGTTGCATTAGGGGGTAGGTCTACTTTATCCAAATCATAGAATGCTTGTGGAAACATTGAGCCATCTCTTACAAATCCTCCTCTCATACTCTCTATTCTAGGATCTCCTTTGAGTTGCTCATACATTTGTTTCTTTGTAGTATCTGACATGGCATCCAGAAATCCTGATAAGTTATTTGAAGTAACATCTACAAGATCTCTCATCTTTGTATCAAGTTCATTATTTTTTTTATCCATATGAATTTTCAACTTATCCATCATACCTGTTATATGGTCAAAATCATTAGGATTAATTTGCAAGTCTGCTGCTGTTAATACATCTAACATTATTTTCAATGTATCTTTTATCAGTTGTTCACGTGTAAAATCACGCTGTTTATTGAAAGCAACTATATTATTTACAAAAGCATCCATTGACTTGTATACTTGTTGTATAAATAAAATCAAGAAAATGTTCAATTCTATATACTTATATTCAAAAAATTTATACTTTACCTTTAGTCCTTTTACACTATTCATGATTGTTTCAATATTACCTTGCATCTCTTTACTATCAGCGATTCCTTGTGACCGCATGATAAAATTCTTTTTTTCTTCAAGATCTTTACCATAATGATCTCCTAAGATTTTAAATATACTTTCCATATTATTTGATTTATTACTCATTATCTCTACGTATTTGGCATCTTTTCCTTCATCTGACATTGTGGCTGTATCTAGTCCTGTTAGTATTGCATTATGAAATTCCATTAAAGATTTTTTTATGGGCTCAGATAACTCAAAGGTTTCATTTCCACTCATTTTTAAACTTTGATTGATACTATCAACATATCGTAATAATTTATTATGATCGTCTTTGGAAAATGCACTAAATATATCACTAACCTCTGATATTTTATCCCTAACATCTTTTTCTAAAAATAGTTGATCACCTTTTTCCAGAGCTTGTTTTACTAATTTGGCATTTGCTGTTTGTACCTTACTAGGTGAAATATTTGGTACTACGGGCTTGGGTTTAACTGGTTGAGATGGTGAAGCTCCCATTTATTCATTAAGTAGATTTTTTTTACTTAAGATCAAAATAATATTTATTATCAAATGTTACTTGACCACTTCTTATATAATATTTTTGATATCGATTTTGATAAAGAAACTAAAAATACCTTTCTGAATAAAGACACTAATGAAATCGATCAGAATAAGATTTTAGGCCATCAAGCCCATCGTCTAAATGTTTTCTATTGTTTGTTATGGAAATATATTTTTAAATCATATCCATCTCCTCTTGACTTTAAATCTTTTGTACATAATCTATCAATAGATCTTACAAAACCTATAGCACTTGATTCCAAAGTTATAGAACTTTTTTTGAATACCTTATTAGTCCTAAAAGTAGGGTTGATAACCAAAATTAACATTATAGAATTTGGAAAGTTTGCTAATGAACAGATTAAACAAATAAATAATGACGAATTTATAAAGCAAAGTGTCATAAACAAATTAGAATTTAGATATAAAATACATATAGAGGATAGAGATAATTTACTATTCTCTTTTTTCAAATGCATAAAAGCTAATAAATCTATAATGGAAGTTAATATTGATAATCATAATCCAGTAACTGCATTCAAAGTTGCAATTACAGTTCCAATAATAAATGATAAACCATATATTAATTCATATCATATGTTTTCACATCTTATATATTCTGATATATATTTTCTTGTGAAATTAATGAATCATCCTATTATTGTTGTTGATATCAAGAATACAGATTATAAAGACTACAAATTAGCTGAAGATATTATATATAATATCCAAAAAGCTTTAGATAAGAAATGTATTGTATTATCTTCCAAAGAATTATCAGATAGATTGGATATTTTTTCATATAAATTGACACCATATTATCATCACCTACTCCCATGCATATCACCACTATGTATTACTATTTGTAATAACCAAACATCTTTTAAAGGCTTGGCTATTCAACCTGAACATAATATATGTATACAACTTGGTGATAAAGTACTACCAACCCATGAATATGAATATGAATATAAATATGATAGAATAATATATAAAGATTGTAAGAGTGGTTACAAATTATTCAATACAACAAAATACTGGACTTATCATACAAAATTTATATGTCCAACAAAAAATAAATTTTCTATCAATAATAATCTACTCTTTATTGACTTTATATATAGATACAATGAAAAACATCAGGAAAGTTTTAATAAATATATCTCTATCTCACCAAAACAAAGTAAAAATATTATAATTTTAGTGGATACAAGAGAGAATGAATTATCACTAATATCAGCCAAAAGTGCATTGATGAATACCGAAGGAAAATGGCATCTTTTAATTATTACATCAAGTCAAGCTCAAAATTATTATAAAACCAATCTACCTTGTTGTATTATACAAACACACCCTCTTATTGAAAAACGATTTGATATTGATATATATAATGATATACTAGAAGATATTAATTTATGGTCATCTTTAAAAGAATTAGGCTATGAAAAAGCATTAGTTATACAAGATGATGGTATTATCATTCGTAAAGGTATTGAAAAATTCTTGGAATACGATTATGTAGGAGCACCATGGGCGGATATACCAGATAATAAATATATAAAAGATAACTTATCAGAAAGGCTGGTGGGAAATGGAGGATTATCATTGAGAAGCATACAAACTATGATTGATATATGTGAGAAGTATGGTGATAGTAAACTTGAATGTTTTTATAATAATATTAATAGAATACCTGAAGATGTATTTTTTGTTAAATATCTTGATAAAGTAGGTGCAAAGGTACCAAAGAGAGAAGACGCAACCTATTTTTCTATGGAACAAGTTATTAATGTAAATTGCTTAGGAATTCATAAATTCTGGGTTTACCATTCATATAAAGATGTTCGACAACTTTTTGATATTTTCCTAGGACTATAATAAAACATGTCTAAAAAATATATGAAAGATATTGTTAATATATTCATATTTCGTAGGGATTTTCGTATAGTAGATAATACTGCACTTACACTGCTCAAAAAGTCTTATCCTGAATATGATATTCTACCTGTTTTCATATTTAATCCAAAACAAATAGATAAATCAGTCAACCCATATTACAGTGTTCCGAGTGTTGAGTTTATGATTGAATCATTATCTAACCTAAATTCATATCTGGATTCTAAGCTTTGTTATTTATATGGAGAAGATATTGAAGTATTATCTAAGCTTTTGAAGAATGTAAGTATAAATTGTATAGCTTTTAATACTGATTTTACACCTTTTGCTAAAAAACGTGATGAATCTGTAAGACAATGGTGTGATTCTAATAAAATACCTGTAATCACATATAATGATTATGTCTTATATGACTTTAAAATAAAAACAGATTCAGGAAAAGATTATGAAGTATATACACCATTTTATCGTAAATGTATTGCAAATTTGAAATTAGTACCTCATCCTACAAAAGATATTAGAGCAAAAATATACACAGCAAAAATTCAAGGAAGTATTAAAAATATTGGAAAATTTATAGATGGCATCACTCCTCAAAGAGACTTGAAAGGTGGACGTGATGAAGCATTTCATATTATATCAAAGATTAGAAGTGGTTTCTTTGCCAAATATGATAAAGAACGTGATTATCCTTCCATGAATAAGACAACAAAGCTAAGTCCATATCTCAAATTTGGATGTGTGAGCATTAGGGAGGTATTTTGGGAATGTATAAATGCTTATGGTCCATCTCATGGACTTGTTAGGGAACTGATTTGGAGGGAGTTTTATGCTAATGTGACTAATAATATACCTCATGTTCTAGAGGGACAAATTAGAAATAAAGGTTTAAACTATCCTATGAAACTGAAATATAAAGATATTGAGTGGCCACAGAATGATATAAACTTCAAGAAATGGTGCGATGGAAAGACGGGTTTTCCTTTTGTAGATGCGGCAATGATATGTATGAATAAAACCGGTTATATGCATAATAGACTTCGTATGATTGTAGCAATGTTCTTGACAAAAGATATGATGATAGATTGGCGTCTTGGAGAAAAATATTTCGCGACTAAACTTGTTGATTATGACCCGGCTTCAAATAGTGGAGGATGGCAATGGGCAGGGAGTATTGGTGCAGATTCTCAACCATATTTCAGAATATTCAACCCTTGGACACAATCTATTAAATTTGATAAAGATTGTGTATTCATTAAAAAATGGATACCTATATTAATTAATGTTCCTAATAAATCAATTCATCAATGGTACAAGGACCATAAGTTGTTTAATATTGGTTATCCTGATCCTATTTTAGACCATGCTGTTGAAAGTAAAAAATCCATTTCTTACTTTACATAGTTTCACGTAGTTTCACGTAGTGCTCCAGAATTCATTGCAAAAAAATCTCTTTAATTTTAAAAGTTTTTGAAATTTTTCTGAATTTATATAAACTTTATTTTACATTTTCCCCCCCCTCATATCATTTGATGATGCTATGGTGTATGTAATTTATTGTAAAAAATAATATCAATACCATAATGTAGTAATAATGTTATTTTTTTTATCAGAATCATTAAATGAATATCATTTGACGATTCTGAAGAATCATTAAATGATTATTTTATAAATGATATAAAAGTAATAGAACATCTTATGAAAATGGAATGTAAACGATGTGGTCACAGTTTTATATCTAAAAGCAACCTATTACAACATTTAAGAAGAAAAACCCCATGTGATATAATAAATGATAGTATATCTATAAAGTCATATATTGAAGAACTATTACCTAATCCTATATACAATGATAGAACATATGATTGTAAGTTTTGTCATAAAAAATTCAATCATTGGCAGAATAGATCAAGGCATATTAGAACATGTCCCAAAAAATTTACTGAAAATATCACAGTGTCAAAAGTTGTTTTTGATGATTTAAATAGAAGGGTTCAACACTTAGAAAGGTTGAATTACAATTAATAATAATATTATCAATAATGGAAATATAAACACAACAAGGGATACAAATAGTATCATTAAAAATTTTGGATATGAAAATATGAATGCTATCCCTCATGAGTTTGTAAGGAGTTGCTTTATGAATTTACGATTTCGTGATTTATTTGAGAATCTTCACTGTGATGTATTTTGATGATAAATGGAAAATTACTTATTACAAAAATGGTTTAAAGGATATATAATGTCAAGATTATTTTCTATATTTGATGACTTCAGAAGAAAATACAAACATGAGGCATTGGAAGATATGTCAGAAAATGAATTTCAGGAACTAATCAAAGAGCTTGATGAAATTGAAAGTTTATCAAAAAAATCTAATGAAGTGAAAAATGAGCTACTATGTGTAATGGAGGAAAACAGGAAGCTATTCATAAATCAATCTTAATGAGTGTCTTAAGACATAACTGTTACAGTTATTTTTCACCTGACATTATCATTATTCCTATACCCATCATGACCAATATGAAGCCTATGTAACCCCATGTTGTCAGCTTTTCATTTAATATAAAAAGTCCTAACAGTAATGTAACTATGGGGTACATGGCCATTATCACCACAACAAGGTGAGTATTCTTTGTTTTTTTTAATGCTTTGAGATATATTATATTTGTTATAAACAATCCAAAGAATGTCATCAAAGCTATCATTATTATGTGTTTCCTCTCTATGTTTACAAATATGTTTGATGTTTGTCCACTTAGAGCCACATAGCATAACACCGAAATGAAATATACTGATGCTGAAATAAGCAAAATTAGCTGATTTGTGATGCCCTGCTTCAGCACATAACGGTGTATGATGGGTGATAAACCCCAAAACATTGCCACTATTAATGAATATATTATTGCTTCCATTTAATTTACTGTTACATTATATGTTATAAGTTTTGTAGTATGGATGTTAAAGATATCCAATAAAAAAAGTAAAAAATCTCTTTAATTTTAAAAGTTTTTGAAAATTTTCTGAATTTATATAAACTCTATTTTACATTTTCCCCCCCCCCTCCCCTTATTTACCGCTTTTTTATTTACATTTTTTGTGTTTTTAATGATTTTTTTATTTTTATGGTATATTACAAGACTGTAAGTGTAATTCCTTAAACATTTACATGTAAAAAATAAGAAGGCAAAAACATTTACATTGTAATATATATAAGAAAATAACTCTAGATAATGTAATTATAATATACTATGGAATGTAGACGTTGTGGATATACCGCTGTACAAAAAGGTGATTTGATACGACATCTTAAAAGAAAAAACCCTTGTATTGTAAACAACGAAGATATTACCACTGATACTTTGATTTTAGAAATTACAAAACGAGAATTCCAAGGTAAAACATACAAGTGTGATAAATGTAATAAAGAATTTGGGAGTCGTCAAGGAAAATATCAACATAAGAAAGTGTGTAAGAGTATCATAGAGCCACTCAATAGTGCACCTTTGTACGATATACTTGAGGAAATAGTAAAAAGAGAGGTTAATAAACTTGTAAGTAATACAACAAATAATGGTATTATAAATAATCATACTATTAATATTAATTACCAATCTGAAAATAATAAAAGAAATTTTGGTCAAGAAAACCTAGATGCCATTCCACTGGATCTTATAAGAAGTACATTTATGAACTTGGAATTCAGAACATTGTTCGAAAATCTTCATTGCGATCCAGACTATCCAGAAAATCACAATGTCAGGATAAAAAGTATAAAACGAGATCTAATGGAGATATATGATGATGATAAGTGGAAAACATTTCCCTCTATTTCAGCAATGAAAAAAGTAATAGATCAATTATATAGAATATTTATAAATTTCAAAGTCAATCATAAAGATAAAGTATTTGAAGATATGAACATTCATGAATTGAAAGAAAACGAGCATAAACTTGCCGAAGTATTAGATTGGATTCATAATAATGATTCAAAGCTTAGACAAAATCCTTACGTTGTTGAAATCGAGGCCGCATTGGATGAAAATAGAAAATTACTTTGTTGATATTTACAAAACCATAATCATGGTGTTCTTTGACTTTTTTTTTCATAATATAACAACAAAAGTTTGTATAAATTTGGAATTTTTTTCTTTAATTTTTAAAAGTTTTTGAAAATTTTCTGAATTTATATAAACTCTATTTTACATTTTCCCCCCCCCCTCCCCTTATTTACCGCTTTTTTATTTACATTTTTAGTGTTTTTTATGTTTTTTTATATTTTATGGTGTATTATAAGACTGTAAGTGTAATTCCTTAAACATTTACATGTAAAAAATAAGAAGGCAAAAACATTTACATTGTAATATTTAGACTTTAGTCCTTTTTGTGGTACGTTTGGATTTTTGTGTCTTTTCCTTTTTCTCCTTCTTGTATACCTTATCCATTTCCTTTGCCTTACTTAGAGGTACCTTTTCTTTATTGATGGTGACATAACATGAACGACCTTCCTTGTAAACAAGGCGTTCACGTCCACATAGAGTCATTTTTTTAGGAAGAGATTTCTTGGTAGCAGCAGATTTCCTGGCACCACCAGTTGTTGTAGACATCATAGAAGGAGCTGCATCAACACTTAAATCATTAAATCCACCACTTAGTCCAGAAGAAAGCATATTAGTATTGGTTTGAGAAGCGTTCATTTTTATATTAATAAACAATAAAAATTTTCGAAATTGCGTGGATTTTTTCAAATTATTTTTAATTATAAAATAAATGTCAGATAATATTATTCATATTCAAAATCTAAAACAATATCAATCTTTAATTGAAGAAGAAACTAGAGCTATACTTGTGGATTTTTATGCAGATTTTTGTGGTCCTTGTAAGATGATTGCACCATTTCTTGATAAATTAGCAGATTCTAGTATTAATAAACATATATGTTTTGTAAAGGTTAATGTAGAAGAGGCTGAAGATGTAGCAGCTCATCTTAGTATTCAAGCTATGCCAACTTTTATAGCATACAAAAATGGCCAGAAATATACAGAATTCAGGGGCGCAAGTAAAGAAAAAATTACTCAAATTATAAAAGAACTAGTAGCATAAATATCATCTTGTTTTATAAAGATCCAATACAATAGGAATTACAGGATGTCTCTCAACATCATCTTCTGTGAATTCAATAATTCCAATATTATCTTTAATATCTTGATATTCTACCCTTTGTATCAGATCAGATAAACCATTATTATTATATCCTCTATCATATTGATTCGGATCACCAGTAATTACCACTTTACTATCTTTACCAATCCTTGTCAATACCATCATCATTTGATTAATTGTAGTATTCTGAGACTCATCACAAATGATCCAAGCATCATCAAATGTTCGCCCCCTCATGTATGCAAGAGGACAAATTTCAATCACTTGTTCCATCATCATGCTTTCAATCTTGTTCTTAGGAAAATGTAAGCTCAATACATCAAAAATTGGTCGAATCCAAGGTTCCATTTTTTTTTCAAGAGTACCAGGAAGAAATCCATGTTGCTCATCTACACTCACAGCTGGTCTAGTGATTACAATCTTAGATACATCATTTTGAATCAATTTCTTTACACCAATATGTGTTGCTAATAATGTTTTACCAGTACCTGCACTACCAGTTGCAATAACAATATAAGGGTTATCACTAGATAACATATCTATATATTTTTGTTGTTTTTCATTCTTAGGAAGAATTTTCATATTTTTTCCAACATCCTTCTGTGCTTTAGCATATACAAGTCTAGCTGATGTTTTTTTTGTAAACACCTGTCTATATGATAACATAATTTATATGAGTAATTTATTGTTAAATATGTAAAAATAAATTTGATTACTTATTTTCAAAAATAAAGTATTTAAATAAACTTAGTAGTACCAAATGGATATTATTCATTTTTTTAATAATTTAACTATTGGTTCTAAGGAAGAAATTGATAAATATATCATTAATGACCCAGTTAGTTATCTAAATTATCTAATTTCACATAAGGATTATAGAGAATTTGAAAAAATATTTCATATAGTACATACAAAACTAGAATATGATGATATACTATATTTGATACAAAGAAGTATAAAACAAAATGACAGTGTTGTATATCTTATACTACAAAAGTATTTAAAATAACCAGAAGTAAGGGAATACAAACAACACTGCTGCAATATAGAATACAATATCTTGAAAAGCTCTTACAGCTCGTAGTCCTTCATATTTATATTTGAAGTATTTTTTATTCATCACAACTTGACCAATCAATAAGGCAATTGCAAACAGGAATAACATGCTGACAAAGTAATCTATGAAATACTTAGTGAATAAATATTTATCAATGGGGAATGTATTATCATCTGTCTTGAACAAGAATTTTAGAAGGAATAGGACCACTAATATGAATACATTTAAAGCCAAGTCAACACCCATGAATATCAATAAAAATTTCAATAATGAAGGTGGATTTTCTTTTTTATCATATACAGTCTCCTCATAAATAGGTGTAAAGACTTTAGTTGCTAAGAATAAAGCCAAATACGCAAATCCAATTCTTACGCCTTTAATTATATATAATATTAAAAATTGTGTATCAAATATGAGGTCAGCCATGCTGTAATTTAATCTATAAAAAGATTTTAATTTAGCAATATACTTAGCAATCCTCCACTGAATATCCTCTACTTCTGATACAAATTTAACACGAATATCATCATCTAAAATATTGAAATTACCAGCACCAGCATATGTCTCTATATAACCATCTAATTTTTTATAATATTCAGTATTTACATTATGAAAATTTCTATTAAGATCATCAAATCTCTTTGCTATTTCAAAGTATCCTTTTGGAATAAGATGTATTGTTTCTTCTGAAATGTTGCTATATTTCATCAAGTAATCATTCACTTCCCTTACCTTTTTACGACCATCTTTAACATAAAAATTCTTGATGAAAATAAAATAGTTAGTAGCCTTGGAACTCAAAACTTTTATAAACTTATGGTAGAATCTTTTGATTTCTGATCTAGTCTTTTTTCTTTCTGTTTCAGGTACACTAGGATAAGCTTTAACCATTGCTATAAGTGTATCATATTCTCTTCTTGCGACACTTTCAATCTGTTGTAAGAATTTTTCACTTTTATCAGTCATGAATTTAACAAAGTCATCAATAGTGTCTAAATGATCTTTTATTCTTTGTTCCATTTTAACTTTTTCAGAAGTACTATATTGTGAAATTAAGTTCATAACTTTATCTTTAGATGACACACATGGTGCATTATCACCACCTAAGTCTATACCCTGGTTCATACCCTGGTTCATACCCTGGTTCATACCCTGGTTCATACCCTGATTCATATCTTGGTTCATACCCTGATTCATACCCTGGTTCATATCTTGGTTCATACCCTGGTTCATACCCGTATCTGTACTCATACCTTTATTTATAACGCCTTGGCCAAAAGACTTAGCTACTTCTTCGGCGTGCGCTTGTTGACGTTTTCTTACATCATTCATAATTTGTTCATCAGGTGCTTTACTAGAAATTTCATTTGGTTGTGATTCAACCGATGAATCTGACGATGAAACAGCCTTTGAATCTGACGATGAAACAGCCTTTGAATCTGACGATGAAACAGCCTTTGAATCTGATGATGAATCAGCCTTTGAAACTGCCGATGAATCTGTTGGTTCAGTTTGCGATTTAGATTCTTGTAGACCAGGAACTTGTTTTCCTGATACAGATGGATCAAGAGAATATACATTTTTTAAGAATTGTTTACTGGTATTTTCGTTTGATAAATATGTTTGAATCTTAGGGTCACCACCTATCATTTTTAAATATTTTGGTTTTTCAGACATCATCGATTTATACATATTTATCAACGTATTATTATCAACTTTTATTGGTACGTCTCTTAGCAAACTACTTTCTTTATTTTTCTTAAGCTCTTTATCTATAATTTCATCAATGATAGTTTTCTTATCATAATCTTGATCAAATAAAATGGCAGATTTGGAATCTACATATTTTTCAATACCAATTAGTTTACCAACCTTACTTATACCTTTTGCTACTACATCTTTAATGCCTCCTCCTGTTGCATCTACTTCCACATTTAAAGTATTAGCATTAGCATTTTTTTCTTCTTTAACTTTACTCAATTCAATATCTTCACCAAGCGTATTTCTTAAAAACAGTTCTATATTAATCTTTGGTGTTACATTTTTGTACAGTTTGAAGTAATTTTCTACACTAGGATCTTTCTTAAATTTATCAACCACTTTGATTACTTCTTTTTTAAAATTGTCTTTTTTACCACTATTAATATTACTATCATCTAACTTTTTACCATTATAAAGTCTATAATAATACAATGAATTATCTAATATTTTTTCAATATATTCATTCTTCTTCAATGAACTTTCTTTCTCTTTATATTTTTCATACATTGTTTGAATTTCTGCAATTTCTCCAGTATATTTGCTCATATTTTTTTCGTTCAATAGTTTTTTCATATCACTAAAAATATCATTAATATTCTTATTGAAAGAACTCAAAATTTTTTTATCTTTAACCTTTGCATCATCTAAGAAAGTCAAATAATAAAACATATCATCTTTCATTAAATCTTTTAGTTGGTCGCTTTGATAATCAAAATTACTAGTATATGTCTTGTATAAATTTTCAAACACGGCAATAATATTACCTTTGAAAAACTTACTTATTTCTTTTCCAAATGGTCCTAGGTCTTTCTTTGATTTATAGTAATCTTGAAGACCAATTATTAAACTCATAGTAGGATTTTCTCGAATATTAAAGATTTTTATATCTCCCTTTTTTTCATTAAATTCCTTCTTAAGAATTTCCATTACATCCTCACAGAAAGTATCGTATGCATTAGATGATGAATATTTCTCCCATGCGGTTACCATATTTTCACGTAGAGAAGTACCAGCACCACCATTAGCAACTTTATCACTCTTAACAGCTTCAACAGCAGCAGAAGGGGCAGTTTCACTTGGATAGAAGTAATAAGGTACAATATACTTCCATGGCTTTTTGTATATATTCAATTCTTGTAAGAATTTTAATTGAGCCTTAAAGTTTCTTGCATGAAATGATCTTGTTTTTAATACGCTCCAGTAATAAACAGTTAAATTATGTTCTAATTGTGCGAATAAACTTTGTGCATTCTTCGCAGGGAACACATTTTTGAACTGTTTATCTAGTTCTAGCTTTTCAATGTTCTTGGAAGTGAGACTAGCTCCTCCAATAATTCCTATAATTAATGTTATTGCGTCTTTGTATATACTAGTCTTAGTATCTTCTTTAAGTTCTGTATTTGTAAAATTTTGTATAATAGTATCAAATACTTGTTTTACATGGGTTTTGAAAACATCTGTAACAGGATCAACAGCAACCTTGAAAGCGTCTATTTTACTTTGTATATTTTTTATAAGTTCATCCATATTACCCGTTTCTTGAGTCTTATTAGAAGAAGCAGGAGCAGCAGTAGCAGTAACAGTTGCAGTGGCATTGACACCTTGACCAGTATCACCATCACTATTATTAAATTTTAGTACAACATTGTTGTCATTAGTTCCAGCAGAAGAGTTGCCAGAAAATATAGGATTATTTTCACCTCCGCTCTGAGGTTCTTTAACATATGCAATAAGATCTTTATTAGAAGCATGTAAAATCAAAAAAGCCAATAGTTGTATTGCAACTCGTTCTTTTGCACTATCAGATTTATTCCAAAATCCTGGTATTTTACCATTATAACACTTAGCATATATATAATCAGAAACATGCTTGAGAGAATTTAATATAGTATTTTTTTCTTTCAAGCCAAACCATTTAGATTTATCAGATAATGAAAATGCTTTAATATAATCTTCTAGGTCATCAACTTTAATTTTCTGTTCAACGAATAGTCTACTGCTTTCCAAAGAACTTGTGTATTTACTATCTTCATTACTTTCTGCTTTAGTAACGAATACATTATGAAATTTAACATCAGTATATGGAAGAGATTTAGTACCTTGAATAACGTTATCGTTTCCTATAAACTTGGTTCTGTTGAGAAACTTTGATAAGTTTGCGTCATGCGATATATCATATAAATTAATATAGGTATTGTACAATCGTTTATATATTTTAAGCTCACTATTTTCTTCTATTTCTTTCTTTGCTTTTTCTAAATTAGTATAGTCTTCAGTAAACTCTTTGACACTTAATGTTTCTTGAATAGATTTATTAGTTTCTTTAATAAATTTAAATGGCTTTATCAGATTAATATCAATATCCTTAAACATCTCGACCATTACCTGGTATATATATGCTTTTCTTACTCTATTATTAGTTGCATTGTAGTACATTTCCGTTTTACCCGTACCATCTGTAGATGGACCCGCACCATCTGTAGATGGACCAGCAACAAGCTCATCAAGATCATCATCTAATGTATTCATTATCTTCATAAGAGTTGTGAAATTTTCCATAAAAGCCATAATTTCATTGAATTCATGAGTATCATTGAGGGATTTTATATTACCCAAAGGTTCTTTAGCATCTAGTAATGCCTTGATATATTGGTTAGTTTCTTTTTGTGCAATTTTTTCAACTTTTTTAGTATTCTTCTGAGCAAATGTATTTCCTTTAGTAAGAACACTATTTATTATATTAATCGTGCTTTTAAATTGTGTAAAACCAGTATTATACTCACTAATGGCACTTTTATCATTGGGATTATCAAAGCATTTCTTCATTATCATAAACAATTTTCCAAAATCTTGAGCTATACCTGCAAATAAAGTACTATATTTACCAAAATCTTTCAAATCTTCCTGTATTATCTTTACAGCTTGTGTGGATACTAGGACATCATCAGATTTACCATAAGAAACATTAAATTGATAATAACTCTCATCTTCTATTATATCTTGTTCTCCTGATGAAGAATTAGTTTTTTTCTTTAATTCAGTAATACCCTTCTGATATTCTTTAACTAATAGATCTTGAAGATATGGTATGTATTTCTTTTCAGTAGTAGTATTGCCAATCTTTTCTTTTAGTAAATCAATGGTTATATCTTTGCTAAATAAATCTGTTTTAAACTCTATAAAACCCTTTTCTTTTTCTAAATCTTCACTAACTTTTTTAGTTTTATCGAGCATTACCTTTATCGTTTCTTGAAGCTGAGTTGCATATAAATGTTGAGTAGATATATTATCTTTTTCTTTGATTAAACTTTCTAGCTTTTCATTGAGAGGATTTAGATTCTCTTTATTATCCTCATTAACTAATTCAGTCTTAATGTCTGCAATTGTATTGATGATTTCTTGAGTTTCTTTTTTATATTCTTCTATTTTATTATTAAATTCATTATAAGCTCTTATGTTTTCATTAATAATAATAATATTGTCCGTATTATCAGCAATTTGAAGAGTTGGTTTTAACTCTTGAATTAACTTTTGTTTTTCTGTTAACGTTTCTAATTCTTTATGAAGAATTTCTTGTTTTCCCTTTGCTATTAATTTATCTATTTCTTTGATTGTATCATTAATAGATTGATTTTTTTCATTTAATTGATCATCTAAACTTTTAATATGTTCTTGAATTTTTTCAATGTATTTATCTTCTTCTTCATTCGTGACTTTTAAACCAATTTTTTCAATAATCTCTTTTTTAGTTTGTTCTTTTAATTCTTCGAGTTCACTCTCTTTGCTACCTAGAGCAGCTGAATCATTCATTTGTGATTGTAATGCCTTGATTTCTTTCTCATAACTTTGTAATTTAGATTTGTCATCTTGTGAGGATCCATCAGTTTGCGATTTATTAGTTGAAACACTCTTAATCATTTTACCTTCAAGTGTCGAGATAGCTTCTTTAACTTTTTTAAAGTTTTCATTGTCTTGTGGTATAGATTTTAGTTGTAGCATAAAAACATCATAATCATCACTAAAATCTATATCATTAATATCACCTAAATTTGTTTTAGCTTTTGCTACACGATCTTTTTGTTTATCAATCAAGATCTGTTTTTTGATCATAGCTTCAATATCTTCCTTAGAAAATGCAAAATAATCCACTTCTTTGTATAGGTTACATAAGAACATAGCTTCCAGACTCAATTCATTATTAGGTGAAGCATTTATAATAAGATTTACCTTATCATAATCCTCTTCATTTTTTTCCTTCTTTGCGAGTACTTCAATGACAGACTTATAAGTAACAACAATGCTACTACTTTCATCTTGTGTATTTTTAATTTCTTTTGTATAATTTGAGTTAGCAAATACCTTTACTACTGTTAGTTTCAAACCTTCTTCAAAAAAACGAATTATTTCAGTTAAAATGGTGCTGTATTTGTTTTCGATTCCTATAACTAAAATATACAATTTATCGTTCATAATAGTAGTAGTAATTTTATCATTATCAATCTTTGTTAGCTCCTTACCAACTGTTGTAGAGCTAGGATTATCTTTATTTTCAGCTTCCATAGTATCTTTATTATTTATATCTAAATTATTTTGAATATACAGAACAACAAAACGTTCTATGACAACATATATCACAAAAAATTATGTTATTATTTAGTAACGATATAGACCAATGGAGATCATTGATCAGATGGATTTATATAACCCTTATAATACATTACCTATTCTTGTAAGTATTGTATTATTTTGTCTTCAAACAGTATTAGCACTTATAGATGCTAATACTTATATCAAAGATTCAGGTATAGCTGATACTGTAATTTCCAAAGGAAAATTCCTTTATTCATATATAGCTGGCTACTTCACATATATTTTAAGGTTAACTGTTCAAGCATTCTCTCTCTACATATTGCTTACTATAATAAGAATAGCAATTGTAACAATATTTAATATATTAAGACCATTAACAGGTGGAGGTCAGGGAGCTGATGAATTTAGAGGATCACTTTTTTATAAACTAAAAGTGGCATTGAAAAATAATGCATTATGGATTTTGGGATTTTATTTATTAGATATGTTTTTCATAGCATTTTTTGTATTTGGACCATTATTAATTCTGTTTATTACAATTGGATTTGCAGCACTTATTTACAATCCACAAGATATCAAACGTATAGATGAAGAGGAAGGTGAGACTGAAAAGGCAATGAAGATGTTGAATACAGTTCACCACCAGATGATGTTTTTCATTACCTTATTAGTTGTGATGTTAATAATGTACATAATTGGAGTATTTGCTAGAAAATTTGCTGCGATGAATCCTTTAGATTAAGTAATTATAGAAAACCCAAATTAGTCAAAGTACAATTAACCAACTAATAATGAATAGTTAAGAAGAGAAATTATGAATAATACAACAAACATAAGAATTACAACTTTTTTATTTCTTTTTAGTTCATATGATATGATAAAGCATAGTATTAATGAGTAAAGTGCAATTATTATCAATGTATATATAACCATTAATGGATCTCTGTGTTCAAAATGGAAAGAAAACATACCCAATCCAACTAGCATAAAGAACACCACAATGAGCATATGATGTAAAAGGAATTTTTTTTCAGTTTTATGTTCTGTATCAGCACTAGATGTATATTGTGAATATGTCATATCTTGAATAAAGCTTTTCACGAAAAAGAAGTATACACAAAAAATTATAAATATTCCGAATATAGCATATCTTTGTAATGAGTCATAAAATTTCATATTACCATTTGCTTGCTTAGATATAAATTTATTGAATATATTATTATAACTTTCTTCAGCCAACCACCATGGATCATCTAGAATTTTTTGATTTATTTTGAAGTAAATAAACAAAACTATTAAAGGTGTATATTCAATAATAGCATTTATAATTGTAGTGAATAATACGAACATAAGTAGGATCATAAAAATTTTTTTATATTTATTCTTGAAATCATCACTAGGAGAAATATCTGAATTATCATACTGATCTTCGAGATCAACAGATGGAAATAACTTTTTACTCAATCCTGTATTAACAACTAATATAATTGCAATATACATAGATAAAGTAAGTATGAAAAGTTTAAGGAACCCTCTCGCCAGAAAATTGTCAGTAAATGAAGGTATATTAATTACCTCATCTAAATTAACATCTGCACCTCCTTGTTGAGTACCACCTTGTATGATAGTTTTAGGTGTAGGTGTTACCAGTCCATAGTAATCTGTAATGTTATTTGTAGACTTGTTAATATTACGAGCACCGCCTTCAAATATAATACGTGTTAATAGAGATGGTTTAAAATTAGCTTTCATAGTTTGAAACCATTTTGTGTCAAAATTTATATTTTTATTTGAAGCTACATTAACAGTATTTACATTATCCATATTTATATATAAGGCTATAAAAGAATATACATTATTATAAAATGGCAAAAATGAATTCACGAATTGATTTTATCGAAAACAAGATACATATTATTGAGGATAAATTGAAAATGATGCTGGATATGTTTTCATTGATGAAACAAAATATTGATACATTACATTCTACAATACATCATACATCTAAAACAAACTCAAGCTTTGTAAAACATGTGTATCATAAAGATCATAAAGATCATAAAGATCATAAAAAATATGACTTAACATCTTCTGATAGTGAATCAGATAATGAAAAGACCGAATTGGTTCCACCATCTATTCAGATTATAAAATCCAAAGATTATCCTAACGCAAGATCAAGATGTGCTATTTAATAAAAGCAATGATATTCCAAGAAATAAATAGAATACCCATGGGATAAAGTATTCTAATTATAACTTCTCTATTATAAGATACATCATTAGCCTGTAGGTAATGTTTGAGCACAAAGTCTATTACGAAGTGTAAGCTAATAGCGAATAAAACAATTAATCCAGATTGTACAAATCTCATTAATTCTTTTTTCTTATTTGTCATTTTATCCCAGTATGTATCTTCGTAAATAGGTTGTTGATATTGTGAATATTGCTTGGCTTTCTGAGCTTTAATTTCATTCATTAATGTTGCAATTTTTTGTTCTTGTTCAAACTGTTTATTAAACATATTAATATCATACTGTGGTTTTTGAGGTGGTTGTTGTGCGTATTGCGGTTGTGTGTATTGGGGTTGTGCGTATTGGGGTTTTGAATTTTGGGGTTGTGTGTATTGGGGTTGTGTGTATTGGGATTGTGTATTTTGAGATTGCTGATTATATTGTTTTTGCATAGCAGCTAATTGTTGGGTAAGTGCATTATTGGGTAATGATGTATTATTATTTACATACCCAGGTTGTGTATTCTGACGTTTATATTCTTTTGATTTGGCAACATTACTACTAGCTATCTGTTGTACTTCAGCAACTAAATCAGAAATATCATTGTAATCTTGATTAGAATCCATAATTGATGAATATGCATATGATAATTCTGTACCTTCTAACATTTGTTTAAAGATAGAAATTATTTATGTTAGTAAATAAATGTTTAACACAAATATTTTTGATGTTAATAAAGACTTGATAGAAATAGAAAAAGTCATAGATGAAAAACAAGGATTAACAAAAAAAATATTATTTGAAAAATACATTGCTATGTATAATGTTACCAAGGAATATATACAAGAAAAAAATTTAATTTTATATGGTGGATTGGCTCTAAACATGATATTACCAAAGTCAAAACGATTTTATGATGAATATGAGTTACCTGACTATGATTTTTTTTCCTTTGATTCTAAAACACATGCTAAAGAGCTAGCTGATAAATATCACAAATTAGGATATAACTATATAGAAGTAAAACCTGGTATACACTATGAGACATATAAAGTATATGTAGATTTTCAGCCAGTTGCTGATATAACGGACATACCCATAAAACTCTTTAATCATCTTTTAGAAATAAGTTTAGAAGAACGATCAACACTATTGAAAAACAATTCAAATATTGATATAAATATAGCACCTTTATCATTTTTACGTTTGGCATTTCACGTAGAATTATCAAGACCAGATGGATATATAGAAAGATGGCCTAAGATATATAAACGTATGGCCCTTTTTTACAATACTTATCCTTTATATTATAAACAATGTGAAAATATATTTGTAAAAGAGCCGAATGAACGTGTACAAGATCTTACTAAAGTTGTATTAAATTATAGTAAAATACATGGTTTTCCTGTATTTGGGCTTGAGGCTATAAAAATATATTTAAATCAATCAAAAATAAAAGGAATAACTGAAAATGATATATTTGATGAATCTATGCCTCGTATTGAATTAATATCAACAGATTATAAGCAGACATCAACAAACATAAAAATGTTATTAGAATCAATGATAAATAACGATGAAAAAGTTGTTTTAAAATTTCATTCTGCTTTGAATAAAAGTGAGTTAATTCCCAAGCATTTTATTATATCTCTCATAAGCTCAGATAATGTATCAAGACCGGTATGTATTATATATAATTCTCAAGCATGTTACTCATATAAGATTATAGAAGGAGTTAATATTCTAACGATAGATGCAATGTTAAGTATGATGTACGCATCTATATTTACAGCACGTACGTACTATAATATTGATAAAATAAAATGTGCGATCAATCTTTTGCTTAATGTTCAGTATAAGAATTTGAAATCAAAGAGTTATATATGGAAACGTTTTGATCTATTGTGTTATGGAGTTCAGCCACAGATTGAGGATGTAAAGAGAAAAAGATGGAATTCAAAAAAGACTTTTAGAATATATAGACCTTAGAAAATCTTTAAATTAACCATTAAATATTTTCTAAAATATATCATATAGAAGAATGAAAAATTTACTTATTGTGTTTATTGTGTTACTTTTCTTGTTGACTCTACTAAGTTCTTTTGGTGGTTCAATACGTACTACTGAACCATTTTATGATGCTACACCTGCTTATACTCCGGAGACTTTTGAATTACCAAATCCTCCAACCTATGAAACTTATACAAATACTAATAATAATACTATGAATAATGAATATTTCTACCAAGAAACAGGACCAGAGGTACCTACATATAATACATATAATGAAACATCTGAACCAGTTCAACAAGACTATGTACCACTATCTCAAGAATCTTTTGAACCTCTTCCAATGGAAAAATTTGATGTTCCTGAACCCTTTACAGATACAGAAACAACTGTAGGTGCTCCATTCTGAACAAGATCCAGTTTTAATAAATGAATCAACCATTTACAGTAAAATCAATGACAGTTCAGATTATATGTGAGTTGGTAATAAATCAAAACAAACAACTTCTTAAAATAATTGCAGAGGAAGAAGGATTACCTTATGATGAAATGGTAAGATTAATTTTACCAACTCATCAACGAATTGTACAATTAATAACACCACGTAAACGACATGAAGGTGAAGAACAGGACAAAAAACCAATCAATGATTAAATCTAGATTTAGAAAGCTGAACTTCTACTTCTGAATCATTACTGTCTTCATCTTCATCTTCATCTTCACTAGTTGAATAATCATATTTATCCATTTCTTTTTTATATAATTCATAGTTTGTTCTATCATCAAATTCTTCTTCCTCATCACTATCTTCCTTGTATTGAATAGCTTTTGATGACGACATATAGTTCATGAAATTAGGATCATAGTTTGGATTTAATAATGATTTACCAAATTTAAACTTTTGTGTTGGTACCAAGAACTTAATAAGCAGTAACATTTGAATATTTACACCTTTGAAATCATATAAATCTCCACGAGAAGTTTCAAATCTAAAGGTTAGCTTATTCAGTTTTCCTATTGGATGAAAAGGCTTTCTTACTAAGTTCACATAATCAAATCTCAAATTTGTAATATCATTATAAGATGCAGCAAGTTTAAACATACCTATTCCAGGTGTATAAGTGATATATGCAAAAGAACCTAATAAATGATCCTCTATTTCTTTACATCTTAATACTACAAATCTTTCACCTAATAAATTAACAAGTCCAGGTGCAATAATTGAATATGAAATACTTCCATCGTCTTCTTGATTATATAACCCCATATATATATATTTATTATCACGAACCTTACAAGTTTCATACATAGTATAGTGTTTAGAAGAAGGTAATAAATCAAAGCCTATAAATTTACTCATAGGACTTTTTTGAGAATTGTATATTATTAAATCATTTGAATAAATGCGATACTTACCTTGTTTTCTCTCTACAGTGGTAGTAGTATCAATAAAGACACCGGTATCATTCCATACCCCATTTAAATCATTTCTCAATGTACTTATATCATAATTGCCTTCTTCAATACTTTTAATATAATTTTCTACATTAACTGTGTATGCGAGGTTAGCAGCTATAGTTTCTTGTTGAGTATTAGTTAATTTATAAAATTCAAAGTATATAATATTAAATTTAGAGGAACTAATGGGTGATAAGTAATAATTATCATCTTTTATGGTATTAATAATTATTTGATTATCATTACTATTTATAATACCGTAATTTATATCATTATATTTGATATAATATATATCAGTATTATTCAATGATTTTTGTTCTGTTATTGTAACATTTGAAAATTGTTTTCTGATGGCAACATAATATTCACCTGTTATATTATCATCATTATTAATTTTATCTGTTATTTGATATGTATTTAACACAGATTCATTACATACATACACCGATGTGAAATCCTTTTTTTCTTCGAAAATCTTACCAAACAAATATGAATATGATAACTCGATAAAATATTCTCTACGATCAATATTTAATCCTGGAACTTTTCTTACGATAGTAATAGCATTATATACAAAATTAGTATCAATATTGTACATTGTTGTAGGAATAGAAGCATCTAAAACCTCTAACCCATTAACAAACCTAAATGGTTGTTGTAAATCTACTGTAAACTCTGAAGGTTCAGGGTTATATTCGCGGTTTCTAAGATCACTATCAATGTATATTGATACAGTATCCTTTTCACAGTTATTATTGAGATACTCTATATCTTCTATCATATTTATTAATTAATTATATGAATTCTTTTAAGCTGTTTAAAAAACATTATTTATTTAAACAATTAAGAAATATATATGATATAGATGGCACAAATATTTGCTAATGATTTAATGAATAATTCATCAAGTTTTCATACCAAAGTATATGAATTAACAGAGGAAGATGAAAAAGCAATACAGCCTTCAAATATAAAAATAACATTAAAACCACATCAACTTACATTACTAAAAAAATGTATAGATATTGAGAATAATGAATTAAAACTCAAGTCAATACCAGAATTATCAGATGATGTTGAAGATATAGATAAATTGATAACAAGAATAGGTGTAATAGGAGATCGCGTTGGTTCTGGTAAATCCTATGTAATATTATCACTGATTCAAATGAATAATATTTTAGATAGGGATGATATCATTATAAAGTCATATGGTTTAAATAATGTTTTATTCTCAGTACTTCAAAAGAAATCAGGGATACATACAAATCTTCTTGTAATACCTCATAATTTAACGAATCAATGGAAGACATATATAGAAGCATTTTCAGATAATTTGAAGTATGCCATTATAAACAAGAAAACCATAGAAGATTTTCTAGAAGATAAAGTTAATGTTGAAGACTATAATCTTATAGTAGTAACGTCAACATATTATAATAAATTTGCAACATTTTTCAGTAATAAGAATTTGAAGTTTCAAAGGATTATATATGATGAAGTAGATAGTTTAAATATACCAGTATGTCGTATGATAGACACTAGATTTATTTGGTTTGTAACAGCATCATATGGTAATGTATTATATCCTAGAGGATATACAAAATGGGAACCTACATTAAATAGATATGTTTGGTGTGCTAATGGAATAGTCCATTCAGGATTTATAAAAAATATATTACTTGATATATGGCAAAATGTACCTTTAAAATTATCAAAATTATTAATCATAAAAAATAATGATGAATATATTGAGAATTCAAATCACTTACCAGAAATAATAAAGAATATAATAAAATGTAGAACACCAAATAGTATACGTATATTAAATGGTATAGTTGATCGTAATATCATAGAATGTTTAAATGCAGATGATATACAAGGAGCAATAAATAATGTGAGTTCTTCAAATAAGGGATCAGAAGAAAATATAATTGAGCTTATGATACAGAAATATAATAAAGCAATAACAAACTTCACTATTAAATTAAACTATTGTCAGCATTATATATATGATAATGAAAATGATAAACAGTCAGAAATTGCTAAGATAACAAATAAAATAAAAGAGAATGAGACAAAGATAAATCTTATAAAACAGCGTATAAATGAATCGGAGACATGTTCAATATGTTATGAGGATATTGAGAATAAAACTATAACACGATGTTGTCAAAACTCTTTTTGCTTTAAATGTATTAATTTATGGCTAATGAGATCAGCAATATGTCCTATATGTAAATCTACGTTGGATTCACGCAACATCTATAGTGTTGTAAATGACCTAACTAGTAATATTCCAATGGAAGTTGAGGAGGAGAGTTTTGATAATACTATATGTGATAAACATGATAAGTATAAGAATCTTGAGATTCTATTACAAAATAAAAGAGAGGGGGCTAAATTTTTAATATTTTCAAATTACGATAGCTCATTTACTTCTATATATAGCATTATGGATAAATTAAATATTAAATATGTACATCTGAAAGGAAATGCCAACGTTATTAAGTGTATGGTAGATAAATATAAAACAGGTGATACAGATATTTTACTAGTAAATACTAGGCATTATGGAAGTGGTTTAAATCTTGAAAACACGAGTGATATCATTATGTTTCATAAGTTTGATACAGAGATTGAAAAACAAGTAATAGGTAGGGCACATAGGATTGGAAGAACAGATCCTTTAAATATATGGTATTTCTTATACGAAAATGAAGTTAATGTTTAATATATAAAAGGGTTTTATATTTATTTATAATAATGGAGTTTTTTTTTGACACTGAAACAACAGGTTTACCTGAGCGTTCAGGTAACCGTTATGCTTCATATAAAAAACTGGAAAAGTATGACAAAAGTAGAATAGTATCAATTAGTTGGATTGTAACACAACAACATAAAGTTGTAAACCAGTCACATTTCATTGTAAAACCAGATGGGTTCATTATATCTGAAGAAAGCATAAGAATTCATGGTATTACTAATGAGTTTGCTAATGAGAATGGATGTGAAATTAGGAATGTCTTTGAGACTTTAAAATCTATCTTACCAAATTGCTCAACATTAATAGCACATAATATAGACTTTGATATTAATATATTACAAAGTGAGTTATATAGATATGGTTATATTGATATAGTGGAAGAAATAGGTAAAAAGAATAAAGTATGTACTATGAAGAAAGGTAAAGATGTAATGAAATCTAGAGCATATCCCAAGTTAGGTGCTCTATATCAATTTCTATATGGAGATCAAATTCAAAATGCACATGATTCACAGTATGATACATATTACTGCTATAAATGTTATATTAGTATGTTCCCATCAGACAAATCTGTATTTTTCTTTGGAGATCGACCAGTAAAACTTACAGATATACAAAAAGATATTGTATATGAGGATGCTGATAAAAATATTCTTGTTATTGCGTGTGCGGGAGCAGGTAAAACACTAACAGTAATATGTCGTGTTAAACAATTACTAGAGTCTGGTGTTGATGAGCATTGTATTATGATGACGACATTTACAAGGGATGCTGCTAATGATATGAAAAATAAGCTATTTGATATATTAGGTTATAAACCCAATATTACGGTAGGTACAATAGATAGCATAGCTAAAAAATATAGTGAAAAAAGCTGTGAATTTACTGAAAATAAATTGACAAAAACAAGTATCAAGGATGTCAGTGAATATGGTCATAACTTTTTAGCTGCTATATCAAATAATCCTGATATTATTTCAAAATATAAATATCTTTTTGTTGATGAATTTCAAGATATAAATGATGTACAATTTAATATAATAAGGACATTTTATAATAATGGTTGTAAGATTTTTGCTGTTGGAGATGATGCACAAAATATATATACATTTAGAGGATCAAAAATAGAGTTTATTTTAAATTTTGAAAAATACTTTAATAACTCTTGTCGTAAGTTTTTAATGGAGAACTTCAGATCAACTAATGAGATAATAAGCATAGCCAATGCATGTATGGATAAAAATGAGAATAATATTCCAAAAAAAATGTATAGTGGTATAACTAATAATGGTGGAAAGAAGCCTATTGTTAGATACTTTGAAAATGCGGTGACTCAGAATAATACAATTGTGAATAAAATTAAAGAAATTTTGAAAGATGGGTGTGCAGAACATGATATAGTAGTTTTAAGTCCAGTGAACCAACCATTATATATGATAGAAGAGCTTTTAACGAAACAAGATATAAAAAATGTTTATTTGGATGGAAAATGTGATGTCAAGACATCAAAAAAACCATGGCATATATGTTTATCTACTATACATAAGTCAAAAGGGTTAGAATGGGATTATGTTTTCATGATTAATATGAGCGATGAAATAATTCCTAAGACAAAAACACCAGTACTAATAGAGGAGTCAAGAAGGCTTTTTTATGTAGGTATTACAAGAGCTCGTAAGGAGTTACATATTTATTATACAGTAATGATAACTCAACAACCATTTGTTACAAGGTTTATATCAGAACTGGATAAGACATTATATATTACTGAATCTATGGAAGAAAAATGTTTTGGACTATCAGAATTGGATATTATACCCTTGGAACTTTCTGTGACAAAACTGATTGAAAATCTAGATGGAGAAGACTATATAAAAATGAAAGAGTTGGGTATTTTACCCTTGATAGAAAAAAAGGCTATACCAAAACAGAAAATATATGAGAGTTTTGGATATGCCAAAGTAATTGAAAATAATGATCTATATAGTGATTTTGGTATCTTTATTGAAAAACTGATCAAACGAAATATTGGTAGTTTACTTGGGGATAACGAGATATGTCAAGATAAACATACATTAATGTGCATCGCTAATGTAAAATTAGATCCTATACAGTATTCTATTTATTTTCAATATAAGAACAATTTCAAAGAAAATATGAAGCGAATAAAGCCATTATTGATAGATATACATGGTAATAAACATAGAATTAAGTATATATTGGAACAAAATAGCAAATTTATTACTGAGAATCATATGCCTACAATTTTAAATATAATATGGGAAATAAGAAAAAAAACAGAATACTTTAATATTGAACCAGATAAAGTACCTTTATTTTCTAAAAGTTTTTTACCACAGGGGTTCGAGGTTCAATTAGAAAAGTGTTTACGTAATTTTAGAGATGTAAGTGCACCAATAAATATAAATGATATATGGGAAATAGCAAAATGTAAAAAAATAGTGTTAGAGTATAGACGAAGATTACTATATAAGAATGTTTCATTAGAAGATCTATCTGAATATGATAGATTGTATGAGAACATAAGTAAATCTTTGATGGATTTTTTATTAATCAAAATGAATAGCTTATCTGATATACATACAGAAGAAGACTTTGAAATAAAGGAAGGAATATTTGGCGAAGTTGATTTACGTATAAATGATATTATTATAGATTATAAGACATCTATAAATGATGAAATAAGTTTACAGTGGCTTCTACAGCTTTTATGTTATAAGACATTAGCTGATTTAAATGGTAAGAAAATAAATAAGATTGGTATATTAAATGCTCTAAGAGGATGGTATTCTGAATTGGATGTATCTGATTGGAATAAACATTATGAATTGGTTAAATATTTATTGCAAAAACGTGAAGAAAAAATGCGTTTAATCTAATCTCATCCTCTTCTTCCCAGCATTAGCATATTTACTCTTTCATATTGTTCATTCATCATTCTTTCTTGTTTTGCTATAGCTTCCTTTCTCTGTCTTTCTTTCATTTTTTCCAGTTTTTTCCTTGCAAGATATTCTCGCATTGTATCTTCATCCATCTCATAAGATACTTGACTTCTTTGTTTTTCTAGTTCTTCTATGTTTTTATACTGTTGAATGGTTTCTTTTAAACGTGGGTCTACAATTTTGGATGTAGAGTGTGCTACTTTATAATCCATATAATTCAAGTTTTTATTACTTATATTATCTCCACTAAAGTCTTCCACCTGATCAACACCAATTTCTGTAAAACTCATCTTTTTACTTGCCATTAATGGCTCAGGTTCTCTATATTTTACAATATATTTGTTTTTTGAGTCTAATTCTTGTTTTTCAAAGCGAGAATTAAATGAATCAATAGTAAAAGACCCCTTAGGTTTAGCTATATCTTTTACTGGTTCATTAGACATCCATTCTTTATATCCTTTATCATATGCATCTTCTAGTTTATTCTCTGAGAATATACGATTGAATTTGTCAATATCAAATTTATTTATATCAACATTAAATGTTGATGATGGACGTGATCGTTGTGGTTGTGATTGTACCTTTTTAAAATCAGATTTCAATTCATAAAATTCTTTTTGCGAAACTCTTTTATTATATTCAGCTAATAATAACTTATAACACTTTGTTACTAATAAAAACAGTTCTTCTGTTCCACCTTTATCGGGATGTACTTTAACAGCTATTGCTTTATATTTATCTTTTAATTCTTGCAAAGAAAACTTTTTATTTAATCCTAAAATTTGATAAGGATCCATATATATTCTTATTCTTAAAAATACTTAAGTTATTTTAACTTTGTAAAAATCTTTAACTTTTGAATGTGTCATAAAGGATTTAGATTTAACACTAATAATTTTAATATTATCTAATGATTTAGCTCTTGATAAAGCAGTATATGCTTGTCCATACTCAAAGATTGAGGTCCCTAGATCAATTTCCATAGCGTCTAATGTCATTCCTTGACTCTTATGGATACTTATGGCATAAGCTAATTTTAATGGGATGAATGTCACTGTTATTTTTTCATTATCTTCACAAGATAATTTCATATATTCTATAATTATTTCTTTACCATCAACCAATTTTATTTTAGGTCCTTCTAAACAAAAATCAGTAATTATACCACGTGTTCCATTAACAATTGAAGATTCATTTTGCAAGTTCCATGTAACTAGTACCTGAGCACCTATACATAAGTCTACTTGATCAGGTATTTTCAATGACTGTGCCCATGATTCTGCTGAAGGATGTGATGAATATTTCGTTTTGTAGTTTTTCACCATTGCACCTTTTTCAACCAGTTCATCAAATTCTTTTTTATTTATTTTATCTACATCTACATTTACAGAGTATAATTTAGTAGGCATAACATCATTGTTAAATTCTTTATTTTTTAGGCTTTTCAATAATTTTAATGTATCCTTAGAGCAAATTCCCCACCTTAGTTCTTGTAGTATATCTTGGAATTTTGTATCTTTATCCTGACGAATAAGTTCTTCTAAAACAATTGTTTGAATATCTGCTTTTTTCCAAATATCTGATAAGAAACAGTATTTTCCAGATACTGGTGGTAGTTGACAAAAATCACCCGATAATACAACTTGAACACCCCCAAAAGGTTTGTTATCACCTCTTATTATAGATAGAAATTCAGAAATCTTATCTAGAAGTTCATCTTCAATCATTGAAATCTCATCCAATAGTAGTATGTTCATATTAATCAATTTATTATATGTATTTTTACTTTTTTTCTTGACATATTCTGCTAATGCTTCTGCCGATTTTTTACCTAAACCGATCCCTAAAAATGAATGAATAGTACGACCTTTGATCAAATATGCAGCTAAACCAGTAGATGCTGTAATACCAATTTCCTTTTTGGAATGCCTTGCCCATTTGATAATTTGTTGTAAAGTGAAACTTTTTCCTGTACCTGCAGGACCTGTTAAAAATATACTTTCACCATTCACAACCTTCATAAATGCTTCATTTTGCTTTTGGTTCATTGTAGATGATTGGAAAAGACTAATTTCACATAAATAAAAGTGTAATATATATATCAAATTTTTATTTTTTAAATCCTATTTAAAGTCTTGTATAATTATGATTATCTATTATAGGTTCTTGAATATCTAATACCTCATCCTTTAATTTATATAAATTATTACAATCATGGTCTTCTGGTATTCTATGATGTGTACAATAAGGTTGTAAACATAATCTACATCTAAATATAAGTAATCCTATATTTTTTTTACAAAAAAAACACTTTGTCATGATAAATATATAATGAATATATATATTTGTTTACTTTATGTAATTATTCTGATATCTGTGAGTATATCTTCATGGATATATACCCAAAAAATAGTAGATAAGTATAATCTAAACATAAAACCATTGTATGATATTGGTCATGTTTTATTACCGAATCTTTCAGAATATTATTTATTGACTGATTTCTTTGTATCAATACTTGTAATTGCAGTATTTATATTATATTATAAAGATACAAAATTGACAACATTTATTTTGATGGCAATGACAATTTTTCTTATGAAGTACATAATTCAAATCTTGACAATTTTGCCTGATCCTACTGTAAATCTAAGTTGTAAGACTCGACATAATTTTATTTTTAAGTTTATATTTGGAAATTGCAATGATATGATGTTTAGTGGTCATACAGCTATTAGTATTCTTTGTCTTATATTTTTGATGGAAAAAATCAAAGGTATTATGATATACTTGTATATATTTTTAGTAGTGTTCGTTGCTATTTTGTCTATAGCTGTAAGAAACCATTACACGATAGATGTAGTAATGGCATTCTTTGTTGTATATTTTGTTTGGCATGAGGGGAAGAAATGGTTCAAATAAAAACATATATCTGAGACTTAGATATATAAAAGTTTAGCTTATAAATCCTTTTTTACTTGTTCTTGTTTTTGATCAGTATCATTAACAATTACTATTTCAGGAATAACAAAATTATTATCTTGAATGAAAGGTATAGATTTTGAACTTGTTCTTTCTCTTAATTCTGTTCCTTGTATGCTTTTTATATCATAGAGAGTACTATTAGGAGCATTATATAAGGATGGTGGTGCTTCTATATCGGACTTACTATCGACAATTGTTGAGAGTTTTTGTTTTAATATTTCAGTATTTAAAAGTCCATTATTTAACATAAAAGGTTCGGGGACGTTATATTCTGGTACAGTTTCTAAAGTTTCTGAATATTGATTTGATTTAGTCATCATACCTTTAAACTTATCAAAAAACTTTTTAGAAGAAGGTGTTCCAATATCCATACTTCTTAATGTCCTACCACCTTCTATCATAGATAACTTATCTATTTCTTCTTCTTCTTTTCTAATTTTTTTGTTGTTACGTTTGATCATAACACTTATTTTATTGTTTACAATAGCATCAATATAGAATACATTACCTTCATCTAAAGTTGGTGCTTGACTCAATATTTGTTGATATCTTGTAAAACAATCTCTTAAAAAAGTGACACCAGGAGCTTGTCTGTCTTCTTCGGGGATGGATAATTCTTTATTAATATCTTCTCTGAGTTGTTGTAATGCATTAGATGCATTTATAGCAGAATTTGCATTTTCCCCGATTTTGAAATAAGATTCAATGGTATTAAGTATAGCAATACCTACTGTAATGACACCTACACCTACAGAAATCCATTTTTGTGCATATTGAGGGAAAGTTTCTGTACCAAAGGAAGTGATACCTGTGAAAGAACCTATTATAATTACAGGAATTTTAATACGTGCCTGTAACTTTTTCCATTTTCTATGTTTTTTTAAGTACTCATTGGATAATGTTTCACATGATTTTTGTATGGTATGTAAGTATATCTCTTCATCAGCTAACCAAGACATTTGTTTCTGTATTTTAAACACATATTTTAAACACAGAAAATAAAATAAAAAATATACACGGTAAGCAGTCTATAATATATTTAAATTTAAAATTAATCGATGATATAGCTAAAATATTGATTAAGAAATGTCCCTTTTTTTATGAATGAACTCATACCTTCTTATAAGCCTAATAATTTTTTCCTTACCATCTCCACGAGATACTTTGATACCCCATTTAGTTGCATATTCTTTTATGAGAGAATGTGTTGGTACAAGTTTTAAATTTTTTAATAAATTTATCACAGTCATTTTATCTGCACCTTTGATACCCTTATTTTGAGCAAGCTGGATCAATGTTTCTTTAGGAGTAATAAAAGCTTTAGATATAAATTTAGACCTTCCTGCACCTTCCATTATATATTTATATATACTTAAGAAAAAACAATTTTTCTCTCATTCCATATATTTGAAGCAATTTTCATGCGGTCCTTATTAGGAAGATCGGGGTAAGTTAAGCTTAGTTCTTTAAGTTTTTCTTTAAGAAATAAATTATATGCAGTGGGTTGTCTAGGTTTTCTTGGTTCTTCATTTGGATTTTTCTTAGGACGTCCTCTACCTCTTTTTATGGTATCAGATTTAAGTGATTTATCAAGTGATTTATCAAGTGATTTATCAAGTGATTTTATATTTTTTCCATTTCTTATAGTAATATCAGGTACATAAGTGATTTCTTCATTATTTATATTATATAATTCCCATATTTTACAACCATTTTTCAGTATAACAATATAATCATTACCATCATAACCCTGGACTATAGTGTCCAATTCCTCATCCGAGGAATTCAAATTAAAATCAATATCAATGAATAAGTCTTGCATCACTTTAGGTCCAAAAAAAACATTTAAGATTTATCTCAAATTTTTGTGTAATGCGGTCAAGTATTTAAGAACTTTTTACCTGTACATAATAATGGCAACTAATACAGAACTCTATGATACATTAAATTTATCAAAAAATGCTACACAAGAAGAAATAAAGAGGGCTTTTCGTAAGAAGGCAATTGAATGTCATCCAGATAAAAATGCGGGTGATAAAGAAAAAGAAACACAATTTAAAAAATTAAATGAAGCATACTCTATTTTATCTGATCCTGAAAAAAGAAAGATGTATGATCAATTCGGCATAACCGATACAAATCAAGGTGGTCAAGGAGGTGGAGTAGATATTAATGATATTTTAAGTGGTATGTTTGGAGGTATGGGAGGTATGCCTGGTATGGGTGGTGGTCCAGGTGGCTTTTCATTTGTTTTCATGAACGGAGATGATGGAGAAGCTGGAGAAATGCCTGATGATTTTATGAACAACTTTTTCGGAGGAGCAAGACAACGTCAACAAAAAGTGGCAGATGTCATCAGTATTCCTATAGATATTTGTGATATTTATTATGGAAAGAATAAAAAGGTTGAATTTGAATTATTAGATCTATGTAGTAAGTGTAATGGTACAGGAGCAGCTGATCCAGCCTTTGTAATCAAGTGTCTTACATGCAATGGTAAAGGTAGTATTTCACAACAAATAGGACCATTTTTTTCTCAGAGTATGCAATGTCATAGCTGTGCTGGATCAGGATCAACTATTAAGAATAATAAAATATGTCAGAGTTGTAAAGGTAAGAAGACAGTTTATAATAAACGTTCATTTGAACTTAAGATCCCGAAGGGTATACCAAATGGTCATGAAATTCGTATGGATGATAAGGGATCATATGATGAAAGAATTAAGAAAAATAAAGATATACTTTTCCGGTTTAGATGGGAAGTTGCATATCCATATGAGATAGATGCGGATGGTACTGTACGATATAATTATAATATTCCTCTTGAAGACCTTCTTGCGGGTTTTGATAGAAATATTAAAATATATAATGAAGATGTTATATTAAAGAGCGATCATTATATAAATCCTAATAATCAAATAACTGTACCTGGTATGGGTATTTTTAATATAAAGAAAAATAAACATATGGATCTTTTGATTAAACTATCACCTATATATAATGATAATGATAGACTAATAAAATATAATGATGTTATTCGTAAGATATTCAAAAAAGTTAAGGATGACGAAGCACAAGAGGAAACAAAGGATAAAAAGGTAATTTGTCTATCTAAGTAAATACGTATTTTTTTTATTCATAAAGGGCTTTTATTCATAAAGGGCTTTTATTCATAAAGGGCTTTTATTCATAAAGGGCTTTTATTCATAGAGCTTAATAGTTCCATCAACAAGCCTCTCTCCAATCATAACTGGTTTTTCTATATTATAAGAATATACATTATTAAATCCATCAACAAGATACTTTTCACCTTTATATTCATACTCTTCAGTTTCAATAAACTCATCCTTTTGTTTCTTTTTCCTACCTCTTTTCTTTTTAATATCATTTGTATTGAATATGCTATTAGAATATTCTTCGCCAATATATCTTTCAATCAAAGATTTTTCATCAATACTAAACCGCTTTGATATATCTGTTAAAATGTTTTTTAAATGATTGTTTATCATCAAAGTAATATCATTTGTTATTGTAGATTTCACCATTATAAGACTATATAAAACACTTAAAATTATCTATAAGTATTTTGGATGTTTAAGTATCAATTTTTTTATTTGTTTAAGTACTTTGAATATATTTAAATTGTCCTAAGAACCTTGTGATAAAGGTCTATATTTTTGTATGTTTCAGAATTCAATTGTATAAGTATAAAGTAAATAATGGTTTCATACACTAGAAGATCTACGACCAAAACTTATTTCAAAAAAGGAGGATTACTGAGTTATGATAAAGAAGAGCTGAAAAAAGCTTTAGATGCTATCGGACTAATTGTATCTACCAAAACAAATTCAACAAAAAATTCAACAAAAAATTCATCAAAAAAATCATCAAAAGTTACCCAAAAAATTATAGATCAACCACTTTTTGATATTAAAACTAAAGGTAAAATTAATAATTACTGTTATGAATATAATTTACAGAATTTACAGAATTTACATAATTTACAGAATTTACATAATTTACAGAATCTAGTGGTAGACTTCACTTCATTATATTACAGAATTACCTATTTAGACAAAGACTATTCGAATACAAACGATCTTGGAATACAAATATCCAAAATATTTAATAATGATGATAATAAAGAATTTAAAATAAAAATTTTGTTTGAGATGTGTATTTTTATAGAATTAGCGAATATATATAATGAATTAGAATCAAAAGCACATTGGATTAATAATGATAATTTTATTAAGATTTTAAAAAAGTTTCATGACCAAACAAAGTTAGACTATTTTAATTTTCAAGAAGAAGAACAATTTCCATTATTGAGGTTTAATGGTGAAAACTATAATACTAGTTTAGAAAAATTTAAAGAAGGTTTGGTAAGCCTTGGAACTACAATAATTAAACAATTAGAAAATCCTGAAGATAAGATTAATGTAAAAAAAACTAGTTTAGAAGAAGAAAAAAAATGGTTATTAGACTTTTATATAGTATCACATGATATAACTAATATCAGTAATAAATTACAAGTTTTTTCAAACAACTACATATTAAATATAGTTAAAAATTATATAGAAATACTTTTTCGTGACCGAGACAAATTTAATGATATCTTTACTGTAAAAGGAGATAATAAAAATTTACAATATAAAAATAATCAAAGTATTGTTATAATTAACATCTATATCAAAGCTTTTAAACTTATATTAAGTGATACTTTAAGACTAATATTTATTAATCTTTTTTTGTTAAAATGCTTCTATAATAATCATGAATCTTGTAGTGAATACAAAGAAGAAGAAATAAAATCACGTATACGTATATTATTTAAAAAATTAATAATAGTTAGGAATACTTTTGTTGATCTTATTTACTTGGATGAATCATTGACAGTCAATCAGCTTTTTGCTCTAAAGAAAAATCAGCTGCTCGTGAAGCTGGAAAAGTATTCTAATCCAATTGTTTTGAAATTATCAATAATTGCTAAAAATATACTTGAATACTTAACAAAACACCAGTCATCAAAGATAGTTCCAGACATTCCAAACATTCCAGATATTTCAAGTATTCCGAAAGAATACAAAAAAGTGTTAACATCTATGTTCTTGGTAAACACTTCATCACAAGGTATTAGTATTTTAGATAATACAAAAAAAACACCAAGTAATACAGCCTTAGAAAACCTTTTTATACCACAATTTATCAATGAAAAAGAGAGAAACTATTTCTCTGAGAGTAAAGATTCTATTGAAATTTATTTTCAATCAATACTGAATTCACAACAGAATTCAGAGCTTAAAAAAAATGTCATATTAGGTCTAGATTCAAATGAAGAAGTTCTGAAATTTTTAAATGGACATGCAAATAAACTTTATATAAACTTGGTTGATTATTATGAAAACATTTCAGGATCAGTACGTGTATTTATTAAAATACGTGATGATCAACTCATAAAAGATTATGAATATAAACCTACTCTTAATTTATATATACCAGTAAATCAAGATGGTAATTTGATAAATGCATATAAGTTTGGTAATGATCAAATTCTTATTAAAGAAAATTCTTACATAAATCTTGGCAAAAACTCTAATGCAGTCTGCTCTTTACAAGATCATGAAAGTATAGAGTGTGCTTCATATGGACCTTTTTATAAGGTAATTCCTCCATTTTTAAGAGAAGGTAATAGTTTCACGAGAATGAATAACGAGATTGTAGCAGGACCTGAATTTTTAAATATAGATGGTTTAGCTGATTTGATTTGTGATGAATCAAAAGATATTAATCTTACTATTTTTACATATGGTTATAGTGGTAGTGGTAAAACATATACATTGTTCGGAAAGATAGATTCAGGTTCACAAAATGATAATGTAAAAAGCGAAGGAGCTGTGTTTCGTCTTATAGAAAAGATATATAGAAAACAAGCAAATATATCTCTAGAGAGTATCAAGTTATTATATGGATCATTGAAACTAGTAGATAAAGAATTAAAATTTGTAAATAGTACTAAAACATTTGTTTCTTTGGATAGTAATGGTAGCTATACTTTCTTAGATACTATTATAACACAAAATACAAAGGAGAAAATATCTACATTGCATGATGCACTTCAAAATAAATCAGATAAATCAGATAAATCAGATAAATCAGGTACTATAGAAACTAATATAAAAACAATAAAATCTACATTGAAATCAATATTATTCGACATCATTGAAAGAAATAACATACAAGCAATTTATGATGGTTTATGTAACACGGTGTTAAAATATAAAAATGATAAAAGTAAGTTGAATAATGCGTTAAAATTTCTTAAAGATATGTACAATAATCAGTATCTTAATCAAATAAATAATATTGTAAATGACGATGATATAGAAAAAATCAAAAACGATCTATATAATAATCTGTACAGTCCTGAGAATACTAATTTTGATAATCTATATGTCAAAAGTACACCTAATAATCCTAATAGTTCCCGTGGGTTCTTGTTTTTTACATTTAATGTGACATTAGAAGGTAAGAATAAGAAGATAGTAATAGTAGATATGGCAGGCAACGAAGACCCATATGATATACTGATCAAAACATTACCAACATATTATATACCATATACCAATAACACTGAACCAAATAAATCTGTACCCAAAACGTTTTTATCATCACAAAATATTACAGACATTGATTTTATTGGTAATACATTAAAAACCAAATTACAAGATCAAATAGTAAGTATATTAAGTTATATTTGTAATGCAGTTAGATATTCAGTAAATCCAAGCGCTAAAGAAAAACAAGTTATAATATCATATATATTAGGTTATACTAAAATTGAAAGTAAAGAAGAAGTAAATATGAATGATAATACAATATTTTCTATAATGAAAAAATATAATACAACAAATACAGAGTACAATGATTTTTTTAATCCCCTAAAGTTACCATTCATGCGAAATCTACTCATAAATTCTGGGTTCTTTATGAATGCAACTAAAGTACTTAATTACAGTTTTTATGAATTAATTTTATCTTTATATAAGTCTGTTTATAATATTGTTCCTATCAAAGTTAAAAATCGAAGGGTTGATGACTATAATGTAATGAGTAAATTTCAAAAAGCTTGTAAAAAATATAATTTAAATAATATTAAATATGATGGAACAGTTAATGAAATGTTGTTTTCTATATGTGATGCTTTTAAAACTAAAATATATAATGAACTGAAAATTGGTAATATATATAATATTAAAGATAATATATTTATAAGTTCAACAAGCAATAGCAGCACGAATATTGCTAATATTGTTTTTTATCAGAATAACATATTATTAGATATAGCTAATATTTATTACGTATCAGAATCGTTGGATACAGAAAAAGTAGAAAACTATTTGAGAAATAATAATCAATATTTTACAATAAAAGATTACAATGAATTAAATACATTACAAAACCTTGAATCAAATATAATATTAGAAAAACATGTAAAACTAGTAAAACTCATTGAATACTTATACTTTGATAAGTACAAATATGAAAAGGATGCAGATATTCTAGATATTATTAAGAATTTAACAATTATGAAGTCAATAATAGAGTTTTTCTTATATACGATAGGACAAGATACAAGAATACCATCAAGTAGTACAAAAGAAATAATACTTGTAAGTAATATTGAAATAGGAAAGGATTTTTTGAAATATCCATTCAAAATTAATAAAGTAGACATTAATACGACTAGTAATGGTTTAGAAATACAAGCATTTAAAAATGTTTTTAATAATGATGTTATAAAGAATGAATTTAATAAAATTTTTCAAAATAGAAAACTTAAGGTTATCCGACATGAAGACGAAGCACCATATTACAGCATCATTGAGTCTAAAGCAGATTATTTTAAGACTATTGTGATGGAAGGTTTTTATATCAACCAAGTTAACCATGAACTGGTAAAATATCTAGTAGGTCGTAAGGATAATAATTTAAAAAATATAGACTACAATAAAAAAGAAATATCAAGAATATCTGATTCCTCATATTTACAAGCTGATGAATATAATGCGAATGAACATATACAAAGATATGACGTAAATACTAAAGATTTTAATTTTACAAACTTATATCATACATTAAACTCCATTCTCAGTTTAGAAAATACAACTGACAAAAACAAAAATAAATTTTTTATGATAGCAAACATACGCCCGGATCTTCACAAATTCCGTCAAGGGGCATTGAATACTTTAGATTTAGTTCAAGAACTAAAATCGACTTGATTCTGGAAGTGTTGCAATAATTGGTACACCAATTTTAATTAATTCTCCTAGTTCTTTTACCTTGCTATTTAGTTCTTCTACCTCGCGTTCTTTATCAAGAATATATTTATTTATAAGTTGATGGGCTTCATTAATACTATCTACTGTATCAAATTCAATAGTTTGACAATTATCGTGTTCTTTACATTGATTTATAGTTGTTTTCAATGCATCGCTAAAATTTTTAAGTAAATCTTTTGCATCTTTTACTTGTTGTTGTACGTTTGTTTGTTTTCTTGCTAGTTCATCTTGTTGTTTTTGATTTTCTTTTTTATTTTGTGTAATTTTTTCTTTTTGAAGAAGTATAAAAATTGTCATAGAATGTCTCAATAAAGCAAATGCTGCAAGTGTATCTATGTATGTATCAACATAATTCTCTATATTTATTTGTGAAGTTTTTTCTTTAATACTTGAAAGATACTTTTTATATTGCATTATAGCGTTTTTTGTTAAATCTATATTTTTATCTAGTTCTGTAGTGTCTATGCTATTGTAGTTAACATTTATAGTCAAAGGATATTTTTCTATGAATAATGGACTATTAGTATCAGTTTTAGATATATCATTTATTTTTTTAAAAAATTTATCATAAATAATACCATTTGACATTTATTTATTGTTAATATATTTCTTATATAGTAAAAAAAATATTATTATTACAAGCACAATTATAATAATAAACATTATTTGAACAACTATTTTATCATTTTGTTTAGATTCAATTGGTACTTCTATTTGTGTTTTAATAATTTGACCTTGAATAATATTTTTATTAAAGTCAGGGTCAGAATATTTTCGTTTAGCTTCATCTAATGTCATTGTAGGTTTTCCAAGTTCACGATTCACTATATTATGAAGTTCTACTGTCCATGCGAATAAGTCTTCACGAGAACCTAAATGTTCATCGAGAGGAAGTTCTTGTAAGTGTCGTTTATAATTCACCCCACATTTATAACAAGGAATAACTTTCCATAGATTTTCAAAAAAATCCTTATATATTAGTGCTTCATGTTGTGTAGGTATCTTTGGATAATCTTGAGCGATAAAATGAATAGAAAACCATAAATGTTTTCCCCAAATATCTGGTAACATTTTATTATTACATTGAAAAAATTATTTAAGATGTGTTTCTATATAGAATATAAATATATATTATAAATTATTGTTTTTAATGATGTATATATCTGAATACAAAAAACTAACCCGCAAACGAGTACCAGTTTTTTGTGCAAATTGCGGTGGTCTAGGTCATATTTACAAAACTTGTAATCACCCAATTATAAGTTACGGAATTATTTGTTATAAACCATTTTATGACAAGAAAACAAATAGTATATATCCTAAGTATTTAATGGTACAACGTAAGGATTCACTTTGTTATGTGGAGTTTATACGTGGAAAGTATAATTTGACTAATAAGGAATACATCATGAAACTCTTTTCACACATGACAGAAGAAGAAAGAGAAAAGATTAGAAATAATTCCTTTGAAAAGTTATGGAATTCAATGTGGTGTCGTGAGGGCAATGGGACTGAACATAATACTAAAAATTTCAATAAAGAGTGTATAGAAGCTACAGAGGTATTTAATACACTATCTAAAGGATATAATATTAAGGACGCAGAAACAGATCAAGTAATTTTCTTTGACTTGAATTATATTTTAGAAAATACAAAATCATTATATAATGAAACGGAATGGGGGTTTCCCAAAGGTCGTCGTAATATTAATGAAGATGATATATCATGTGCTGTTCGTGAATTTAAAGAAGAAACTGGAATTACATCAAAAAACATTAAAGTAAGTAAGGACATAAAACCTTTAGAAGAAGTTTTTACAGGTACAAATAGAATAAGATATAAACATGTATATTATGTTGCAAAGTATCATGTTCCAAAATATGAATTAATTCATCAATCTCCTAATTTTACACACCATTATGATCCTAAAAATCTTTTACAAAGCAAAGAAATTAAAGACGTTCAATGGTTTGATTACCAAGAAGCCCAAGATAAGATTCGAGATTGTAATGTTGAAAGAAAAGAACTTTTTAAAAGATTAAATCAAATCGTTATTAAAGCATATGCATATATGTAAATATATATAAAATAATGCTTAGTAAATATAGTAATTATATTATAAATATAATTTTTTTAATTGTAACGGTATCATTATTAATATACCTAGTCTATCCTGTTATCAATAAAGTTGTATCTGGAGTTACCAGACACCAACTACCCATACACCAACTACAGAAAAACCAAAACCATCATTTTCCGGATATCAGGAAGATTAATGAAAATTTAGAAAAGCTCAATGATAAAAAAGAAGAACTCATTAAGAAACATACTCAAGAGAGAGCAATTGTCGAGGTACTTCCACCTGAAGTAATGAAATTAAAAAAACTTTTACAAGAATATAAGTCGGATCCTGAAAATCAATGGGATAAGGTAATTGCTATAGGTGACATCTATAGAAAAGGTGCATATCCTAGGTTCTTACCAGATGAGGATATGGCTATAGAATGTTATAAGATATGTTCGGCTTGTCCAGATGGTGAAATAGCAGGTATTGCACAATCCAAGTACATCGAAACACGCACTGAGACCATTACAAGCGTAGATAGGGCAGGTAAGCCTTTACCAAGACTTTATGCTATAGAAGTATGTGAAGTGGCTGAGAAAACTATTATGATGACTCCTTCTCATAAGTTCAATAAACCTATTTATAATAAGCAATCAGCAGCACAATCGCATAAACCAACAAGACATGAACCGACGAATATTTTTGAAGATATTATAGGTGGCTTTGCAGCATTTGAAGTTACAGATACAGAGATGGATATATTAGAACAACAAAGGGATAGAAGAAATATAAATATAGACATTAATAATATCTCACATGATGTTCCGGCATATCACTCAGACTCCCAGAATGTACATGACCATTCTGTTGTTCGAACTATGAAACATAATATAAGAGCTCTCAAAGAAGAAGATGATACAAATACTAATTCTGAAGATATTAAAAATCAAGTGAGATATACTATATTGGAACAGGATTTATCTGAAGAGGAGAAATACAATGCTCTCCAAGTGCTTGATAATCTATCCACTAATAAACACAGTGTTTTTGATACATCTGAGTCTGATGTCCTCAAGTTGGTTTGGGATAAGATTAGTGCATCAAAGGATACGGAAACACAAAAGAACTTGAAGGAGATGTTGACGAAACAGTTGGCAAGTGGTTTAGAGAATGGCTATGTAGTTTGTTCAACAGGTAAAATAGGAAGACTGATGGGTACATTTGATGGTGTATTGAAGGATGATAAGTTGGAGGATTCAAGACCAATGTGGGCAGTGAAGGAGGAGATTGCGAATATGGCTGCTAATATTCGAAAACGTACACTAGATGGTATGTCAGAATCCCAAAGGAATTTATATGAGACGGGTGGAGATAAAGAGGTAGAACAAAGGATGATAAAGGAGTTTGAAACGAGTGTCAAGGAAGAGTATGTGAAGAAATTGGGAATGAGCTCAAATGTCATTGAACCCATCGTCCAAACATATGCTGAAGGGTTTTAAACTGTATCGGTTTGCTAATAAAGTAGTTTTGTATGTGTAAGGACTTATATCAAATGTAATAAAAAAATTATAGCTTCACACCTGAAGGGGTTTGTTCCTGGCAATTTGATGGGATTTTTCATAAATAACATTTGTTCCTAATTTTGAAGTTACGACATTTTTATTAGTTTTGTACGCTGATTTATCCATAAAATACTTAACCAATGCATTTTCATTTTTGGGCTTGTGAGCAAGTTGGATTAGAGTGTTTTGCCTTTAAGTGTTGGGACACTTAATTTATTATATAAATATAGTAATGTACACAAAAACATATAAACCAAGAGATGTTATCAAAGCTTTAAATGCTTATGATAAGTTCAAAAGCTTCAGAAAGGCAGCTAATGAATGTAATATTAGAAAATCAACAATACAAAGATGGTCTGTTTCTTTGAAACATGTTTTCAAAAGAAAAGGTTTATCTAAAAAACAAAGGAGAAGAACTTCGAAGTATGCCAACTTATCTCAAAATCTTACAGCGTTGTTTTCATCCGATACTTTACAATTTGCAACTATTAGAGATATTCAAACAGCTCTTCACCAATATTATTCTGAAAAACTACCATCCATATCAAGAATTCA